>MKWU01005279.1_pt1 | contig 14239 bp, 9 predicted proteins | sample 809101 | NCBI WGS metagenome assembly MKWU01 (sample SAMN05860141, study PRJNA318959) | sponge metagenome | host: Aplysina aerophoba | place: Slovenia: Piran, Adriatic Sea, Gulf of Piran | collected 2013-05-07 | reverse complement strand
CGGATCAAAACTTCGGCTGGACCGTCGAAATGCAGATCAAGGCGGCGCAAAGGAAGTACCGTACCCTCGACGTCCCGGTGCGGTACCGGAAGCGGGTCGGGGTTTCCAAGATCACGGGAACGCTGTCCGGTGCGGTCCGGGCGGGCGTGAAGATACTCTGGGTGACTTTCAGGTTTGCGTTCAGGAAGTGAGGACTTCGATTGTATCGAACTTAGGAGGCGTGATCAATCGCAAGATTGGAAATGGCGGTTCCAACAAGGTTAGCCGCTTGCTCTATTTCATCGTCGGTAGTAAATCGTCCGAAACTGAACCGGATAGAGGCTTCGCTCTGGTCGGCAGTCAGGCCGATCGCTCGAAGGACATGAGATGGCTCTGGAATACCCGAAGAACAGGCAGCACCAGTAGATGCGGCTAGTTTTGGTTGTAAGGAGGCAATGATATCACGGGCATCGTATCCATCAAATCGGATGTTTGCGTTTCCAGGATGTCGGTGGTCGCTCGTAGGTCCATTAACATCAATGGTAAGTCCGGTCTCCTGCAAAAGTGCGATGAACATATCCCGTTGGCGAGCAATTCGCTTTCGTTCCTCACATCCTTCGGCGACGATAATCTCTGAGGCAGCGGCCATTCCTACACAAAGGGGTAACGGGACAGTACCCGAGCGAAGCCCTTCCTGTTGTCCGCCACCGTACAACAAGGGTTCGATACGATCATGTATTTCCCGACCAATATAGAGAGCCCCAATACCTTGAGGGCCGTACATCTTGTGTGCAGAAAGGCTGATCAGATCAGCGTAAGTGGCTAAGCTTTCCAATTCCATAGCGCAAGGAGCCTGAGCGGCATCGCAATGAAAGAGGGCGCCACAGGATCTAACCAATTGAGAAATCGACGGGATGTCTTGAATCGTTCCTACTTCGTTGTTTACCGCCATAATCGAAACCAAGAGCACACTATCGTCTAACCGTTCTTCCAATTCATCGAGGTCGAGGAATCCTTCGCTATCGACAGAAATGGTCTCGACAGTGAAACCCTCATACGAGGACATCACTCTGGCAGCACCCAAAACACATTTGTGCTCTATTGTACTGATAAGGATTCGTCTGCGCGTATTGGCATGGTGGCGTGCCATTCCTAGAATCGCGAGGTTATTCGCTTCCGTCGCACCGGAAGTAAAAACGATTTCATTGCCATCGGATCCAATCATTGAAGCAATAGCCGAGGCTGCTTCTTGAACTGCCTTCTCGGCGTGCCAACCGACGACATGGTCGCTCGAGTGGGGATTACCGAAAGAATTGTCCCAAAACGGCGTCATTTCTGTGAGAACCCGAGGGTCAACTGGAGTAGTTGCCTGGTAGTCTGCGTAGATGGTATTAGAGTCTATCATTCCTGTATCAAACCATGATTCAGAAAACTAAAAACATCACTGTTTAATGTTTCGATTCAGAATTAAATTGTCCTACTAATTCGGCTGTGTATAATACTATATACTACAACACATATGTATTGTCAATTTGCTACAATTGCCCCTTGAATTCGGTCCTTACTGGTGGAAAACACCGAATTGATCAGACCGAACCTACAACTCTCCTTTTATTTATATCGAGTGAACTGAGGCCCGCTGTCCAAAAATGAATAGAGGCCCACTCTACGATAAAACTTATAGGCCCCAACTTTCCGGGCACGAAACGTTTCCACTGCGATATGGCTGGCTAAAGAAAGCCTACGATGCAGTTAAGTTAGCCGAGGACAGTGGAGATGATGCGTCGGTATTTTCAGCTGATGACGCAATCGCTCGATTTGGAGTCGGCAAGAACATGGTCGCCTCGATGCGGCACTGGGCGAATGCAGCTGGGATTGTCGAAGAAAAATCGGGTCGCCCAACCACTACATCATTAGGATACGTGTTGTTTGATGACGTCGATGGATTAGACCCATATATGGAAAACCCTAGCACCTCATGGTTGATTCACTGGAAACTGTGCAGTCAACCAACTAAGACATCCTGGTATTGGGCGTTTAATCACTATCCTGCTCTGACCTTTCATCGTGATATCCTTGTAAGAAACATTGCAGAACTTGCAAATGACCGTGGATGGACCAGGGCTTCACAGGCTACGATCAAGAACGACGTAGCGTGTTTTGTACGATCCTATGTTTCCCAAGGACTGAAAGGGAATGCAAGTCATGAGGATAGTTTGGAATCACCGCTCACAGAACTCGGATTAATCAGGTCCCGTGAAGATCATCACGGTCTAAGGTTCGTTCGTGGCAGTAAACCATCCCTTGGGTCTGGTGTATTCACCTTTGCAGTTACCGAATTCTGGAGAGGACATTCACCTTCAGCACGGACGCTTTCTTTCGAAGCACTTGCCCACGAACCGGGATGTCCAGGTCGGGTTTTTCAACTGGACGAAAATGACTTGTTGGATCGTCTGTATGCACTTGAGGACTCAAGTCAAGGTCGGTATACCTGGTCAGAAACAGCCGGATTGAAGCAGATCGTTCGGGATTTCGAATTCGACAGCTTCGACGCTACCGGTTTAATCCAGTTAGATTATGGGACGTAGTTCAAAGGATTTTTATTAATGGCACTCGCCGACAATGTACGGATCGCACGACGGTTTCAACGATCGATCCGCATCGACACAGATATTGGCGATCCAGCGGCTTTGGAAGGATTCATCTGCCCCAGGTCGTATGCCGAGATTCTTGAAACTATGGTAGGGCACATAGAAGAGAACGGTCAGGGTGCGTTCACATGGACAGGTCCTTACGGTAGTGGGAAGTCTAGTCTTGTAGTTGCGCTTTCGGCGGCGCTCAAGAGAAAGCGCCGTGGTTCGGACTATACTGAGTTAATCCTTGGCCAGCATACATACGAAGAAATCCGTAGGTCACTAAGACCGCGAACCAGAGGTTGGCGTGTATTACCGGTCGTTGGCCGCCGAGACCGCCCGGCACAGGTAATCGGTGAAGCAATTTGGTCAAGTAAACTGACCGGTGGTCCAAAGTCGAAGAATTGGACCGACAAATCCGTCCTCGAGACTATTGACAAGATAGCGAAATGTAACCCGCGTAGCTACGGTGGCCTTCTCGTTTTCATTGATGAGATGGGGAAATTCCTTGAGGCGGCCGCGAACGACAATACGGATCTATTTCTGTTTCAGGAACTTGCCGAGCGGGCTTCCAGGAGTGGCAAACGGCTCATCGTCGTAGGAATTCTGCATCAAGCGTTCGAGGAGTATGCCCACCGGCTTACCCGTGAAACCCGCGACGAGTGGTCGAAAATTCAAGGACGATTTGTCGACCTTGCGGTGAACATTGACCGCGATGAACAAATAGAGCTTATCAGTCGTGCGATAGTATGTGACCACAGACCAGAGAACGCCGAAAAAGCTGCAGTTGAAACAACAGCCCTGGTAAAACGAGATAAAGTACCAAACTTCGAACAGACACTCGAGAGATGTTGGCCCCTGCACCCGATAGTCGCCTGCTTGCTAGGTCCTATATCACGCCGACGATTTGGCCAGAATCAACGAAGTATATTCGCGTTTCTCAACTCCGCCGAGCCGTTTGGTTTCCAGGATTTCCTTAGAAACGCTGAACTACAAGCAGTCTACGGTCCCGACAGGTTATGGGACTACCTTCGGGTTAATCTTGAACCATCCATACTGGCATCTCCCGACGGACATCGTTGGGCACTTGCTGCTGAGGTTATCGAGCGATGTGAAGCAATCGGAGGCGACGACCTGCATCTACGCATCCTCAAAGTGCTGGCAGTTATTGGTATGTTCCAGGACCGGTCCGCATTGGGTGGAAGTCTTGAACTTCTAAAACTTGTGTTCCCCGAAGATGTTGCTGAAATAGAGAACAAACTAGAGGATCTTGATAGCTGGTCATTTGTCATCTACCGAAAGTTCGTGGATTCATATTCCATATACGAAGGTAGTGATTTCGACATTGAAACCGCTGTAGAGAAAGCTCTGCAGAACATCGGGGAATTGGACGCGTCCGTATTCAACAAGCAGTTTGAACTCCAACCCGTAATTGCGAAACGCCACTACCACGAATCCGGTGCGTTGCGCTGGTTCGACACTACTGTTTTACCCTTGGCTGAAGTAGCTCGAGCGGCGACTGAGTATGTACCTAGAAACGGCGCTATCGGATGTTTCATTCTAGCAATCCCAACCCACTCAGAGTCAGAGGAGACGGCCAAAGAGGTTTGTGTAGAAACAGTTCAACGATCGAGGGATTGGGACATCGTAGTTGGTCTGTCCCAGCACAGTGGTGAGATTCCTACACAGTTGCGCGAGTTAGTAGCGCTAGAATGGGTACGTGACCAGATACCCGAACTCCAGGGAGACAGGGTCGCACGGATGGAAGTTCAAGCGCATGTAGACGAATTGCAGAACCGCTTGTCTGATTCATTTAGTCAAGCGTTTAACAGTGCACTGTGGTACCGTAACGGTGTTGACCCGGTCGAGCTACCGTACACCAGACTAAACAAGGTTGCATCAAGTCTAGCCGACATTCGTTTCAATTGCGCTCCGAGAATTTACAATGAACTACTTGGCCGGACGAAGTCATCCAGCAGCGCTGTTGCTGCACGAAACAATTTGACTCGGCTCATGGTAGCTAATGAGGGCGAAGCACGACTCGGCATTAAGGGATACCCTGCAGAAGGTGGGCTTTTTACCTCAATTTTGGCCTCTACAGGTTTGTACCGGGAGACCGATGAAGGTTGGAGTTTTGTGGCTCCGAGTAATAAGCGCGATGATCCAGCTCGATTGAGGCCGGCCTGGAAAGCAGCGTTGGATTTATTGACGTCAAACACTCATCGCGGAGTCACTGTGGAAGAGATTTATGAAGTCTGGCGACGACCTCCTTTCGGAATAAAGGAAGGCTTGTTGCCGGTGCTGTCCGTCGCTTTTTTTATGTCAAATCAGAGTAACCTGGCACTCTATCGCGATGGTTTGTTTCAAGTTAAAATCTCTGAACTTGACGTGGATTACCTGGTAAGAGACCCGGCAGACATTCAAATACGCTGGATGGAACTCACAGATACGTCGCGCGCCCTCCTGTCCGAGTTAGCCCAGGTCGTTCGCGAACTGGATGAACGAAACCCACTGATTCATCTTGAGCCTTTGGATGTTGCCAGGGGATTGGTGGCGGTATTCGATCAGTTACCACCGTGGGTCAGTCGAACCCAGCAACTCTCATCCAATGCCAAACGCATTAGACAGTTGTTCAAACTAGCTAATGATCCGAACAAGTTGATTTTCGACGACATACCCAGTGTTGTCGTCGATAGCGATGATTCGAGTGCAGGTCATTCCGTCCAGCAGGCCGCAATTTTTGTCAGCGAGGGGTTACGTGAGTTAAAACTCGCATATCCTACGATGCTGAATCGTCTTCGTGATATACTGCTTGGGGAACTTCGTGTACCCAATACTTCAACCGCCATGCTCTCCGAGTTGCGTGCCCGTGCCGAAAACATACGCGAGGTCAGTGGAGACCATCGTTTGGAAGCCTTTATCATTCGACTCTCGAGATACGATGGAAAGAATACCGAGATAGAGGATCTTGCCGGAATGGCAGTCAATAAACCAGTACGAAACTGGGTCGATTCTGACGTAGATAAAGCTGCATTGCAACTTGCAGAGCTGGCAGAACAGTTTGTCCACACCGAGGCATTTGCCCGGGTCAAAGGTCGGCGTGACAAGAGACACTCTATGGCTGTTGTCGTTGACATAAGTCGCCGAGGGATGCCTGTTCATGACGAGTTCGATGTTTCCGATATGGACGAGTCCGAAGTAGGACAACTTATCGATCGTATAGATCAAGTTCTGGATGAAAGTGGCGAGAAGCGGAGTAACGTCATCCTAGCCGCCCTCGCGAGTCTGATTTCGAAGCGGCTTGACCCCAGTGGTGATTCAATTCAAATGATCCAACCGAAGAAAAGGAAAGAAGTGTCGTGAAGCCCGAATACGAAATAAGGCACGTACTCGGTTTGTCTGGCGGACGGGATAGCGCTGCGCTGGCCGTTTTTATGCGGCAAAACCACCCAGATCTCGATCTAGAGTACTTCTTTACAGATACTGGCAAGGAACTTCCTGAGGTGTATGAATTCTTGGTTAAACTGGAAGGGTTCCTCGGCAAGCCAATCGTAAGGCTTAACCCAGATCGCGACTTCGACTTCTGGCTCAAGCAGTACAACGATTTCCTGCCATCAGCACAAAGTCGTTGGTGTACACGTCAGCTAAAGTTACGACCTTTCGAACAATGGATTAAACCGTCTCTCGATTCCGGTGTGACGTTTTACAGTTATGTTGCTATCCGTTCAGATGAACAATACCGGGAAGGGTATTCTTCCAAACACAAGAACTTGATAGTTCAACTGCCCTTCAAAGATGCCGGTATAGATAAATCGGGTGTACTGGAGATCCTCGATGGTGTAGGGCTCGGACTACCCACGTACTATGAGTGGCGGACACGTAGTGGCTGTACGTTTTGTTTCTTCCAACAGAAGATTGAGTGGGTACGACTTATGGAACGTCATCCCGAGTACTTCGAGGAAGCTAAACGCTATGAAAAGACAGCAATGGACCACGGATCACCATTTACCTGGAGTCAGGGCGAATCACTGGACGATCTAGCTAAACCAGAGCGTATTGCGCAAATCAAGGAAGACCACCAAAGACGATTAGAACGAATGTGTGATATTCGCCAGGTAAATCCGCTCCGGCCGGATGCAGAACCGATTGACATTGATGATCTTTACGGGAAGTCCAAGGTGTGTCTAGCGTGTCACAAGTGATCTCGTACGAGTTAATGAGTGTATTGATGTGATGCTTATTTACCAGCAGGCAGGTACCAATTGATTTCCAAACACGAACTTCACGCTGCATGGAGGAATCTGTGAGTGGGTTTTACGGCAGTGCTCCTGGTCAAGATCTCTCTGAAATCGTAGCACTCCTGAATACAGATGAACTATGTGATATAGTTGGGAATGATACGGCGACACTGGTGAAGGAAGTAGGTGGCTCTGATGATTATGAATCCCTTCTTCGACAAATGGCGGATAATGTCCTTAAAGACCAAGCTGAATCTCTCTTCCGTCATGTAAACATCCGTAGAATCTGTGTTGATTCACTGACTATCGAAAAACAAGGTGAACTCGCTGAGCGCTTGGGCTTAATCGATGCCAGTTTGGTTAACTCTACCAACCCAACTAAAGACACAGCTACATGGCGTCGTTTTCTCGAGTTTTTCGGAGTAGATCAACGAGGTGCTACTCCGTTTTCCGTTGAACCGGAGCGGGACGTTGTAAGACCTCAATATGGGTTATTCCCACATCAAAGGGGTGTTGTAGATCGTATCTGTCATGCTATTAGGGGCGGACACGGCAGAGTCGTTCTTCACATGCCCACAGGTGCGGGAAAGACTCGGACGGCTATGCACGTTGTCAGTCGGACTTTGGCGATGAACGAGCCATCGTTAGTAGTATGGCTTGCGACAAGTAGGGAGCTACTTGATCAAGCCGCCGATGCTTTTCAGCAAACATGGTCATTTGTCGGTAATCGAGAAGTGGACATTGTACGATTTTGGGGAGACTACACGCCAGAACTCACGAATATTAATGACGGACTTATCGTCGCTGGATTACAGAAGATGCATGCGCTTAAATCCAGAAATCACATCGCTTTACTAAGGATCGCGAACTCTGTCAAACTGGTTATTGTGGACGAGGCTCATCAAGCAATCGCTCCAACCTATAGAGATCTCATAGAGATTTTGTCTGATACGGGTCCAAACGACGCTTTGGTAGGACTGACGGCGACTCCAGGTCGCTCATGGGCTAACATTTCTGATGATGAACGCCTTTCGAGGTTCTTTCGGGAAAACAAGGTCATGCTTGAAGCTGACGGCTGGGATAATCCTGTTTCGTTTCTTATTGAAAAAGGATACCTGGCAAAACCAACTTTTAGAATGCTTGAAGTGCCTATTAGCGAGGAAGTGGAGGAGCAGATAAACGACCAGCGAGCGACCGATGACTATGATCCGGTTATTTTAGAAACTCTGGGAACTCAGTCAATTCGGAATGTAGTGATTATTGATGAGATACGTCGGTTGATATCGGTTGGACACAACCGCGTCATTCTGTTCAGTCCATCTGTTAGACACGCAGAGGTGATTGCTGCTACTCTTCTGGTGCTGGGTATTGGTGGAAGATCCGTTACGGCTAAATCTGGTTCATCCGCACGTACACGCGTAATTCGAGAGTTTCGTGGCACATCACCTAAACCGTTGGTCATTTGTAACTACGGTGTCTTAACAACTGGATTTGACGCACCGAATACGAGTGCAACTGTAATCGCCCGTCCGACGAAATCCCTTGTACTGTATAGTCAGATGGTCGGTCGTGCGACACGAGGCCCGAAAGCTGGAGGTAATGTAACCTGTGAGATATCTACCGTCGTAGATATAGGATTACCAGGTTTTGGCGACTTGGCGGAGGCGTTTACGAATTGGGAGGATGTTTGGAATGAACCAGCCAGATACGAATGAGCAAGGGGACCTGTTCGAGTCCCATATCATACCTCCTAGTCTCGCCATTGTAGCAATGCGCGATTCCGGTTACAAGAACACGGCGTATGCATTGGCAGAATTAATCGACAACGCTGTACAGGCTGGTGCATCAATGGTCGAAGTGTTATGTATCGAAAAACGAGAACTGATAGGTAGCCGCGAACGATCTAGGTTATGGGAAATCGCGGTTGTTGACAATGGTTCAGGCATGGACGTACAGACCTTACGGATGGCATTGCAGTTTGGGAACGGTACCCGACTCAATGATCGAACCGGTATTGGTCGCTTCGGCATGGGTCTTCCAAATGCTTCCATATCACAAGCAAAAAGGGTGGATGTTTGGACATGGCAAAACGGATCTGGAAATGCAATAAGGACACATATCGATTTAGACAAGATAGAAACCGGAGAAATGGTTGAAGTGCCGGTGCCAACGCATTCGCCGGTGCCGGATACTTGGCGACAATTGTCGAATCACATAGAAAAATCAGGAACGTTGGTTCTGTGGTCTTGTCTTGATTTCGAACGTCTGACTTGGAAAAGGGGAAAGCGGGCATTACTTCGCACCGAGGAGATCGTAGGCCGGGTCTATAGGCATTTCATCTCGGAAGGAACAGTTACTATACGACTTTTTGCAGCAGAATTGGACGATGATAACTGCGGGGTTTTAAATGAAGCTGATTCAAGCTTCTTTCAAGAAGACGGATATAGGAAATTAAAGGATGTTGTTGATAGAGAAGCTGATGTAAACGATCCTCTCTACCTTCGTCCAGTAACAGCGCTTCCGCCGCCATTTGACAAACGACCAATGTTCCAGCCAGCATTTGAAAACGTTACAGACATCGAATACGACGAAAGAGTTCATCAAGTGAGAGTTATGTACTCGATAGCCACTGATACGACTGTTGAGGTTGCAGGTACTACGGATCGTGGAAAAACCAAATACGGGAAGCACGCAGCAAATAACATAGGTATCTCTGTGCTACGCTCTCGTAGGGAGATTATGCTAGATCATGGTTGGTGTATCGGCTACGATCCTCGGGAACGTTGGTGGGGCGCAGAAGTGGAATTCCCGCCAACACTCGATGAGGTGTTTGGTGTAACGAACAATAAGCAAGCAGCAACTCACTTCGCTGAGCTAGCAACAACAGATTGGAGTGAGTTAGCGGACGAAGGAGAAGATTTTATTGATGTCGTTCGGCGACTGAAGGAAGACGGAGATCCAAGAGGATGGCTATTGGAGTTAAGCGAAAACATTAAACGCGACCTGATTCGTCTAAGAGACGTCATCAAAGGGCAGGGAGCGCAGCGTAGATCGAGTAGGAGAACACGACACAATGAAGCCGATGATGTCACGAATCAGGTTAATGTAAGGTGGAAGGCACGATCCAAAAATCGTCCATTGGACGAGGATCGCAAACCGCGTACGGAAAGCGACCTAAAAGAAATAGAGGTCGATTTGACGGAGAACAAGGAATACAGTAACACCGATGCAGAGGAAATCGTATCCCTAATTAGAGATGCGGATCTAAAGGTTGTGTACCTGGAATCGGATTTTACCAATCAGTACGAGTTATTCAATGTCGAAATGAAAGGAAACGTCACAGAGATAGTCTTCAACAGACAGCATCCAGCGTTCGATGATATTTTCGATACAGTTACGACTGATGACGAAACTCTAGCTGAACTTTCCAAAGAGGAAGTTATACAGCGGTTTACGCGTGCGGTCAATGCGGAGAAAATCATATTTGGTGCTTGGGCACGTTTTGAAAGAGAAGCCGGTGTTGATCGTGCTAAAGTATTGCGTAAGGTCAGATTTGATTGGGGCCAGATTGCAGCCGGTTTCCTAGACTCATATGACGATGTATCGTTTTAGATATCGGGAATTATCTAATGGTATCTGATGGAGAACGGTTAAAGACTCTAGTGAAGGCCGCATCGCACAAAGTTGTATTATGTGCGCCATTTATTAAATCTAAGGTCCTGAGTACAGTCTTAGGAGTAATACCAGCTAATGTACATGTTCAGATAATAACGAGGTGGAGACCCATCGAAATCGCCGTGGGTGTTAGTGATTTAGACGTGTACGACGTGGCAAACGATAGAGAGAATACGGAATTGAGACTGTTACAGGACTTGCATGCCAAGATCTACATTGCCGATGATAAGTGTCTGGTGGGATCTGCAAACTTAACAGCTAGGGCCTTAGGATGGGCTGAAGAACAAAATCTCGAATTAATGATCCAGACTGAAACATCAGATCCCTCGATAATGCTTCTACTAAAGCACCTCCAAGACGCTGAATCTGCAACTCTGGAAACGAAAAAAGACATGGAAGATGCTGCCAAGAGTGTTGAGTCGGCTAATCTACCAGAGGCCGAAGAAATGACAGGAGATGAGGATTCTAGAAGAAGCGCCTGGCTACCCCGTTGTGCAGCTCCTGAGAAACTATATGAGATTTACAAAGATCCTAGTACGAAGATTGTTGCCGAGGGTACGATGGAAGATGGGAAGGCAGATCTAAAGGACCTGTTAGTTGGAAAAGAGAAGGAATTATCGTCGGGTGATTTTACGGTTTCCATACAAGATAGTCTGCAAACTATGCCAGCATTTGCCCACATTGTTGAAATGGTCCCGCAAAGAATCACGGACGAGTCAGGTAGAGGCCTTATTGCGGATTCACGACCTGAAATGAATGAAGAGTATGTACCCGAACAATGGCGGATTGTTAGAGATTGGATCCGCGTCTTTTTTGCTGATCGTTTTGAAGTAGCGCCAGATTCGTACGTCACTCGGTTGAAGCAGAAAACATAAATTAAGAGAAAAAACCGATCTAGTTAGGGTGTTGATCAGGGAGAATACAAGCGTGTTAAGTGAATTAATGGAATGATCGCTATCTGTCTCTATTCATACCAGGCAACAAGCTCGATCATTCGTGTTTAGAGAAGATCTCTTCGTAACTGGATAGTCAGAGGCAACCGTATGCAGTGGCCCTTATAATAACAATAACAACTGTACTGTGGAAGACTGCAAATTCAAGTGTAGTGTTTTCTTATAGAGTAGGCTGAATGAGAGACAACGACCTTATCGCGGATCAAGACGAACTCAAGGCTCATCAACACGAGTTTTTCCTCTGGCCTCGACTTTGGGAGACGTGTGAGTTAGCAGAAACGTTTACCTGGATAATCCATCCGTTTAAGTGCGACCAAACTGAAAATATACCTGCAAAACCAGGAGTTTACAGTTTCGTAATCAAACCAGGCATCGTTTCACACCCGGAGAGTTCTTACTTGATGTATGTTGGCAAAACTGAGCGTACTTTACGTGAACGATTTAAGGAGTACTTTATAGAACAGAGAAACATGTCTAGACGTCCTAAGATTGTCAGACTACTTAATAAGTATCAAGGTTATCTGTTTTTCTGTTGTTCTGTGGTAAAAGAAGCAGAACGGATTGGTAGAATAGAGGAAGCACTTATTCGTGCATATCTACCACCATGCAATGATCAGTTTCCTGCAAATGTAAGACGTGTAGTAGGAGCATTTCAATGACCAAGGAAAACGACCTTATCATTCCGGCTCTAAAGGCGCACATGGGTGATTGGATATACTATGTGACGATTTTGAAAATGGAACACGTAGCCGAGATGATAAACATAGCTGAAGAGATACATACAAGTAAAGTCCTAAGAGATATGATTCAACGTCAGATTACAGCTAGAGCAAAACAGATCTCAGGCTACCTAATTAATCAACCTCAAAGGTTCTTCAATGCCATAGTTGTCGGAGTCTATGGTGGTTCACCAGATTGGTATGAATTGGCAATAAACTCGAATCCCCGGTTTAGCTTGGACACAATACCAAATGAATTCGAGGGAATTATTGGGTTTCTTAGATTTGATGGTTCGCAAACTTTGTATGCGATTGACGGTCAGCACCGTGTAAAAGGAATACGACAGGCGCTTAAGGAGAATGGATCTTTAAATAGTGAAGAAGTTAGTGCGTTGTTTGTCGCCCATCGAAATGATACAGAGGGTATGGAAAGAACACGACGGTTATTCACGACGCTGAATAGGTATGCAAAGCCCGTTAGTAAAAGTGATATCGTAGCCCTCGACGAGGATGATATTGTCGCTATCGTCACTCGTAGACTAGTAGAAAACCATTCTCTCTTTCAAGACAAAATTTCACTCGCAAAGACCAAAGCAATTGGAGTTAAAGACAATAGAAGTTTTACAACCATAATCACACTCTATGATGTATTGGATATCCTGTTCCGGGAACGTGGTCGTTACTGGAATGAATACAAACGCCATCGTCCCAATGATGATGAAATTAGCCGTTTCTACGAGAACAGTGTACAGTTCTGGGATACAATGGCTGGAAATTTCACTGCAATAGGGGCGATTCGTTCTAGTCAACCCACCGAGAACGTAGCAGGAGACCACCGCCATAGGCAAGGGGGAAACTTACTATTCAGACCCATTGGTTTACTAATTATCGCTAATGTAGTTAGAAAAGCTAAGGATTCAGGACTGTCAGAAAAAGAAGCGATAGAACGAATATCAGAAGTTTCTATGGAAATATCAAAAAGGCCGTGGGTTGGTTTATTGTGGGATAAAGTGAACCAACGAATGATCAATGAACGACCTCATCAGAAGGTAGCCAAAAACCTCCTATATCTGAACATTGGTGGAAACTTAGCTCATATGAAGACAAGTTATGAGAAACTACTTCAGGAATATGCAGGTATACTGAAGCGAGATAAAACGGAAGTATTGTCAGAAATGTATCAAGGTCCGACGTGGAAATTTCACCAATAGATCAGAATTAATGGTGCGGTTTTAATAGTTAGTTTAACCCCGTCCCGATCGGCCGGTCCTCATCCGTTATCCACTCGCTCCAAGACCCCGGGTAGAGCACGGCGTCACCCAGGCCCGCGTGGGCGATGGCGAGCAGGTTGTGGCAGGCCGAAACGCCTGATCCACAGTAGTTTACGGCACGCTCCACGGGAACGCCGGCGAGCAAACCCTCGAATCTCCGCCTCAGCTCTTCAGTCGGAAGAAAGCATCCGTCTTCCCCGAGATTCTCATCAAAAGACGCACACCGCGCGCCGGGAATGTGGCCGGCCACGGGGTCGATGGGTTCCATTTCGCCACGGAAACGCTCCGGCGTGCGGGCATCCAGGACCGCCCAGGCATCGTTGACCCGGTATCCGTCCACGCCCTCCACGTCGGTGACCAGGTGCGCGCGGACGCTAGGCACGAAGGTGCGCGGAGCAACTTCAGGTACATCCCGCGTAACCGGCAGTTCCGCGCCGGTCCAGGCCGGCCAGCCGCCGTCCACCACGGCGACGGCGTCGTGGTCCAGCCAGCGGAGCATCCACCAGACCCTGGCGGCCACTGATCCTCTCGCGCCGTCGTAGACCGCGACCTGCACGCTTTCGTCGATCCCCAATCGCGAGAAGACCGTGGCGGCCCGATCCACGGAAGGCAGCGGATGCCGGCCCGTTTCACCGCGAATGATAGGTCCGGACAGGTCGTCGTCCAGGTGGGCGTACACGGCGCCGGGTACGTGGCCTTCTGCGTACTCCCGGGCGCCCTGGGCCGCGTCGGCCAGGGAGAATCGGGCGTCGATCACGCGCCAGTCCGGGT
>MKWU01005278.1_pt1 | contig 14241 bp, 6 predicted proteins | sample 809101 | NCBI WGS metagenome assembly MKWU01 (sample SAMN05860141, study PRJNA318959) | sponge metagenome | host: Aplysina aerophoba | place: Slovenia: Piran, Adriatic Sea, Gulf of Piran | collected 2013-05-07 | reverse complement strand
CGATATCGGAGATCCTTTGCACCGTGTAGGTGGTGCCGCCATGCTCGAAGTCATCGTCCGTGAGGGCACTGCTGCAACCGCCTTCAGCGCAGCCATTGCCAAAGCTGCTCGCCTGTTCTGTCGTCAGGACGGCAGACCAGATCGCCCCGGGCGGCACTGCGGTGAGAGGGGCGGTGGTGGTGGCCGAGGCCGTCGTGGACCAGGCGCCGTCGCCGGCGCTGCTGGTCGCCCGCACCCGGTAGTGGTACGTCGTCGACGGGCCGAGCCCGATGTGTGTGTAGCTCTCCGTCGCCGCGCCGGTGATGGTCGCCAGCGCCGTCCACGGGGCCGAGCCGGTCGCCGACCACTCCACCTTGTAGCCGGTCACCGTCGCCACGCCGGTCGCCGCCTTCGGCGGCCACCACGCCAGAAAAATCTGGGTCCGGCCGCGGGCGCTGGCATTTATTCGCGGCGGCGCCGACGGCGCCGACAGGACCGCAGTGTCGTCGTCGGTCAGCGTCACCGCCACGTCGCCAGCGGTCACGCTCCCGTAGTCCCCGCCCGAGACCGCGTGCGTGACCGTCGTGCTGCGGTCGGCGACCGTCGAGTCGTCCACCCCGGTCACGGTCACCGTCTGCTCCGTGCTCCAGTCCGAGGCCGTGAAGGTCAGCGTCGCGGGATCGACCGTCGCCACCGTCGTGTCGCCGCTCGAAGGCGTCACCGTCACGGCGCCCGTCGGCTCGCTGTCCAGCTTCACCGTGTAGGTCGCCGTATTGCCCGACCCGCTCGCCTCCGTCACCGTCACGTCGGTCTCCGAGACCGTCACGCCCCGCGTGTCGTCGTCGGTGACCGTCAGCGTCACCGCGTCCGGCGCGGTCACCGCCGTGCCGCCCACCGTGCCCGAGATGGAGACGCTCGCGTTCGCTGCGTCCACCTTGTTGTCCACGGCGGTCACCGTCGTCGTCGGGCTCTCCATTTCGTTCGCCGGGATCGTCACCGTCGCCGCGCCGAACGTCACCTTGTCCGCGGGCGACTGCCCCAGCGTGACCGTCACCGGCGCGGTCGCCGCGCTCGGCAGCGTCGCCTTCACCGTCGTCTCGTTGCCCGAGCCGCTCTCGGCGATGCTCGACGCGCCCAGCACCAGCGCCACCTTGGGTTTGGCCACGGTGTTGCCGGTGACCGCATCCGACCACGCGCCCGTGCCCTCGTCGTTCGTCGCCCGCACCCGCACCTCGTAGGCGCTGTTCGCGTCCAGCCCGCCGATCGTCGCCGTGAGCGCCGTGCCGTCGTGCGTGTGGTCGCCCCAGTCCCCGCTGCTCCCCTTCCGGTACTGCACGTCGTAGTCCGTGATCGCCGGACCCGTGTTCGACGGCGCCGTCCAGTTGACCGTCACGCTGTCCGTCGTCGCGCCGCCGACGGTCGGCGTCGCCGGCTTGCCCGGCGCCTCGTCCACGTCCGTCACGTTGATCGTCACCGTCACCGTGTCGCTGCCGTAGGCGTCGGCCGCGCTCACCGTCACCGTGTAGCTGTTCTTGCTCGCCTCGAAGTTCAGCACCGTCCCCGACTTCACCGTGATCTGACGGCTTGTGGCGTTGAAGTCGAACGAGCCTGCGTCGTCGCCGGCCATGCTGTAGGTCAGCGTGTCGTTGTCGCCGTCGCTGGCGGCCGCGATCGCCGCCCCCACGTTGGTTCCCGTCCCGGAATTCTCCGCCACCTCGCGGGTTGCCGTGTTCGGCGAGAACACCGGATCGTTGTTGGCGGCGGTGGTCGCCGAGGCCGTCTCCGACCACGCCCCGTCGCCGGCGCTGCTCGTCGCAAGCACCCGGTAGTGGCGCACCGTCGACGGCGCGAGCCCGGTATGTGCGTAGTTGACCGTCGCCGCGTCCGAGATCGTGGTCAGCGCCGTCCACGGGGCCGAGCCGTTGGCCGACCACTCCACCTTGTAGCCGGTCACCGCCGCCTTTCCGGTCGCCGCCGCCGGCGCCGTCCACGACAGGTCGATCTCCGTGCGCCCGTCCGCCGCCGCGGCCAGACCCGTCGGCTGGGACGGCGCCGACAGCGCGCCGGTGTTGCCGGTCACCGCATCCGACCAGTCGCCCGTGCCCTCGGCGTTGGTCGCCCGCACCCGCACCTCGTAGGCGCTGTCCGCGTCCAGCCCGCCGATCGTCAGAGTCACCACCGTGCCCTGGGGCGCGGGGGTGCCCCAGCTCCCTGCGCTCCCCTTCCGGAACTGCACGTCGTAGTTCGTGATCGCCGGTCCGGTATTGGCCGGCGCCGTCCAGTTGACCGTCACGCTGTCCGTCGTGGTGCCGCCCACGGTCGGCGCCGCCGGCTTGCCCGGCGCCTCGTCCACGTCGGTCACGTCGATCGTCACCGTGACCGTGTCGTCCACCGCCGTGCTGTCGCTACGGTCGGTCGCCTTGCCGTCGTGGACCGCCACCGTCACCGTGTAGCTGTTCTTGTCCGCCTCGTGGTTCAGCTCCGTTCCCGACTTCACCGTGATTTGACGGGTCGAGGCGTCGAACTCGAACGAGCCGGCGTCCGCCCCGCCGAAGGTGTAGGTCAGGGTGTCGCCGTCGTCGTCGGTGGCGGCGGCGATCACCGCCCCCACGGTGGCTCCCGCCACGGAGTTCTCCGCCACCTCGCGCGTCGCGGTCGAACTCGCGAAGTACGGCTCGTTGTTCGCGGTTTCGTCGTCGGTCAGCGTCACCGCCACGCTGACAGCGGTCACGCTCCCGTAGTCCGCGCCCGAGACCGCGTGCGTGATCGTCGTGCTGCGGTCGGCGACCGTCGTGTCGTCCACCCCCGTCACGGTCACCGTCTGCTCCGCGTTCCAGTTCGAGGCGGTGAAGGTCAGCGACGGCGGCGCGACCGTCGCCACGTCCGTCTCGCCGCTTGTCGGCGTCACCGTCACCTCGCCCGTCGGCTCGCTCTTCAGCTTCACCGTGTAGGTCGCCGTGCGGCCCGCGCCGCTCGCCTCGGTCACCGTCACGTCCGTCGGTTGTATGTCCACGCCCCGGGTGTCGTCATCGGTCACCGCCACCGACACGCTCGCCGCGGTCACGCTCCCGTAGTCCCCGCCCGAGACCGTGTGGGTGACCGTAGTGCTGCGGTCACTGTCCACAGAGTCGCGCACCACCGTCACCGTCACCGTCTGCGCCGTGTCCCAGTTGTCCGTCGTGAAGGTCAGCGACGAGGGATCGACCGTCGCCACGTCCGTGTCGCCGCTCGCCGGCGTCACCGTCACGTCGCCCGTCGGCTCGCTGTCCAGCTTCACCGTGTAGGTCGCCGTGTTATCGAGGTAGGTGGCTTCGGGAATCGTCAGGGACGTCGAGAACACCGTCACGCCCTTGGTGTCGTCGTCGGTGACGGTCAGCGTCACCGCGTCCGGCGCGGTCACCGCCGTGCCGCCCACCGTGCCCGAGATGGAGACGCTCGCATTGGCCGCGTCCACCTTGTTGTCCACCGCGGTCACCGTGGTCGTCGAGCTCTCCATGCCGTTGGCCGGGATCGTCAGCGTCGCCGCGCCGAACGTCACCTTGCCCGCGGGCGACTGGCCCAGCGTCACCACCGTCGCCGAAGTCACCGCCCTCGGCAGCGTCGCCTTGACCGTCGTCGCGTTGCCCGTGCCGCTCTCGGCGATGCTCGACGCGCCCAGCACCAGCGTCACCTTGGGTTTGGTGGGCGTCACCGGTCCCGCCTCGGCGGACTGCGGGCTGTTGCCCGCGGCGTTCACCGCCCGGATGCGGAACCGGTACGCCGTCCCGTTCGTCAGGCCGGTCACCGTGTACGAGGTCGCGTTCGTCTCGCCCGGCGCGCTGCTCGGGATGTCGGTCCAGCTGGTGTCCCAGGCCGCGGAACCGGCCTTCTTCTGGTACTGGTACTTGGTGATGCTGGAGTCGCTCGGGTCGGTCCACGCGAGTTCCGCCCGCTGGTCGCCCGCCGTCGCCGTCAGGCCCGTCGGCTGGGACGGCGGCCCGGGCTGGGTCAGGCTCAGCGTGACCTCGTCGGCGACAGCCCATCCCAGGTCTCCCACAGACAAGCGGATACTAGTGCCGCTCGTGGTCTCGGCGTCGTCGATGGTAAAGCTGCTGCTGCCGACGTTCAGCGTCAGTCCGGCGAGAGCATTCTTGATCACCGCGCTAGCGAGATTGTTCACATTGACTAACAGGAATTCGGTGTCGTTATTGAAATTGAAAACCTTCACGCTGTAGGTGACGTCTCCAATGTCGAAGTCATCGTCCGACAAGGCGACTGCGCAGTTTGTAGCGGTAACACCGTCAGAATCGTCGCACCCTAGTTCTTCCATGCCAGAAACGTCTTTCACCGTCAGGGTGGCGGACCAGACGGTGGTGGTGGACTGCGCCTGGGCGGGGGCGGCCGTGAACAGGCCGAGCGCGCCGAGCAGCAGCGCGAGAACCGGCAGGGGAAGGAAGAGGCGGGGGGGGGCGCGCCGGCGGGGGGGGCGGGGGAGAGGGAGCGGGAGGGAGAGGAAGGGGGCGGGGGCGCCCGCCGAGCGGGTCAGGCCGGGAGCGGTCCCGCGGCGGCGTCCGCCTCGACGACGGGGAACGGGACGGGGTGGAAGCGGCCGGCCGGTGCGCACCGGCCTCGCGCCGGGCGCACGTCATGCTGCTGGGCCGCTTGCAATTATTAATATGTTCGGCGTTGCCACCCATGCAACTCAAGCGCATCATCAGTTCCCTCAAGCTCGCACCGTTGCGCCGCCAACGCGCACAACGATCCCTTGCCGACAAACGGCGAGTGATGGTAACCAACGAATGGACTTTTGGCAATAGAATTATGTGACTTCTATGGGATCTTATTGGCTCCGATAGGGATTTTATAGTGATCTCCACAGATTCGGGATTCAGGACTCCTTTATTCGGATGATTCACCCCTCTCAGGCTCGGGGCGTCCCTTCCCGCTCTTCCACCCGGCCACGGGGGCGCGGGATACGCGAGCCCATGGCGGGTGCGCGGCCGGGCTGCTCGCCGGCGCCGGCGGGAAGCCAAGCGGAATTCGGCGCGTTCACGCTTCTCCTGGGCCGGCGCCGCGCCCTGGCCTTCGTCTTGGGTTGGCGGCGGGGGAACCGGCCCGCTATCATCGACGGGCCGGCGCCGCGCGATGCCGGGTTGCCGGACATGGCGGAATGGCGGCAGCCGGCCGCGGCATGCGCGCGCAAGGAGGCAGCCCGATGATTGGACCGAGCGGACGCGGCCCGGCGGCGGGCGGCGCCGGACCGGCCTACGACTATGTGCTCGCGGTGGGTCCGAGCCGGTCGGGCACCACGTTCCTGTACCGGCTGCTGAACGCCCATCCGGGGTTTGCCGCGCCAGAGATCAAGGAGGGCCACTACTACCGCTCGGCGCGGCGCCTGGAGCGCGCCCTGCGCGGGCTGCGCGGATCGGGGGCGATGCTGCTCGACGTCGCCGACACGGCCTGGTCGGACCCGCGGCTTGAGGAGGTGGCGGCCCACGCCGGGCGCGGCAAGCGCATCCTGGTCGTGGTGCTGCTGCGCCGGCACCGGGACTGGGCCCGCTCGACGATGGCGTACCGCCGGAGCCGGGTGCTTCCGGCCCTTCCGGCGTGGCTGGCGGGCCCCGGGGGCCTGGAGCGCGCGACGGTGCGCGACAGCCTGACGGCGGCGGCGCTGGAACGCATCTTCGGCCTGGGCGCGGACGTGCTCACGATCGAGTTCGAGGTCCTCGCCGGGCGGCCGCGCGCGGTGCTCGATACGATGGCGCGGCTTTGCCGGACGGGGCCCTTCGGCGGCGTAGACGGCCGGCCGGTCAACCGGGCGGAGCGGGCGCGGTTTCCGCCGCTCGCGGCCGCGGCCAAGCTCGCGGCGGCGGCGCTCCGCGGTCTCGGCGCCCGGCGCCTCCTGCAGGCCCTGAAGGACGACCCGCGCATCGTCGGCCTGTTCTTCCGCCCCGCCCGCGCGGCGGAGCGGCCGGCGCTGAGCGAGGCGGCCGCCGCGTGCCTGGACCGGCGTTGGGCGGCATGCCTGGCGGCGGTCGAAGCGGCGGGGGAGCGTTTCGGAGAAGGGCTCTGGCTCGCCCGCGGCGCGCGCGGGGGCGGCGGAGCCGCCGCCGGCCGCCCCCGCTCCTTCCCCCGGACGCGGGACCCTTGAACCGCCGCCGTCCATGGCGGTCAGCGCCTTCCCCGGCGCGCGCGCGGCGGCAGGGGGGCCTCCATGGGGTCGAGGTTGGGGGCGAGGACGAGGGAGCGGTCGAGGTGGCGCTGCGCGCGCGCGGCGTAGTCGGGGTAGGCGCCCGCCGCCTTGAGGTAGAGCCGCGCCAGGGCGTGGTGGAGCACCCAGCTCTCGGGCTGGGCCGCGAGCGCGGCCCGGGCTTCGGCGTCGGCCAGCGCCAGGAGCCGCGCCGCCTCGGCGGGACGGGTGCGGGCGAGCACGTCCCAGTTGAGCGCCAGGTTGTTGAACAGCACCACCCGGGGGCCGGTGGCCAGCGGCTCGAAGGCGCCGATGGCGCGCCGGAGCTCGGCGATGAACGGCCCCCGGTGGTCGGCGCGCCACATTGCGGCGGCGCCGGCGTGGATGGCGGCGCTGGAGGCGAGCGACGCCGCGGCGAGCGCGAGCGCCGCCGCCCCGGTCGCGACGCGAAACCTTGCCAGCACCCGCGCCGCGGACGGCGCGCGGGCCCGGAACCGGCTCAGCAGCGCGGCAAGCCGGCCGGGGGCCGGCGCATCGCCGCGCATCGCGGCCTCGAGACGGGCCAGGAAGCCGAGCAGCAGCATGTGCTGGAGCCAACTCCCGGCGCTGTAGAACGAGGTCTGGCCCTGCACGAACCAGCCCGCCAGCGCCGCCGCCGCGAACACCGCGAGCGCGCGCTCGCGCGCGTCGTCGATCCGCCGCGCCGCGCGCAACGCCGCCAGGGCGGTCAGCGCCCAGAGCGCGAGCCAGGCGGCGAGCCCCACCGCTCCCTTGCCGGCCGCCTCCCCGACCGCCAGGTTGTGCGCATGGTACTGCACCTTCGCCCGCCTCCCGGGCGGGGAGATGTGGCGGGCCGAGGCCACGAAGTAGTTCTCCGGGCCCCAGCCCAGGAGCGGCCGCTCGGCGAACGCCCTGAGGCCCGACTCCCAGATGCGGAGCCGATTGCCCAGGGTGAAGCCGACCCACTCGGCGCTGGTCGCGCGTTCGAGCAACACGTTGCCGCCGCGGAGCGCCGGGCGGGCGCCCTGTTCCCGGTGCGGCCGGCCCGGGTCCGCGGTCGGGGTCGGCGCCTCGCCGCCGGCGCTGCGCAGCGCCAGGACCAGCGCGAGCGCGAGCACGCACGCGCCGAGCGCTCCGAGCCCCGAAAGCCCCAGGCGGCGCGAGCGGCGCGAGCGCCCGAACAGGGCGTAGAGCGCGCAGGCTGCGCCGGCCCCCGCCGAAAGCCCGGCCAGGGCCCCGAGCGAGCCGGTCAGCGACAGCCCGGCGAGCGCCGAGCACGCCGTGGCGGCCCAGAAGAGCCTCAAGCCCCACCCGTCCCCGGGCGCCGGGCGAGTGGGCGCCTTGCGGGCGCGGCGCGCGGCCCCCCCGCGTGGTTCCCCCCCAGCCCCCCCCCCCCCCGGGGCCGCGGGGGGGGGGCGCGCGTGGCGGGCGCGCCGCGCGCCGCGCCGGCTTGTTCCCCGGCCCGCGCGCGGCGCAGGGACGGGCGCGGACGGGGCCGCCGCGCAGCACGAGCGCACCAGGAAGCCCGCCGCCAGCAGCGCGATCGCCTGCAGGTAGGCGCCCAGCAGAATCGGGTTGCCCGCACTCGCCCCGATGCGCGGCCAGTACCCCTCCCGGAACGGGAACGGGAGCGGAGCCTCGGGCGCCGCGTAGCGCGCGATCGCGAAGACCGAGACGGCGAGCCCGACCCCGAGATTGACGTTCAGGAGCCGCGTCCAGTCCGCCCCGGTGCGCGCCACCGAGGCCACGACGACCGCGAAGGCGACCCAGTGCGCGGCGTTCACGATCCCCTCCATGCGCGTATAGGTCGACCAGAAGCTCTGCTGCGGGCTGATCCCGAACCAGGCCGAGAGCACCGAGGCGGCAAGGCCGGCGCCGAGGGCTGCGAGCAGCGCGCTCGGCGGCGGGCGCCAGCGCGGCCGAGCCAGCGCCAGCGCCACCCACAGCGCGAACACGAGGGCGATGAGGACCCGTGCGTAGAGCGCCTTGCCCACGCTGAACGGGTAGAGGGTCCAGGGCGCCGTCACCAGCGGCGTGAGCAGCACCAGCGCCACCCCGGCGCGCACCGCGCCGAGCACGACCGGCTCCGGGTCGCGCCAACGCGCGCTCACCGCGGGCGGCCCCGGCGCGGACCCAGCGCCCTCGCGAGGCAGCGCGCACAAAGCTTCAGATCGAGCCAGGGGCTCATGGCGGCGATGTAGAGGTTGTCGTAGTGGAGCTTCCGCGCCGGGTCGCGCCAGCCCGCTCCCTCCGCCTGCGCCAGCCCCGCCACCCCCGGGCGCACCCGGAGCCGCGCACGGAACCCGGGCGCCGTCCGCTCGATGCGCGCGGCCAGCTCCGGGCGCTCCGGGCGCGGACCCACCAGGCTCATCTCGCCCTTGAGGATGTTCCCCGCCTGCGGCAGCTCGTCCAGATGGAAGCGCCGGAGCACCCGCCCGACGCGGGTGATCCGGGCATCGCCGGGCGCCGTCCACACCGGACCGCTCCCGTCCTCGGCCCCCACCGCCATGGTGCGGAACTTGAGGATCTCGAACACCTTGCCGCCGCGCCCGAGCCGCGGCTGGCGGTAGATCGCAGGGCCGCCGTCGTCGAGGCGGATGGCGAGCGCTATGCCGAGCCCGAGCAATGCCCACACGGGCGCCAGCGCGAACAGCGCAAGCCCCAGGAGCGCCAGGTCGAAGGGCCGCTTGTAGCCGCCGCGCGCCGCCGGCGCGATCTCCCGCGGCCCGGCGCCGTCCGGCCCCTCCGCGCGGGCGCACGTGCGCGGGAGGCCGGTCATCGCCCGGCGCTCCGCCGGCGCGCCAGCGCCCCGGTCCAGGCCAGCGCGGTGGCGACCGTTGTGTCGAGCGAGACGCGGCGCGGCCGCCACCCCGGAAGACGCCCGATCCGCTCCGGCGCCGCCACCGCCCGAGCCACGTCCCCGGGCCGGCGCGGCCCCCGCCCGCCCGCCCCCCGGAACGCCGCCCGACCCGCCCCGCCGCCGCCCCCCCCGGAGCCACGTCGCCGGGCCGCCGCGGCCCCTCGCGAACCGTGAGCCGCGACCCCGATACCCGCTCCACCGCCGCCAGCACCTCCCGCACCGAACGCCCCCGCCCGATCCCGCAGTCCGCGGTCAGCCCGCCGGCCCCGCGCACCAGCGCCCGGAGCGCCGCCACGTGCGCGTCCGCCACGTCCCACGGATGCACCCAGTCGCGCACACACGTGCCGTCCGCCGTGTCCCAGTCCGCGCCGAACACCGTGACCCCCTCCCGCAGCCCCAGGGCCGCCTCGCACGCCGCCTGCACCAGCCCCCGCCCGCTCCGGGGCCCGGCCCGAAGCGCCGGGTCCGCCCCCGCCACGTTGAAGCAGCGCAGCACCGCGCAGCCCCGCCCCGGCCCGGCGAACGCCTCCCGCGCCAACTCCTCGGTCGCTAGCCGCGCCTCGCCGTAGGCGCTCGCCGGACCCGCCCCCGCGCCATGCACCGCCGCGCTCGAGGTCAGCACCAGCCGCCGCACCCCGCCCACCGCGCACGCCTCCACGAACCCCGCGCTCGCCTCGGCCCCGCAAAGGACTCGCTCCGCCGGCTCGTCCCCCCCCGCCGCGTCCGCTAGGTGGATCGCCGCCGCGATGCCATGCCGCGCGATCAGCTCCCCCACCGCACGGCGGTCGCCCGCATCGGCAACGGCCAGTTCCGCCCCCGCGGGCACGGCCTCCCGATGCCCGCTCGAAAGGTCGTCCACCACCACCGCCCGGTAGCCCGCCTCGACGAGCGCCAGCACCACGTGGCTCCCGACATAGCCAGCCCCGCCGCTCACCAGCACCGCCGGACCCCCAGGCCCCCTCATCCCCGCCTCCGCGCCGCGGACAGGGCGAATGCCGCGGACGCGCCGGCCGCGCTCATCGGGACCCCGCCGCAACGCCAGCGGGCGCACCGCGCGCCACACCGCCGGCATGCGCAGGATGCGCTCCTCCACGCCGGCCTCCAAAGCCCAGAACCCCCGCCACGCCCGCGCCGGCAGCGTCCGCAACGGCCGGCGCCCCGGGGCCGGCCGTCTCGATGGCGCCCCGGCACGGCGCCACGGCACGGCCACCGCCGTCCGCCCGTCGTCGAAGCCGCACCCGGTGAACTCCAGGTCCGATGCGTAGAGTTCCTCCACCAACCGCCGCGTGGCGCCGTCGTAGTGCGCCGCGTAGCGGCGCAGGCGCTCGACGCCGGTCTCCGTCCCCGACGCCCGGCGCCGCGGAAGCGGCGCCGCGGGCAGGCCCAGCAGGTCCCGAAGGCGCGCAAAATCCTCGCCGATGCGCCCCACCGAGCCGATGAACGAGAGCGGGTCGGCGTTCACACGCAGAACCCCGAACAGCCGATCCGGATTGCAGTCCGGCAAGAACGCGGTCTGCGGCCACAGGTGGTCCACGGACCACCCCAGATCGCCCAGCCGGACCCGCCCCGGCCCGTACTCCCGCCCGCGCTTCCCACGGAACGCCGCCGCCGCCTCCCGGCCCCAGCACGGCCCGAAGTCGCCGAGCACCTCGGCCGAGAACTCGGCGAACTCCCGCAGCGTGCCCAGGCCCTCCGCCCCGCCGGGGCACCGCTCCCGCGCCACCCGCCGCAGGTCCAGCCAAAGCGACACGAACCGCTCGTAGGGGTTTCGCAGGAACGTGAACGTGAAGTAGTCGGGATAGAGGTTCATGGCCCGCGCCACGTCCGGGAGCCGCTTCGACATCGGCCCGCCGTGCCACGCCGGCCGGAAGCTGTGGCGCCCCCCGCCGTGCGCCGTGAACCAGTCGAGCACGCTCGTGCTGGCGCACTTCGGCACCTTGACGTAGATGCAACGGTGGCGATGCGAGATCATCGCGCCCTGCCTCTCATGACGCTCCTCCCGCATCCGGGAAAGAGGTTTCCCGGCTCATGCTCCGCCGCGGTTCCGCAACCCCTTGCGCCGCCAACACGGGCGCCTGTCGCTTGCCCGGACACAACCCTTGAAAGTACCGCCGAATCGGCACTCTGACAATATGCCCATCGTGACTTGCACGGGATTTATTGTCCTGCAATAGTGATTTGACAGTAATCTTGCGGCAGACTAGACCATCACAGACACCAGCGCGGCGCGTCACTTCCACACGGCCGCCGACCCGGGAGGGGACCATGGACCGAGACCACGAGGCCAACGGCGAGATCGCGGCCCTGCGCGAGCGCACCTCCGGCCTCATCGCGGCCATCCTGCGCATCAGCGCAAGCCTCGACCTCGACACCGTCCTGCGCGAGGTCGTCGACAGCGCCCGCGCCCTCACCGGCGCCCACTACGGCGTGATCGCGGCCGTCGACGAAGCCGGCCAGCCCCGCGACGTCGTCACCTCCGGCGTGACCCCCGAGGAGTACCGCCGGGTCCTGGAGTGGCCTGACGGTGCGCGGGTCTTCGAGCACCTCCGCGACCTGCCGGGTCCGCTGAGGCTCCGCGATCTGGCCGGCTACGTCCGCTCCCTCGGCCATTCCCCGGGCCCGGTCATGTCGCAGACCCTGCAGGCCACCCCCATGCGCCACCGCGGCGAGCACGTCGGCAACTTCTTCCTCGCCGAGAAGGAGGACGGCGGGGAGTTCACCGACGAGGACGAGGAGGTCCTGGCGCTGTTCGCCTCGCAGGCCGCCGCCGCCATCGCCAACGCCCGCGCGCACCGGGCCGAGCAGCGCGCCCGGGCCCGCCTCGAAGCCCTGGTCGACACCTCGCCCGTGGGCGTGGTGGTGTTCGACGCCTTGACCCGCCGTCCGGTGTCGTTCAACCGGGAGGCGCGGCGGATAGTCGGCCGGCTCGGGACGCCGGTCCGCCCCCTGGAGGAGCTGGCGGACGTCTTGAGGTGCCGTTTCGCGGACGGGCGCGAGATCACGCTCGACGAGTTCGTGCTCGCCCGCGAACTGAGCGCGGTGCGCACCGTGCGCGCCGAGGAGATCGTGCTCTCGCTCCCCGACGGGCGCAACGTCTCGACGCTCGTCAACGCCACGCCGGTCCGCGCCCAGGACGGCGCCGTCGAGTCGGTGGTCGTCACCATGCAGGACCTGGCGCCGCTTCAGGAGCTCGAGCGGGTGCGGGCCGAGTTCCTCGGCATGGTCAGCCACGAGCTGCGCGCCCCGCTGATCTCCATCAAGGGTTCGGCCAGCACCGCGCTCGACGCCTCGCCGCCCCCGGACCCGGCCGAGGTGGTCCAGATCTTCCGCATCGTCAACGAGCAGGCGGACCGCATGCGGGCGCTCATCGGCGACCTGCTCGACGCCGGGCGCATCGACGCGGGCACGCTGTCGGTGACGCCCGCTCCGGTCGAGTTGGCCGGCCTGGTCGAGCAGGCGAGGAAGACGTTCCTGAGCGGGGGCGAGCGCCATGGCGTGGGCATCGAGCTTGCGCCGGACCTGCCCCGGGTGATGGCCGACGAGCTGCGCATCGTGCAGGTGTTGAACAATCTCCTCGCCAACGCTGCCCGGCACTCTCCCGCCTCCTCCCCCATCCGGGTGGAGGCGGCGCGCGACGGCGGGCACGTTGCGGTCTCGGTCGCCGACCAGGGCGAGGGGGTGGCGCCGGAGATGCTGCCGCGGCTCTTCCAGAAGCACACCCGCGCCGGCGGGGAGGAGGACGGGCTCCGGGGCTCGGGCCTGGGGCTCGCCATCTGCAAGGGGCTGGTGGAGGCCCACGGCGGCCGCATCCGGGCCGAGAGCGCCGGGCCCGGCCGGGGCACGCGGTTCACCTTCACCATACCGGTGGCCGAAGACGCCGCCGGCCTGGCGCGGAGCCCTTCCGCCCCGCCGGGCAAGGGGCCGGGGCCGGCGCGCATCCTGGTGGTGGACGACGACCCGCAGACCCTCGGCTACGTCCGCGACGCGCTCGCGGAGGCCGACTACGCCCCGGTGCTGACGGGCGACCCGGGCGCGCTGCCCCGGCTCCTGGAGACCGAGAAGCCCGCGCTGGTCCTGCTCGACCTGGTCCTGCCCGAGACCGACGGCATCGAGCTGATGGAGCGGGTCCCGGACCTCGCCCGGCTGCCGGTCATCTTCATCTCCGGCTACGGCGGGGACGAGACCGTGGCCAGGGCCCTGGAGGCCGGAGCCGCCGACTACATCACCAAGCCCTTCTCCGCGGCGGAGCTCATCGCGCGGGTCCGGGCCGCGCTTCGCCGGCGGGCCGAGCCCGAGCCCTTCGTGTCGGGCGAGCTTGCCATCGACTACGAGCAGCGCCGGGTCACCGCGGCCGGGCGCGCGGTTGCGCTCACCGCCACCGAGTACGGGGTTCTGCGCGCCCTCTCGCTCAAGCCGGGACGGGTGTGGACCTACGACGCCCTGCTGCGCGAGGTGTGGGGCGGCGACCGTACCGACCAGGCGCGGGTGCGCGCCATCATGAAGAAGCTCCGCCGCAAGCTCCACAACGCCGCGCCCGGGAAGGCCTGGATCCTCAACGAGCGCGGCGTCGGCTACCGCATGCCCGCGCCGGGAGACCCGTGAACGCCCTTCGCGAGCCGTGCCGTGGGCGATGCCGCCGGTGCGAACCCCGTCGGCACGCCGCCACCGCCGGCGCGCCCGCTGGCGGCCAGCACGACCTCGGCGTTCTCGTGCTTGAAGCGTCCCAGCGCGGTGCGCTTCTTCGGGTTCGACTTCGGATCCAGGGGATCGATCTCGACGACATACCCCGCGCGGTTCGGCTCGTTGGGGTGCCTGGCGATGTCGAAGCGTTGTGAGTGATGGCACAAAGGGACGCCATAAGTAAGCGGTCCCGGGACCCCACCTTGACAAGAAGGCAGGGCGGCAATGAGGGATGAGGGAGAGGGGCAGGCGCTTTGGGATCAGCGGGAAGCGGGTGTGAAAGCCCAGGGCAGGAGCTCGTCGATGCGTGAGGCGGGGTGGCCCGAGGCGATGGCATCGAGGGTCGCCTTGAGATAGGCGTAGGGTTCAACCCCGTTCAACTTCGCGGTCTCGCACAGCGAAGCGATGCGCGCCCAGGCCACGGCTCCTTCGTCGTGGCCCGCGAACAGGGCGTTCTTTCTCGTAAGCGCCTGGGGCCTGATGCGGTTCTCCACGGCGTTGGAGTCCATCTCGACGCGGCCGTCGTCGAGGAACACCCGCAGGCCGTCCCAGT
>MKWU01005276.1_pt1 | contig 14242 bp, 5 predicted proteins | sample 809101 | NCBI WGS metagenome assembly MKWU01 (sample SAMN05860141, study PRJNA318959) | sponge metagenome | host: Aplysina aerophoba | place: Slovenia: Piran, Adriatic Sea, Gulf of Piran | collected 2013-05-07 | reverse complement strand
TGTGGAGCCCACCACCGCTGCGCCTCAATGCGAGCGTGTGGAGACCGTGTTTCTGCTTCCTGGCCCCAGCCATCCCGTGATCGGGCACAATGTCGCCTTTCTGCGCGATTCAGAATGCCTTACCTAGGCGCCGAACCCGATCCTCGTACCAAACATTGAATTTGCCTGTTTTCAATCGGAACATTGTGAGCGCCAACATGTGATATTCTTGATGTAGTGAAGGCCATGACATCCCTCAAGCTGAGTACTATTCGAGATAGCGGAACGGTCGCAGGACTGCACTCGTGGCCCGTTGCGATACCCCGGTTGTTGTTCCTTGCTTCAATTGCATGTCCGGTGTTGGCCGGTCCGGGAGGGGAATTGTTTTCTGAACGTCGGATGGGAGGCGGCGGGTCCGGGACGCCGCTTCCTTCGGACGAAGGGACGATCAGGAGCCGTGGCGTTGAAATTGACCTTGGAAGACTGGCGGAAGTGCGGGACGCCCTGCTACGCAAGCTCACGACCGCTAGCGATGCCCAAAGCAATGATGGGCTTGCGGTTACGTTGCTGTTCAATCTTTTCGACGATGCGACGTATACCGGAGTGGTCGAGAGGACGGGTACTACATCGGCTGGCTACTCGCTGTCGGGACGGATTCAGGAAACGGAATTCAGCAGCTTCGACCTGGTCGTTAACGGGGAAATAGTGTTTGGGGAGGTTACTACTCCGCAGGCATCATACTGGATTCGATCCGGCCCCGGCGTGGAATATTGGGTAAGTGAAATCGACCCTGAGAGCTTCGCGCCGCATGAGGATGATGTCCTCCAATGAGCCGACACGTAGGTTCGGGTCACGGCTTCAGTTCCGCGCCGAAGGCACCGTAGAGCTTGTCACCGGTCCCAATCCGGGTATCGCCGCCATCGCGCAAGATCCACGTGCCGATCACGCCTTGCGGGCCGTCCACCAACTGGCCGACGAACTTTCCGTTGACGGAGACCGTCACCGATGGATCGACTGCGAGGTTGACGTCAGCGAATCCCGCTAGCATGAGCCTCGCCTTGTCTGGACTGGCATCGGAGAAGTACAGCCAGTTCTCGGTGTCCGCCAAGATGCTAATGTCGCGCAAGACGAGCGCTTTGATGGCAGTCTCCCGTTCAACTGCGTTTGTGTACGTGAGAAAGTCTCCCTGTTCATTCTGCAGGTCCCTGATAGCGACTGTGAGCAGCCCGGCCTCGTGCTGGTACTGCAATCCCGCGTGCCATTGGGCAATCAATTCGATCGAACCCTCGTAGAAGGTGGAGTGCTGCACTGCAACCGTCTCGCCCTGGTAAGTCGCCGAGCCTCCGACAGGAAACTTGAGGTCCGCAAGGCGCGACTGCGGCAGCGGGCTATAGGCGAACGAGTTCGGACCATTCTCGTCCTCTCCTAGCCTGTCGCTGTAAGCGGACCACGCATTCGGGGCCGTTTGCTTGCGCCATGCCCCGAATCGAGTGTGGTCTGTTGAGCCCAGCGACAGCTTGATCCTTGATTCAGAACGCCTCCAGACGTCTTCAACGGTTGCGGCTTCAAGAGCGCGGAATGGCTTGCCGTCCGCGCGAGTGAAGACGCCCCCGTTGTGCTCCTTGATCGCGGCTTCCAGCGCGCTCGGGCTCGCCAGAGCCTCGAGCAGGGTGTCGACTGCTAGCAGCGCTTCATCGTCATCCGGCCTCCCGCCACGGCTCACGGGATAGCCGCTGGACCACTTTCGTGGGTCGCCGGGGGAGACAGTGTCGTCGTTCAGGTAGTCCCTCCCGGCCAAGGCCCTGTCGGCAGTCCCGAAAAACCGGGCCCGGACCCGCTCGTTGATCTGGTCCCAGATTCTGGATCGCTGCTGCCGCCACACTGCGGTTTCGTCGACTAAGGCGATCACTTTCACCAGATCCTCTCGTAGCTGGCTGATCTCCTGGCGGGCAAGACCCATTAGGTTCCTGCCCGAAAAGGTTCGTTCGGATCCTTGTCTGGAAAAGAGTTGCCCCAGCAGGATCTGATGCGACTCCTCGATCCTTCTGCCCGCATCCAATAGCGGCATTTCATCGTCCCAGTCTGCCGCCGTTGCTGTTGTGGTCAGATTCGGGCCGTATTGGCTGCCACGCAACGTCAAGATGCCCTGGCCGATCTCCGTGCCGGCGGGCGCTACGATCGTGTTCGATCTCTCGCCCTCATCAGGAGCTGGCTGCTCGTCGGTGGCACCTACCACGTTCGCCACCCCGAAACCACCCATCAGGTAGTTCGACTTGTTCAGGGACGATCCTACCGACCACACTCCCACCGCCTCGCTGGCAGCGTTCTCGCGGAGACCCAACAGATGCCCCTCAAACGTGGACTCGACGCTCGATGGAGGAAGGAAAAACGAATCCTCGTAGTGGATGTCAGCCTTTTCCCCAGAATTGGCATAATAGCTCCAGTCTGCGCTCGTCTTGAGTTGTGCGCCCGGGAACGAAATGTACTCGACATCGCCATAGCGGTAGGTCCAGGGGTTGCCATCCGGGTCCTTGATATCCGTGATCAAGCCGTGCACCGTCGCGCTTCGGAATCGCACCAATAGTTCGATCTTGCCGGTGTAGAATTCCTCGTCGCCACTGACTGCTACGGTCCCGCCCTTATACTCGGCGCTTCCCGCGTCCGGGATGTCCCGCGTCCGCAGGGTGTCCGGAATCGTCGAGTACGCGAAGGCGCCTAGCTCGACATCTTCCAGAGATCCCACTGCATGGGAGCGCTCTTTCGTTCGAACTGCTCCGTAGCGAGTGCGCCCTGTCACTCGAAAAAACACGTCCGAATCTGATGAACGTGCGCTGTACGCATTCCGGGCTCCGGCCTCGTCCAGATCCGCTGCCTCGAAGACACCTGTGCTGTCCTTCGTCGTTGCGGCTTGAAAAGCTGCCTCGGTTGACAGTGCATCCAGCACCGCGTCAAGATCTCCGAAGACCTCATCCACGTCTGTGGTCCTTGCCAGGACCACCTGTCTCGGACCGAAGATTGAGTCGATCCAGGTTTGCACCTGGTCCCAGGTGCCGCGCAGATACCTGGAGCGGGCGTTGCCGACATCCGCCATCGCTGACATTGCCAGCTCTGCCTTGTGGCGCAGGCCCCGAATTCTGTTGCGAGCTTTCGAAACGAAGTGATCGCCCTGGAACGAGGCCGCACCAACAGCGAACAGCTCGCCAATGGCGAACTCGCCGCGGCCAACAATGAGGGTTGTGTTGGCCTCGTTGGCAACCGTATCCTTGTTGTCACGACCGAGTCGAGCCAGGGAGTTCAGGCCAATCCTGAAGTTCGCCTGGCCTCGGTTCGAGCCATGCGGCTGATTGTCGAACCGAGCGCCCCGCAACTGGTCGTCCTCCATCCACACGTGGTACATGGCTCCGTCGACCGTGACGTTGCCCTTGCCGCTCGCCGGCAGCAGCGCCGACGTGCCCACACGGTAGCCGAGTCCGTCTTCCCGCGGCCTGGCGAACACGGGTGTTCCAGCGATCCTGGCGGCTTCCGGACGAACCCGTGCCGACCAGTATCCGTTCACGAAACTGAGCCGGTACGGAATCCCGTTGCTCCCGGTCACAGTTGCCCCGTCAGCGACCCGGTGCTCGCCGGATGACCAGGTGCCGTCTTCGGCTTTGGTCAGGGTAAGGAAACCGGACGTGCCCAGCGGCACGGCCTGCTCTTCGGGTTGGTACGTGGCCGTCCAGGTCCCTTCCACGAGTGTCAGCACGTAGACTCCGCCGCTCGAGGCAGTGACCTCACCGCCCGGGACGAAGGCCTCCCCGTCCCGGGTGTAGCCTCCATCGGGCGCTGCGTGCAGGACGACTGTCTCCCCTGACGACCCGAGACTGACCTCGATAACCTGCGGTTCGAACAACGCCAAAGAGGGATCGGGCGCGGCCCACAGCGCCACCGCCCGTGGGTCGCTTGCGTGCTCGCGAGCAGGATCACGTGCGGACCCGCGGCCGGATTCCCGGCCAGCGAATGCCGGTCGATCTGTACTTGCCTGGCACTTGCCGACGCGTCCGCCAATACTGACCAGCAAGGGCAGCAGCGTCGCGACGATGACGATTTGTTTTGCCCTGCTCCGTTTCATTGCGATGGGTCCTCTGTCAAGTAGTCCGATTCAGGCCCGAAAAACGTCCACTCCTCGAGCCAGTTTTCCTCTCCGAACGCTCCGAGAAACTGCGAGTTTGAAAGAGCGCTGTCGGCTGGCGGAACCGCCGCCACATCGGGCCCAAGTGCGGCAGAGCCGGGCATTGGCCTGGGATCGGGATTCGCCTCGTAGCGCATGTTGCGCAATTGCGGGTCCGCATCGATGAACCGGACGTAGGGGCTCACACTCTCCTGCACCTGTGCGACGCCGTACAGACCGCCGTTCGCATGGACGATCGCGTTCTGGAAGCTGCTTCGACCATCGACAAACGGCGCAACGGTGTCATCCGTCGCGCTGACTGCGAAGCGCCCGCTGCCAATCAGCACGGCGTTCCGCATCGTCACGACGGCTCCTGCGCGCAGGGCGATCCCATCGGCGCTCGACGCGCTCGGTCCGATTGCCGCCCCGCCAACCAGCGTGACGTTGTAGAGGGTCGGTCCTTGCGAGTCCGGCGAATCCGTTCCCAGGCCCGTCGCATGGATGCCCCGGTTCCCGTGTAGCGACTGCCGCAGGAACACATGCTGCGCAGCGCCCAGCCATCCTTGCGACCATGCCAGCCCGTCGTCTCGCGCCCCGCTGGACACGCAGTGCCGGCAACGGGCCGCGCCGCCCCGGATCTCGATTCCGTCTGCCAGGCTGGCGTGTGCCTGTACGTGGTCAATCACCGTCCCGGAACCGACTCCGTGCAGGGCAATCGCCGCGCGAGGACTGCGGGAGGACGGGTCCCCGCCCGCGAACTCCACCCGGACGAATCGCAGGGCTCCGCTCGAGTCTGCCGGATCGACACCGCCGTAAAGGTCCCCCTCTGCCGCCGGCAAGCTGGCCACGCCACTTGCAGCGTCACCGGTCGGGGCGCGCCCGCGCAATGTCAAGCCCCCGTAGCATCCCGGACTGCGCTGCCCGACCGGGGCGTCGCAAGTCATCACCACCGGAGCCCGGCGGGTTCCTTGCGCTTCGATCCTCCCGCCGCGCTCGATGATAATCGCGGCGCTTGGTCCGAGCGCCTTGATCAGTGTCCCCGCCTGGATCGTCAGAGTCGCCCCGGCTCGCACATGCACCGGTTGACGCAACTCGTGAATCGTGTCGGCGGACCAGACCTCGTCTGCCTGAATGTCCACGGCGAGGCCGTTGTGCCCAAGCATCCGTGGCGGATGGTCGGACACCACGAATTTGGCATGCACGGTCTTTACCACCTGCGTCGCATCGGCCGTGTGGATTGCGGCAACAAAATCGTACAGACCCCCGAGCTGAGGCGCGCCGGTCCAAACCAGTTCGCGCTCGACTTGCTGGATCCGCGCCGGCCGGAACGCCCCTGGGCTCATCCCGAATTGGTCGATGGCACCGTCTTCCAACTCGGTTGACCCGATGCTGGGCGCGAAATAGAACCGCCTCCCGCTCTCGAGGTTCTCCAAATAATAGAAGACCGTGTACATTTTGCGGTCTCCCAGCGGGTCCAGCGAGCGGTACAGTCGCACCGGCTGGCCGAGCTGATAGCCGGGCTGGTCCGTCCAAATCGCGATCTTGGCGGCAGTTGGCGGCACTGCGGGCAGGTCCGAGACTGGGCTGTCGATCTCCGGCAACTCACGCGGCGGATTCGGGGGGCTGTCAGGCGTGAGCGTGATCGCGGGGCGCTGTACCGGTTCCATGCACTGCAGGCTGACGCTGCCGGGGTCGGTCAGCGTCAGCGTCGCGGGACTTACGTTGACGGCCGCCGGTGCAAGACTCAACATCTTCGCGTCGAAGATCACGGTCTTGTTGCACTCCGGTGGACCCTCCCGGTCGACTGGCGTCAGAGTGAACGAAGCCTTCACTGTTGTTCGCCCTGCCGGAATCCTCATCACTATCCTGCTCGGGGCGGCTGCAAAGTCCTCCGTCCAAGACGCTGTGCCGGCCCGTACTTCCACTTCGAAGTCGGTGTGCTGTTGCGTCGGGTTGCGCAGCGTCGCTGTCACCGTCACAGCCGTCGCGCCGGCATCCATGGATATCGCGTTCCTGTCGATGCTGAGGCTGAGGGGGATGCGGGACAACCCAACCGATGGTTGTACCGTGAAGACATCGGAGAGGGCGTATAGGGGCAACCGCGTGCTCTTGTTCTCGACGCCCCAATCCAGTTCCTTGCCCGCCACCCCTGGCTTGCCAATCCGAGTTTGCTCAGTTTGCTCCCCGGTAGTACCGAGCCAGCGGAAATTCCGTGTGAATTTGGTGCCGTCTGCCTTCGACCCCGTGAAGACCTTGACGTCCACCGGGTTTTCGAACGGGGTCCCGAACCGGTCGGTCGGCGCGTTCGAATCCCAGGAGCCGTCATAGAAGTCGACATAGTCGTCCGCGACCCTGTTGCCCCCCAGCCAGTAGATGGGAACACCGCGACGGTTGGCAGCGTACGTGGTCCCGGTATGGTCGCGCGCGTCAACCTGAACCGTGGAGCCGAGAGCCTTGAAGTGATCGCTGTGGTCTCGGATGGCCTCATGGCCACGGCGGACATCCAGCTGGACGTGATCGTCGTAAGTGGGAAGCAAGAGTGGATTCGCATTCCTGGTGCGGCGCGTGACCAACAGAAGGCGGAAGGAATCGCCAGGGGCAAGGCCGGCGGGAACGAACCTCCACGTGGTCTTGACGGGTCGGCTTGATGGGGCATCCCGGTAGCGGGATACGGTTTCCCGTGCGTTGTTCAGGGCGCGAACAGCATCGCTGGGTCCATGGACTCCCTCCACACCTTGCACCTCTCCCGCCACGCCGAGCGGGTCTCCCCTGTAAGTCGCTGTTGGGTCTGAAAACAGAGGGGCCCACACGCACGTGAACCCACTATCTCTGCACTGGGTGTTGTACGACATGACCGTTCGCCAGCGCGTCTGCCGGGAAGCCCCGTCAAATGCACTCTGATTCACATAGCCGAATCCGTATGGATAGACTGCCCTCCCGACCTTGCAAGATTTGGAACCGCACTGTTCATGCCTGTCGTGTAATAGGCCAAAGACATGGCCGATTTCGTGAGCGAATAGGACTGAGGTTGTATTGTGGCTCGCCACGCTGAAGGCCATATGGGAAGACTTGACGGAAATCCGTTCCGGAATCGTGGCCACGCCCCGTGCGATTGGGGGGTCGGACGCAACGGTAATCAGATGCACTATGTCCGCGCCCACAGCGTCGCGCAGGGCGTGCGCATCGTCCATGTAGCCGTCGTTTGGCTGGCTGATCCGCATCCGGTGGGTACTCATTCGTGTCCCTGGCCCGTCCCCCGAGTACGCAATCTCCCGCACCAGCACGGGGGAAAGCTCGATGCCAACACCGCTCCTGGAAAAGATGGAATTGGCCGAGGTGATCAGACTGTCTATGTACGCCCGGATCAAGCGGACGCTGCCTCTCTTTTCTTTGGCGCCAGGGGTGTAGAAAACTGCGACGTCGACTTGGGACTTAGCCGTCGGGCAATACGCGCCATCGAACTCGATAGCTGAGAGGTGCTTGAAAAACGCCGGATTCGCCCGCGCGCATGTTTCGTTCAAGGCGACATTCAGTTGCCGGAGACGGGTCAACCGCATCACCCGAGGTGGAATCACGCCCCGGAGCCCATTGTTCTCAAGCCGCAGCCCTATCACGCGGCCGTCGTAATCCGTCCGGACACCGAACCATTCGTGCAACGGTTTGTTGCTCAGCCAGTTCTGGCGGTTGTGCCAGTTCATCCCGCCAGTAGCTTGAAACAGGGCGAAAAGCTCTGCCCGGTCCGTGCCGGATGGGGGCGTCTCGGGCGTGTTGTTCGTTACGCTCTCGTTCGCTAGCGCTGACACGGGCAACGAGAGTGGCGGCACTGTCCGTATCCAGCTCCCACCCGGTGTGTAGCTCAGGGTCACCCCCTGGCCGCGCTCCGCTGCTATGTTCAGCGTCAAAGTCACGGCCGTCCCCTTGACCAGCACATTCCAAACCGTCCGCGTCCTATTTCCCACCTTCACGCTGAAGTCAGTCGCCGCGGGCACTGAGTGGGGATCCAGGGCCTCGCTGTAAGTCAGCGTCAGGGTCGCTCCATCGATAGTTGCCGTGGACAGCCGCAACGGGTCCTGCACCACCGGGGGAGTCACCACCCCCGGGTCTCGGAGTCTCCTCCGGTAGCGGGATACGGTTTCCCGTGCGTTGTTCAGGGCGCGAACAGCATCGCTGGGTCCATGGACTCCCGCCACACCTTCCACCTCTCCCGCCACGCCGAGCGGGTCTCCCCTGTGAGTCGCTGTTGGGTCTGAAAACCGATTGGTCCACTGGCAGCTGAACCCACTCCTCCTGCACTGGTTGTTGTACGACATGATCGTTCGCCAGCGCGTCCGGGTCTCCGCGCCGGGGGCGAATGCACTCTTATTCACATAGCCCAGGCCGTATGGGGTGGGAGAGTAGCTCCTCACCGTGGTGCAAGATGTGGTACCGCACTCCACATATCTGTCGTGCTGTAGGCCGAACGTATGGCCGATTTCGTGAGTGAATGTGCCTGAGGATCCCTTGCCGGTCGACACGCTGAAAGGAGCATCGGAAGAAAAGAGGGAAATGCTTATCGGAACTCCGGCCACGCCCCCGCCCTCCCCATTGACAATCAGATGCACTATGTCCGCGCCCACAGCCTCGCGCTGGGTGTCCACATCGTCCAGGTAGTTGTCGTTTGGATTTAGGAGCCGCCGCAGGTGCACACTCAGTGGTACCCCTGGCCTGTCCGACGAGTACGCAATCTCCTGCACCAGCAGGGGAAAGAGTTTGATGGCAACACCGCTACGGGCAAAGGTTGAATTGGCCGCGGCGATTAGACTGTCTATCTTCGCCCTGATGAAGCGGTGGTCGTTGCCATGTTGGAGTCGGGCCCTACGAGTGTAGAATATTGCGATGTCTACTTCGGACTCTGGCGTCGGGCAATACGCGCCGTCGAACTGTTTAGATTGGAGGTACGCGACAAAATCTGGCTCCGCAGGCACGCACGTTTCGTTCTTGACGACTTCCAGACGAATGAGACTGGTCAGATCAATCGCTTCAATTGGAATCATGCCCCGGAGCCCATTGTCCACAAGCTGCAGATGTGTCACGCGCCCGCTGGCATTGGTTTTGACGCCGAACCATTGGTCCAACGGTTTGTTGCTCAGCCAGTTCTGGCGGTTGTCCCAATTTATCCCGCCAGTAGATTGAAACAGGGCGAAAAGCGCTGCCCGGTCCGTGCCGGGTGGGGGCACCCCGGACGTGTTGTTCGTTACGCTCTCGTTCAATAGCTGTGACGCGGGCAACGAGAGTGGCGGCACTGTCCGTATCGTGCTCACACCCGGTGTGTAGCTCAGGGTCACCCCCTGGCCGCGCCGGACTGATGTTTCCAGCGTCAAAGTCACGGCCGTCCCCTTGACCAGCACATTCCAAACCGTCCGCATCCTATTTCCCACCGTCACGCTGAAGTCAGTCGCCGCGGGCACTGAGTGGGGATCCAGGGCCTCGCTGTAAGTCAGCGTCAGGGTCGCTCCATCGATAGTTGCGGTCGAAAGTTGCACGTTGGTCTGGGCGGCGACCGGTTGATGCCAGCCCAGGCAGAGAAGGAGGGTCAAACTCTCCGCAGCAACTAGGGCGACGCGGACCCGGAATGAGCGGTTAGCGCACAGGAGCCTCCCAATCCACAGGCAAGCCTGGCGCGCGGAGGATGCCAGTGAAGAGTAATCAGGGCACGGACAAACCCCTGCCTTGGGCACCAAGGACATGGTCTTGCCGGGTTTCATGTGGAGAAGACCTCGCGGCATAGGACCGATTCCGCCTAGAACTGATAGGAAAGCGATGCCTGCATGGTTCTAGCGCCGCGAGAATTTGTAATCAATCCCCCCTGTACTCCATCGAACTGAGCAGCAGCGGCGCTGACATCGCCGAGTTGCTTCATGTTGGGCGCATTGAAGGCATCAAGGCGGATCTGTAGCCTGCGCCTGTTCTCGAATTGGAAGTTCTTCTGGAGGCTCAGGTTGACCCGGAACTGCCCCGGCATATCCAAGATGTTGCGACCGGAGTTGCCAGGATGCCAAGGCTTGAAACCATGGGCGCTCTGTTGGCACTCGATGCCGCTGTTGTTCTCCGTGCCATGGCATGGAACACGCTCGAAGGCATCGAGGTCGTACCACGGGAAGTCCACACCCTTTTGCCCGGGTTGAGAGTGCGGGTCCAGATAGCCGTGTCCGATGCGGTTCGGCCTTCGCGACTCGCCCGCGTTCAAGTCCACGTTGGCCGAGAGTACGGTAAACGGCTGACCGGAATACGCCCTCATGGTCGATGCAAGTTGCCATCCGCCAAAGATGGCCTGGGCCGGGCCTTTCAAGTTGGGCAGGAAATGGCGTCCCTTGCCGAGCGGAAGAGGATAGCGGGTTGCGACCGTGAAGACGTGACGCTGATCGAAGTTTGAGCGTCCTCGATCCAGCTTCAGGTTGAAGTTGTCCAGTGCTCCCCCTGTCCCCACGCGGCTGTCTGTGTGCGCTGATGCATCGTCCAGTGATTTGCCGAACGTGTAGTTGACGCGATAAAAGAACCCGCTACGACTCCGGCGGCGCAGGGAAGCCTGCAATGAGTGGAAGGAGGAGTTGGCACCGAACGAGTTGTAGTTGATGTTGTTGAAGTCCTGGATCGGCCGCGGGAAGATGTAGTTGCCATTCGCTCCGATCTCGGCCAGAGCCGGGTCCCGGATTTGCAGGTTGATGTTGTGGCTGCGCTGAAGCTTGGTGCCCTTGGATCCGACATAGCCGATCTCGATAACCTGCCCGCCACCCATGTCACGCTCAACCGTCATGTTCCACTGCTGCAGGTAGGATGATGGTGGATCGGGATCAAAGGCGTTCACGTTATTGGTCCCTTGACCCTGCGTCCTCTTGCGTCCGCTCGGATATGGGTTCGTGATCGTGGGCAGCGGTTCTCCCGGGAACCCTTGGGACCGGAAGGACTGAACGAACGTGAATGGGAATCCACCGGCTAGCTGGCTGCGCACCGGACCGAGCAGGGTGCCGCCATAGAAGACCCCGTAGCCTCCGCGGAGTACGTGGCGGTTGCCACCGAACGGTTTCCAGGCAAATCCGAGACGGGGAGCGAAGTTATTGATGTCCGGATCGATGAGGCGACGGGTCATGCCCACGTCCCGAGCGAGGACCGTGCGTCCCGCCAGACCTTGTTCCTCCAACAGCGGGATGAGATCGGGAAGGTCTTGGTCCCCGGCAATGACAACCTTGTTCAGCCCCGGCTCGTAAGTGGAAAGCCGGTCTTTCAGGTCGACCGGCGGCATCTCGAACTCGTAGCGGATCCCGAGGTTCAGGGTTAGATTTCGGTTCACCTTCCAGTCGTCACTGAGGAACATGCCAAACCCGTAAGCGCGCAACGAGGAGTACGTTGTCGAGACCCTGCGGGCCGAGTTGGTCAACTGGCCAAGCAGCAGGTCGCCAACCGAATGCTTGGTGAACCGACGGTTGAACACTAAGGTTCCACGCGCGTTGGCCCACACGGGCTGGTTGTAATCGATGCGGTTGTAGTTGATGCCCATCTTGACCTTGTGCGGCCCCTTGACCCAAGAGAGACGGCTCGTGAACTGCAGGTCCAGCACTTCCTGCTCGTTCGGCGTTCCCGAGGCCTGTCCGAGCGGCCAGAAGCCGGCCACGGTGACACGTGGCAATCCAGTCAAGCGCGGATCCAGATCTTCGGGTAGCGCTAGGCCGATGGAGGCTGGGTCGTCATCGGCACCAATTGAATTCACGTAGTTGTCACGCTGGCTGTAACCGGCGGCGAATTCCAGCACCAGGTTTGGTGAGAACGTATGGGTATGGCGAGCCGAGAGCAGCGAGCGGCGGTTGCGTGTGAAGTTGCCCCAAATCGCCAAGGGGCTACCAGCGAATGGAGCTTCGAGATTGTTAAAGCGTTTTTGGTAGCTGGCAGAGAACTTGTCCTTGGCCGAAAAGTACTGGTCGAACTTCGCGACCATCTGGTGCCAGTCGTCATCGTCCTGGACGATGTTTTGCTGATTGAGACGCTCGTTCAAGGCCCTCCGAGCGTCTTGAATCTCAGATGGCAGCGGATAGAGATTGAGCAGATGGAGCGCTGCCGGTTCTTGCCGGTCGAGCGGGATCGTCATGTTCGGAAAGCACCCTGCCCGGGTCTTGGCACTGCAATTCCCCTTGCGGTCCGGATCGTTCAGGTACACCGGCAAGAGATTGCCCTCTTCGTCCCGCTGGTTGCCCCAGATATGGACCGAGTTACTGAAATCGCCAACCCGTTCCGCCGCAGTCGGGACACGACCGTAGCGCGTCTGCTGGACGGAGTTGTAGCGGCCCTCGTAGCTGACAAGAAGGAAACTCCGGTTCTTGACGATGGGCCCACTGAGCGTGCCGCCGAACTGGTCACGCCGCCGCCGAGTCTTTTCTTGATCGAACTTTCGACGCGCATCCATGAATTCGTGCCGCTTGTACTCGAAGACCGAGCCATGGACCTGGTTGTTCCCAGACCGCATCGTGATACCAACGATGCCGCCAGCGTAGCCGCCGTACTCAGCTGAGAAGCCGGACGTTTCGACTCGGAACTCTTCGACGGCATCCAGCGGTGGTCGCACTTGGGCGCCGCCGCCGACCGGGTTCCGGTTACTCACACCGTCCACGTAGAAGTTGGTCTGGTCTCCGCGAGCACCATTGACTGACGCGAACGAACCGGCTCCGCGCCCCCTGGGCACAACGCCGGGAATCAGGTAAGCCAGTTCCGTGAAGTCGCGGCCTTGTACCGGCAGATCCTGCAGCTCCTCGTAGAGAATCACATCACCCTTGGTGGCACCGTTCTCCAAATTGATCACAGGCGCTCCGGACGTGACAGTGACGGATTCGGTCAAGACTCCGATTTGAAGCACGACGTCAAGCCGAACCTGCTTGCCGGTTTCCAATGAAACGTCGGAGTGGACATGCCGCTTGAACCCCTCGGCCTCCACGGCGAATTCGTAGTCTCCCGGGTTCAGGCTTACAAGGGTGAAATAGCCGGACTCGTTCGACTCCACGACGGTCTCGATACCCGTGCCGATGTTTCGGATCACGACCTCGGCACCCGGGATGGCCAAGCCTTGGGAGTCTTCCACGACCCCCGTAACGTTGGCCAAGGCAACTTGGCTCTTGGCAGGATTGCCGCTACCCAAGAACAGCAGGAACGGCAAGAGTAAGGCTCGTTGGACTGGCATCACGATCACGTCGCTTCCCCCTGTGGCCTCCCACCATGGGAAGCCCAGCTACAAATGCAGCATGCAAGAAATGTTGAGAGATTATTTCCGCTCTGCCATGTCATACCGTTCAGTAGCCCTGCGTCAAGGACTTCACGGCTATTTTGCGAAATTTCTTCAGAAAACTAGGAAATTACATACTAAACTAACCCAAGAAATTAAGAATTTCGGCTGTTTCGAGCCTATTCAACTGAATCTTGCTGGCATCAAGGGTCCTTGCCAAGGCGTTCTAGTCTCGCACCTAGTACACCATATCACTTAATCTGTCGGATCTGGATACAGGCTCTCCAGCTTGATTCGAGCGTCCTGAGTCCTGAAACTCCAGTTGGTCTTCGGCTGCTGATTGTTCCGACCCGCTTCCCAGGCCGCGATCTCGTGCTGCATCCGTCGCAAGTCTGGAATGCGGCGGTTGAGGCATTGTCGGCACAGTGCGCTGAGTTCAATCTCGGCCATGTTCAGCCAGCTGCCGTGTTTCGGCGTGTAATGGATTTCGAGCCGTTCCGCCAAGCGCCGAGCCTGCGCAGGCGCGAACGTCGCGTAGAGCGACTCCTGCGATCCACAGTGCCCAGGCCCGCCGCGTGCGCCGCTCGCCGGCCTCGACATGCCGCTGACTGCTCAGCGGTGTTGGGAATCAGATTAGTTCGTGATTGAACTAACCCGCTACGCGGGATTGGTGGTGTGTCGATAGCGCGTTTCTTCTCTGGTCACTAGGTCCGCCCGCGAGGGCCACTTCCCCCCAGAACTCGCCGGCTTGCCCGGAGTCTTTGACTGCGGAAGGATGGGGCGGCTGCCCATGGCAGCGCATCCCATTCGATTCCACAAAGGAGATTCCCGATGACACCCCTTCGCCGCCGCATGGCGGAAGACATGGA
>MKWU01005275.1_pt1 | contig 14243 bp, 7 predicted proteins | sample 809101 | NCBI WGS metagenome assembly MKWU01 (sample SAMN05860141, study PRJNA318959) | sponge metagenome | host: Aplysina aerophoba | place: Slovenia: Piran, Adriatic Sea, Gulf of Piran | collected 2013-05-07 | reverse complement strand
ACATCTCAAAACGTAGTCGACCACCAGTACAAACAGGTATGGTGCTAGAGTGTCCCCTTGCAGTACCCCAGCTGATAGATTAAATGGGTCTGCTTCTCCGTCTGCTGTGGTCACTACCACCTTTGCTCCATAATACAGTGCCATCACCGCATTGCGCAGCCTTGATGGAATGCCATACGCATGCAGTATGCTGTCCAGGGCTATCCATCTGATAGAGTCAAAGGCCTTCTTGAAGTCGATGAAAGTGACAACAAGGTTGACCTGCTTGGTTTAGCAGCCCTCAATCAGTCGTCGCAGTGTTAGCACATGTTGTGTCGTGGACCTGTGTGGTCGGAAGCCATTTTGGTTGTTTCTGAGGTGTGAATCGAGGGCCCTACGGATCCTACTAAGGAGAACACGGTTGTACAGCTTCGCTGGGATGGACATCAGTGCTATGCCTCTGTAGTTGTTACTTCGGAATGGAGATTAAAGCACTCAAGTGCCATTCTGGTGGCACTGTACCAGATGAATACACACTATTCAGCACTTCCAGCAGCTCTTCATGCAGCTCAGGTAACTTCAGTGACTCAGCTGTCACCTGATCCAAGCCAGGAGCGCGACCAGTCCTAAGAGCCTTCACTGCCGAATCCAGTTCCTCGCTGGTAATGGGTCCTTGCTCAAATTGGGGTGGCGATTGAAACACTGGTCCACAATGGAAGGGCACTTTGCTGGCAGTGGAATCAGCAGGTGACAAGAGAGTTTCAAAATGATTCCTCCACCCTTGGAGTCGTTCTGTAGGGGTGTCTGCAGCAATGATGCCTTGTTCTCTCACTTTCCTTCCTGTGAGCATATTGATCAGTTGCCATGCAGCCTTGTGTCGATTAGCCTCATCACAACTCTCTGCTTCCTTCATCATTGATTGATAAGCTTCTTCACGCTTCATAGAGTGAAGGTCGGATAGAGCTCGGGCTGCAAGCTCTACCTTCCTCCTGGCTATTGCACTGTTTCTGTCCACTTGAAGGTCTCTGCGGGCATCCACCAGATCTTGACGGGAAGTTTGGATGGCTGCATCCTCGGCCCAAGGTGTTACCCTCTGCCTGGCTGACAAGGCAGGAATAGATGTGGTCGCAGTTCTAATGGCATTAGCAAACAGTGAGTACTTCACTTCTCCATCTTCTCTACAAGAGCCTTTTATGTGACTGATGAAGTCAGCACGGCATTCATGGTTTGTGTGAAGCTTGTCCCAGTCTCTACGAGTACAGCGTGGGACTTTGGCCTTCTTTGTGGCCAGGCGCCAGCGACACTTCACAATGAGTGCTGCATGGTCGGACTTGACATTGTGTACTTGCTTGGCCTCACAGTCAAGGAAAGAGGAGCACCACTTTCTCCGAACAAGTATGTGATCTAGACATGCTTGTCTTCCTCTAGGTCCATAAAAGGTGACTAGTCGGTACCTAGGTTTCTGGAATTGAGTATTTACAGCCACCAAATCTGTCCCATCCGCCAAATCACGTTATACATACTATATAAATACGTATGTCTTGCATCTCAGTGGCTGAGATCATTCTTACATGTTCAAATGTCTGACTTCTAACGGCTGATCATGTGATTATTTTCATGTTACACATTTCTCAGCAACCTCGAAAATACATACACAACTAAAAACACCATGCAATACTTAGGAACAAATACTCAACTGCTACTGCAGTCAAACCAGAGCAGAACCATGTCTGGAGTGCACACATACATACAGTGTGTATGCATATATTTTCACATGCATGTACGTACGTAGGTCACTCACAACGTTGGAGCCAGTTGGTTGGTGGTAGTGCGCGGTGCTAAACCTGGCCAGGCCATCCTTGTACACAAAGACACGCAAGGGGTCACATGACGTGACCAGGACATAAATCCGTAAGTCAAACTTGAAGTTGTCTATTAGGAGAGGCTGGAGGTCGGAAGAGCATGCACATGTATGATGCAATTGCACTCGGTGGCGCGTAGGTGGTGAGTACTACACCCACAGTGCAAGCTGCACCCACCTTGGAGATGTACTGTTGGCAAATCATGTGCTCTCCCGGCTTTACATCCTAAACAAACAATGCAATGTGTACACACTAAATGGAATTACACGTACATAATCAGATTTATATTCGCAAGCACACACACGCACATGCACATGCACACACACCACGCATGCACACACATGGGCACACGCATGAACACACACACAAAGTGGACTCCAGTGAAGGGCAACTGACATGCGCTGCTCTTGCAAGTGGACAATAGACACTGAAGTCACTTTTTTGTGACTGATAAACAATGGCAGCTTGCGACATGTCATACAATCACAACAATTACTATCAGTTTGAGAAATAATGTACCTTCAGACTTTTTGTCAAGTAAATGCCACGCCCTTGAGCCCCATTCTCTGGCTTGAGAATGAAAGTCACTCCCTTCTTGCCTCTAATGAATGTCTGAAGTTCACCATAGCTGAGGAGAAGGAGCAGCAACAAGGACAATTACGTGCATGTGTGATCCACTAACACTATGAATGCCACAGCAAGCGTCAGCAGCATTGAGAGAATGGTGAGTCTTCTTCTCTAACATGGTGCGTAGGAAAGCAAAATTGACTTAATCTCCTTCTCTAACACTTGAGTATGCATCTACAGTGCTACATTAAGAAACTTCCTTAACGGGGGGGAAGCTGACTTTGCAAGGAAAAGTGGGTGAGCAAGGAAGCCAAAAGGGTACAATGATCTAGGCAATAACATATGTACGTAAGTATATACATGTATAAAGCTTTCCAAGAGGAGAGAGAAAAAAGATGGGAAAACACACCCCTTTGCCCCCCCCCTTGCATCCCAGATCCACATACGTACCTTGAACAGTTGAACCATGGACAGTTATCATACAGTGACAGTCAATGCACGTATGTATGTGCTCTTAATTGTTTCACGTATTCGATATGCCTAACTTACTAAACATAACTAAACATATTGCATGTATACATACATAGCCCATAGCACATACGTACGTATGTGCAACATTGACGATGGCTGATGCAAGGTTCAAATGACTGTGTGAGTAGACTCAGTAGAGTGTACAAAGAATACTGCAGAAGAACATGCAATCCCTACTCATTGTGACATATAGTTGTTATCACAACTTGCTAAGTAAATCAACAGTGGCACAGGCTCTAATCTAACTAATAGGGATTGATTGGGATCTAGGATTCATTCTGCATCGGTGGGCAAGCACGCACACAGCCTTACTCAGCAGGGAGACACCACGTCCTGGGAAAAAAGCAGTAGTCCTTGGGAAACAGCTTGTACATTCGAAACATATTCCTTGCTAGCAGGTCCTTTCTGCAAATTTCTGTCATTCCTGGGAAGTGGTTGATTCTCTGCAATATACGTATGTACATACACAGTATATACGACAAGAAATGACAGTGGCGATGACCTTACAATGCAACATTTGTATGTACATACGTGCATGTACACACATGAAGTAATTCTTCAGTGAATAAAGCAAGCTAACAGTTTGTAGCATTATGCATATTTATGTGTGTGTGTGTGTGTGTGTGTGTGTGTGTGTGTGTGCTGTGGATGTTTACAACAGCAAATGCAATAGTTACACATGGCACTTACACACTGTGTACTAACCAAATGCACTATGTTACAAACTCTATCCATCAAAGGTGCACTCTCCTATAACCATCCTTGCACACACCTGGTATGGTTTAAGTTCAGCAGCACGGTCAATGGAGACAGAGCAGTCAGACCAGTACAAAATTGCCTCGCTTCCTTCCTCCACCACACGAAAGCCAAACTTCTTACATGCTCTGCGAACTGCATCACAACACAGCCAAAATTTATGCACTGTAAGCACCACAAATGTACGTACATTCACGTAAACATAAGACAGAGGACATAAAGGAAGACACAGCTTACCACTCTGGTACTTGCAAGCAGACAAATTGGCTGTTAATTTCCTGCAAATATGCCAATATAAATGTGTTGATCAATTACAAATGTACACATGGTATATATATATATACGTATAGCACACATATGTCAGTATGTATGAGAAATGACTTTCCAGAAGTAATGCAGGGAGTGCCTGCAGTTACTAAAAGTCAACCACAACTTAGAAGTCAATATATGAAACTCACTTCACAGAGCATTGCACAGCCTTATAAATAATCAGTGGAGAAGCTAGTGGTCTGGTCTACTGTATTACATGGAAATGTTGGACAATAATGCTATTCCGTATCAATGAATACTGCACCTGTGTAAAAATTCAACATGGAGCTTATGGTTGGCAGCTAATCAATGGCACATATGGTTCCTTAGTATAGCTCATTGGCAGGCTAAAACTAAACAGTCAACACCCAATCCATGGTCTAGCAGACCTCCAAAGCTGAGCCAGCTTTTGAGCATCAGATTGGTGCAAAGATCCCAAAATTCGATCATCTTTGGTATATACTTGCAGAATTGTAATACCCAGACGCAAACGCAATACGCAAACAATCAACATAAGGACTGAACAGGAGTGCATATTGAATAAACACATTTTCCCCACCTACGTATATACATACTGCATGTGATGCACTCCTGGTGTGAAGTGGATAGGGACAACCGAAACCTTGCCTCCGACCGCATCTTGCTTTAGCAGTACAACTACAAAGCTGCTTTCGCTTCTACAGGATGTCTGAGGTCAAGCTTCCACAGAATCACAACATCTGTCTTTTAAAACAATCAGCTACGCAAGTGTTCATCTGCCGAATGACAATCTTTAAAGGTCATGCGATAGGCAGAAAGTTTACTATCCAAAAGGAATATGCTGATGCCATAGGTTCCACCAGATTTGACTTGCTCGCCTTTTCCACATAGAATATACACGCATCCTAATAGTCTGTCTTATCATGACGCTAATCCAGTCTTTTTCCGCACAATCCCCAACTTACTGCTTTATAGAACCCGCATACCACACTGTTACCTGTGCTTCTTTTGCTTCTTCGCATGCGTTTCATCCATTTTGCCAGTAAGGTTTCGCTGTCCAATCACCATGACAACAGATTAGGGGGTGTTTTCCCGTTAACACCTCTCACGTCCAAAGTAAAAATGGCCGCCAATGTTACCAATGGCACAGACGCGAATGAGTTAACGAGTGTCCTTACAGCCGATCAAATCGCTAATCTCTCGGTAACGTTATTTCTGTGCTTCTTCTTGTGTTTTGTGGGATATGGGCTGTACTGGTGTCAGAATACAAAGGAGAGGATAGAAAAAACGAGGTTGGCATTGGAGCGTAATAGAGAGATAAACAAGCACCTGAAGAAGACGCACCCAAAGTCCGTGAACTCTTCAACATCTACTTCACATGCTGGGGCATCTGGAGGTGAACGATTTGAGATTGAAGAGAAGAATGAGGAAAAGTTGGCTCTACCGAAATACAACGATCAAGTCCGTGCCACGGTAGCAGCGCCAGTGTACAAACCGCTTGAGGAGACATGAGATTTGTTTATGTATGCTAATAGTCCATTCACAGTAATGTTGTTGTTTTCATATTTTGTGTAGTACTGCATGAATAGGTAGGTGTATGTTGCAATGTCATCCATGCATTTGTTGAGGTTGTGCGTATTCCACCACCAATACGCAGTATATATGTCTTTATGCAAAAATTTCATGAATGTATAATATTTTAAATGTGTGCAATGTATTGCTATGATTACTTTTTACTAAATTACTTAATCTTACTAAATTTGTTGAGGCTCTTGCAATTAATTCAATTATCAATGCTTAATCAGAACATGGAAAGGATTCAAACAAGATGCAGAGTGTAACAGCTGATGAGAGACTTGCATAAAAATGGTTAGAATCATAATATGGCCTACTACACCCATCGACAGTCAATTCACCAGGTGATGTGTATGTATATATCTTCAACTTACTGGAACGATTTTGGGAAAGTACACTAGCCAATGACTGATTTGAGAGGATCTCCAGACGTTTCGGCCCGATCCGGGCCCTTCTGCAATGGATATGACACCATGAAGAAGGCCCCGGATCAGGCCGAAATGTGTGGAGATCCTCTCAAATCAGTCATTGGCTAGTGTAGTTTCCCAAATCATTCCAGCATGCAAGAACCTAGCCACATAGAAGTTTTCCACATCTTCAACTTACGTTGTATTTACTTATGTATAATTTATGCATGTCTGTAATGTCAAATGATGTCATACAATGAAGTTTCCTTTCAGTTTCACCAAAGAATGTTAACTATACCATTTGCCACCAGAGTGCTCAAACATTATATTACACATTAAAACACATGACACTGCCATAATATTCTGCAATTTTGCACTGTACACAGTTCAAGTTTAATAGATATATGTACCTACACATAATGAGCCATAGAAATGTGTGTCACATGCACTGAAAAATGTGCATGGTTGACAGTTTGCTAGGAATAGTGTCAACTTGACTAGAGAGCTGTCCAGTTTCTTCTCATTTTGCCTTACAATGACAGTCACTGCATAATCAGTGACTAAATCAACACCTATTACATGAGGACATTCACAGGGATACTTGCAGGTGGCAATACTGATTCACAGGTAGAAAGTCAAAAGGCAGCATGAAAACATAGCTACTAATACAACAGCACAGCGACTCCTGACAACAAACATTGTTTCCTGGTGAGATGGGGTTTCCATCAGTGGCAAAAATTTTGATTTCCTCCTTCGTTTGCATAAAACTCGTGTGAAAGAACAAACAGTGGGCATCACATGCTAAAGGTCCTTAAAATATTCCTTGTACCGAGCAACTTCCTTTCTAAGGTTCACGAACTTGTCATAACAATCAGCTTGGAGAAGATCCACCATTCTGCACACATTCATGCATCTCTGTATGGCAGGGTCGACAGCAGCATCTGAATAAAGGGCAGAGAAGACCCTTAAAAGCACAATGGATGGCATGCTATGTGCAAGCAAAACCCGAGATTCTTCACATCACTCACTAGTCTACAATGATTCATGTAAATTCTATGTACATGTATACGTACGTAATTATGCATAATTAGACACAAATGTATGTACAAATGTGGTTAAAGAGCAATCACTTGATTGCACATCTAGCTAGTGTGGCATACCAATTACTTATGAGTGAGAACAACAGTGTATTAACGCACTGATCTGCCATGCCCCGAGTTATTCCAGATGGAAATCAAACACTGGAAATAGTATAGGCTACACATCAGTACCAAAGGGCTAGATTCTCCAGCAGAGTAGTCTATCAAGCTAGACCCCTTTCGCATTTCGCCGTGACCGGAAGCAATCGCAGAGAGAGGCCTGCTGAAGGATTGGCACGTCCGTGAGCTACCCAGACTAGATCATCCACCACTTAAAGGCGGTGCACGTTTTCATGTAGAAGGGTTGATTCTTAGTGCAAGCACTAATTGAAGCAATGATGCCAGTTGAGAAGCTTAGGTTACTATTGAGTTACATAGGTAGAGAAAGCATTCTCTGAAAGATACAACTGAAATTAAACAGCAAATCTGTAGCAGATCTTTGAAGTTGGGTAACTAGGTAGGGTCACAGTCCTTGATTACCTCTGCTGGTAGTCTATCGAGCTAGACCCCTTTCGCGTTTCGCGGTAATCGGATGCAATCGCAGAGAGAGGCCTCTCCCTGCGATTGCTTCCGGTCTAGTCTGGGTAGCTCACGGACGTGCCATTCCTTCAGGATAATTGCAACCATTGTTGTCTTGTTAGCTATCCTATAAAGCACAATCGCCGTGGAAACTAGCTATAAAAAATCGCTATATTCGTAAAAATTTTACTTAATTCCCAGCTAAGGATGCAAAGTAGCCCACCACTCAGCAAAAGAACCCTATCCTCCCAAACCTAGGCATCTAGCTAGCTACTCTCACTGCTAGAATTGTCTAATTCGAAACCAGTAAAAGCCAGTTTGATACAGGCGGGTTTGTTCGTGATAACTATCTGTAGATCTTCCTATTATAAATCACTCACCCCGTTGCCTAATCTGGCATGAAAATGGTTCGGCGGAAACTACAGCTGGTTTCGTCACAGGCTCAACGCCGGCCATTTTCGTGCGGTCGTACAACCTACACGTGTCAAGATGGTGGAGGCATCGTTCGTGTACTTGTTCCTGGTCTGCTGCTGTACCGGAACGTTAGGTTGGGGTGGATCTTCTTCCCCGCTGCGTGGAGTCTCTCCACAGAGAATGAGTTTCTACTCGCCAGAAGAAGACTTTACGTGCTTAGATGGATCCAGTAGACTACCATACAGCATGGTTAACGATGACTATTGCGATTGTTTGGACGGTTCTGATGAGCCTGGTACCTCAGCGTGTGCCAACGGCAAGTTCTTCTGCGAAAACAAGGGCTTTAGAGGTAGAGAAATCGTTTCATCTCGTGTAAATGATGGTATCTGCGATTGCTGTGACGGTTCGGATGAATATTTGGCAGAAAGCGTTGGTGGTGCTTGTGAGAATACATGCGTGAAATTGGGCGAAAAGTACTATCGGGAGGTGGAGGAGATTCGGCAGCAGCAGGAGGCTGGCTTTCAGAAGCGGCAGCAGTATTCAAACCAAGGGATGGAAACCAGTAGAGAGAAAGAGCAACAGCTGGCCGAGGCAACAGCGGATCTTAATGTACTGGAAGTTGAGCTGGAAACATTGAGAGAAGCAAAAGAGCAAGCTGAAAAGCCTGAACAAGAAGCAAAACAGAGAATAGAACAGATGCAGAATGAGATGAGGGAGAAGGCTGAGAATGAGCGGAGACAGGAAAATGCTATGAAGATGTTTAAGGAAATTGACAAGAACCAGGACGATATTCTCACACTGGATGAGCTTCAGCAGTATATTGAGTTAGATTTTGATGAAGATGGCAATGTAACAGAGTTAGAAATTGAGGAACTTGTTGGTGAGTGGAGAGATATGACCTTATCTGATTTCCAGGAGAAGGGCTATGATGCCGTCGTGGACAAAATAGATTTCGGAGAACTAGTTTCCAAAGTAGATGATTCAGCAGATGATTACAACGTTGAGTATGATGAAGAGACTAATATGTTGATTGATATAGCCAATAAAGCAAGGGATGAGTACAATGCTGCTGAAGAGCGCAAGAAGAAGGTATCTAGAGAGATGTCAGATGCCAAAGAATACCTGGGAAGTGATTTTGGATCACAGAAGGAGTTTGCCCCTTTGTATGGTCAATGCTATGAGTACACTGATAGAGAATATGTGTACACATTTTGCCCTTTTGAGAAAGTAACCCAAAAGAGTAAGAGTGGTGGGCGTGAAACATCCCTCGGACGGTGGAGTGCATGGAATGGTGATGATGGAGAACTTTACTCACGCATGAAGTATACCAATGGTGAACAGTGCTGGAACGGGCCTACCAGAAGTGTCCAGGTTATTCTGAAATGTTCAGCTGAAGAATCAGTAGTGTCTGTTTCCGAACCAAATCGGTGTGAATACGAACTGGAATTTGCAACTGCAGGTGCATGTAATCGTTTGGAGCCTGTAGACCATCTACCACATGAAGAGCTCTGAATGTGGGATTCTTGTAAGAACAATAGTGTGCTGTATAGGTGTAGCTTAACCTTGTGTTATGAAATGTAACCTTCATCATGATGTTGCTTAACATTTCTCATGTGCCTGGTCAATTAAGCAGTATGATGGGCTCATTAGTTTGATGTCAGATCAACCTCTTGCTTCTTCAATTATCCATCATGTACTTGAGAGAGGGGCTCCCTAATTTCCAGATATCATTGTTGAAAGTGAATTCCTGTATACAGAATAGAACAACTGCCGCAGAGAATGCATGACTTGATGCTTCACACTCTACTACACTGCTAGCTTCACACTTGTGTACATGTAGTAAAATTTCAGGCGCAGAATTGAAGCTTCCAAATAAGCAGAGCAAGCTACCGTATATGTCCGTATAGAAGCCGGGGCTCGAATAGAGGCCGGGGGTCAGGACTCAGGAGGACAAGTCTTTAATAGAGGCCGGGTCCCGAACAGGAGTTCGCCGTGAATCGATCGCGAACCGTGATCGATACGCCTCTCGATCGACACGTTTGTGTGCTAAGTTGGTTGGTAACTTAACTTGAGGATGAGCTGTTCAGCTGGATACTGGAACTGCGTAGTCGGAGTATTCGCGTGTCTCGCAAGATGATTCGGCAGCAGACCAGATCGTTATCCAGTGCAAAGGACTTTCATGCCAGTACAGGTTAGTCTTGTGCTAGCTGCCTCTCTTTTACGATAGAACTATATAGGCGCGTGCGAATTGACTGGCAGCCATCTGCTCGCGCGCTCACGTAGACAACGGAAAACCACTGATTTTGTATTGGAAACAACGCTAGTATCAGAGATAAAATTACCATGTACTTTAATAGAAGCCGGGCTCGAATAGAAGCCGGGCTCGAATAGAGGCCTGGTCAAAATTGCCTGGAAAGAAATAGAGGCCCGGGCCTCAATTCGGACATATACATATGTATGTATGTATGTTACAATGAACATGTTTATTCTTTGAGATTCAATAGATGAAACGAAGGCGGGAAGGCGTCTGGGAATGAGACTAGTGTAGCTAACTAGCTATGAATACTTCTACATTCCGCTCAATCAGCACTTGGACGTAGCTTCTGGCTGCATGTTGTCCGAGATCGATGACGCACGAATCACGTGACTTGTGCCGAGCGCCTCTGTCATCCGATCGAATAGTCAAATACTGTCACGTCGGACCATGTGCAAGATGCTGTTCACCCTCCTTTGGATTGCTCTTGCCTGCAAATGTTCCAGCGCTTCTAATAATGGATTGGCCCTCACTCCTCCAAGTAGGTCAACCATTTGGACTATCGATTACGGGAGGCTACCCCACACTGCCATCTAGTAGTAATATATAGGGATTAGGTGTATTCCATTCGTTGAATGGTCGTGTAAGCGATTAGTGGTCTGCCTTCGTGTTGCCTCCAAACTCTCATGTATCATGATCCTTTGAATTCTGTCACAATCGTGGTCCTGTTTATTGGAAGAGGAATTAGCATGAGCATTTTGCTCGTTTTCCTGGAGACGGCCACCTGACGGGAGATCCATACTGCGCAAACGATAGAGCGTGACCTGCTGTCAGTAATCATCGACATTGTGAGGAAGCACGGCTACAAGCATTTGAAGCAGGAGCAGTTGGGACTGGTAATCGAGAACTTCATATCTGGACATAATGATATGTTGCGCTACATATTCTCTCTCCTCATCCAGAAGCACTGCGTTCAATCGCCCTTGCTTCTCTGCTCACTCAGCAACACGCTGGCACCAGACCCTTCCTCCCTGATAATCAAGAAAAGTGGAGGGAAGGAAGCAGTCTGGCTATGCGAGACTAGTAGTGTACCAATGAAGTGAGGGCTTCTCAGCTGGCTCAGGCATGAGGAAGGGTAGTTCTCGAATACCAGCTTCAAACAGGGTTGAAAACCTTGCCGACGTTTTCTTAGTAGTGTACCGGTTTATCAATAGGCTGTGCTGTTTTAGCTGCAAGCAAACAAATTGCAATGTTGCTAACTTGAAAAGAACGGACACACGATAACCAGCAGGAGACAGTTTGTAATGTTTATTTGTCACCTGGAGAATGTGATTGGCAAATTCCTGTCAGATTGGACAGCAGTTTGTACTGTATCACACGGTGAGGAATATGTATTAGGCTAATCACTAGTAATATTGTCCCAAACCAGAGTGCAGCAATGGAAGAGTGCGAAGCAACCTGGGAGTGGTCGCTTTACCCTATTGTCTGAAAAACAGTGATTGTCTCTCCTGTCTTCCTAACAAAGATGCATGGCAGAGCCACGTAATCTGTTTTGTCCAATAGTGTGATTGTGAGCTCATCAGCAGCTAGCATGTTTCATGTACCTGTGAAGGGGGTGTAAGGAGTGTACAGAGTCCCTCGTGGTTAGGTGAGCAGCAGGTCTTGTGTGCCACACACTGAAGACCTGGAGCTCACCAAACCACGACGGACTCTGTACACCATTTACATCCATGGACTCAGTGAGAGACTTGAGAAGATATGTGCTCCCCTCAGCATCCGCAATGTCTTCACTACAGCAAACACCTTAAGGCAGGTACTACAACTTCCTGAGAAGATGAGGGGTGCATACCAAGTCCACTGCAGGATTATGATGAAGTATACCCCCTGTGAGTCCAAAAGAACATGAAGGTCCGACTGACTGAACACAAGCGCAATGTTGAGAAGTGACACCAACAATGACATCGCAGTGCATGTGGCCAATTATGAACACAGTAATGACTGAGAGAATACGAGAGTTGTGAGGTCAGTGAGGGGATATTGGACAAGGAGAGCCACCGAAGTCATCAGAATCAGATGCTACAAAAGGTCCATGAACTTGGACAGTGGCCTCCCAGACATCTGGAACCCCATCTTGGACCAAACTTAGAACTATCAGTAGCAATACATGCCTTCAGTATTTTTTTAATTGAATTTCATTTTATCTTTATTATATGTACGTCCTACTATATTTTAAAAAATATGGCCATTAGCCAAATGTATGACAATATAATAAAATTTAATTATGGTAATCATGAATTTGATATGATAGACTAAAAAAAAAAAAAAATTTATTGTTTTGTAATAATTATTATTCATATATAGTCACATCTTCCACTACATAACAATATTCAACACTTCAGTTGATGTCACCCCTTCTCTTTTGAAGCCAATCATTCTTGATTAGATCTCACCTTGTTCTGCAGTTGACAAATCCCTTTGGATCAAAACGTCCTGCATCATATTGAATTATTGCTACGTATGTTGCTTTGGAACAACTTTCCTGTTCATGAAGTATAATTATTATTAGCCGGCTGTGCAAATCCATAAGCCCAAGTGGACAATGTTTCTAAAACCATTTAAAGTCTTGTGTTCTGCGTTAGTCTGCATTCAATTTAGCCAACTCAACCATAAGATAGAGCAATGAACCTGCTTTGCACTACCTTCGACTTGGACTCGGAGTCAGCTGTGGAATAATATCAGGAAAATTTCATAAAAGTTAAGCATCCTTAATCACCTACAATTCCTAGTTAGAGTTGATAATTTACCTACCCAACCTTCACCTATTTCATCTCAAGGCTCAAGGCCACCACAAGTCTGAAGTGCTTAGCTGATTCATTCATCATCACTGGGGTGGGACTAGGATAAGACGTAGAGCTAAAATGCATGTAGCCCAGTCAGCAGTCCATAGTGATTTAGCTGCTAACCCCAAGTATGCTATCTCATGCAGGATGACATGGTGCTAGGCAGTGCTGTGCAACAGACTGCCATCATCTCCTTCACTATCCCTCTCCTGTGAGATATCATCATACTAAAATAGAGGGGAGATTGCGATTTGGTACTCGAGACTAGGAACAGTTTGCAAGCCAGTTGTTAGAATACACTGATATATGAAAAGGGGTCTTCAGTGGGCATTGTAAATTTTGTTAATTTTCTGTCTCCAATATGTTTCACAGTGGGCTGGCTTGCTTGGGAACAGTTTCGTTGTGATGTAAGCTGTTCTACTGATCCCTACAACTGTATCAGGTGAGTTGAGTTGAACACTACAGGTGCATTCATGGCAAGGTGAGGGGGCTTGTACACTGTAGCCCAGTGTGAGGCTAGGTGATGTGTGGCAATTCACTGGAAATTATGTCAACTGTCCAAGGGCAAAAAACTGATCATACAGATGCATTCATACAATGTATGAGTGTGCAGCAGGATTCAACATACGTTTTCTGTCGTGGCCTTTTTCTAATGCCATTATCAAAATCTTGAGAGTGCAGTGTGACCAATTGTTGCTGTGCTGGTAAGCAGCGATGTGTGTAGGAGGGATTTGATCAAATATGTTTCGGTTGATTAAGGCCTATTGCATTGTCTTGTTGTTACGATATTAGCCTAAAGTAGTGCAACATTACTATGTATAGCTCTTCAGTATCAGTATCAGTATCAAATCCTTATTAAACTGGTGACTCCACTTAGCCAAATGGCTACTTTCCAGGGACCCCAGTGAATAATACAATGAAATGTAATAAAGTAATAAAATAGCTAGTAGTGTAAAAATGTGGTGAAAAAAAGATGACATAATGAAGACAAAAGAAAATGGGAGTGATATTATCAAGGTGGTATAGGCATATTAAATAATTGTAACAGGATATTCACATGCAGTAAGGTGAAATTGGAATATATAGTCATAATAATAATTGTGGATTAATAA
>MKWU01005274.1_pt1 | contig 14246 bp, 19 predicted proteins | sample 809101 | NCBI WGS metagenome assembly MKWU01 (sample SAMN05860141, study PRJNA318959) | sponge metagenome | host: Aplysina aerophoba | place: Slovenia: Piran, Adriatic Sea, Gulf of Piran | collected 2013-05-07 | reverse complement strand
TTAGCCCCGTCTCGTAACGAAGCTGCAATCCGGTCATGGCCCGGCGGGCGTTCCTACCGCCGGGCCTCTTCTTGTTGGTCCTCCTCGGACACTACAAAACCAACCCCGCAGCGCCAAGCCGCAAGACCGGCATGTCCCACGCTCGCCCACCTTCCCGCCAAATCCACCGGGCGCTCAATGTGGGAAAAAAGCCTGGGCTGCTATCGAGCTAAACCGAAAGACAACAGGTTGATGGATCTGGGCCTCGGCACACCGGAACTGGGCATGGTGCGCCTGAGCGAACTCGAAGCGTTCGAGGGGCCGTTCGGCCTCGGCATCGAGCGGGACCTGTGGTTCCTCCCGGCTCACCCGATCTCGGTCTACGCCGATGCGGCCCGGCAGGCCGGCCGCATCGTGGAGTTCGGGCCCGAGCTTGACGAGGGCGCCCGCGATTCCGAACCCATGCGAGAGAAGCCCGTGCCCGACACCGTGATTTTCGCCGCGCCCGCCGATACGCCGCCGCCGATGCACCCCATGGACCCGCGCCGGGGCGAGAACCTGACGCCCATGTTCGGGGCCTTCCTCTGCTGGCTCATCGACCTCGAACCGATGACCGACCCTGCGATCGCCGGGATATCGATTGCCGGCGACTCGATGCTGGCCGCCACCACCGAAAGCCCCTTCTTCGACGCCCATCTCGGATCGGTCGACGAGTTCGAGCGCAACCTGCGCGGCTGGGGCGAGGCCTGCGGCGCCGACTCGGCCACGGTCGACGGCCTGGTCGACAAGATGCGGAGGGCCGGGCGGTGAGTTCTCCGGATCTCCCCGGTTACGACCGGCACCGCGCCGCGCTCGACATCGTCGACCCCGGCGCGTCCAACCCCGCAGGCGTTGCCCTGGCCCTGCACACCGCCTGCCGGCAGGCGATCGCCGAAGGCGTGTCGCAGCGCCGCGATCCCGCCATCCGGCTGATCGGCCTTCAGCTGGCCTCCTTGCTCCAGGTCGACCGGATTCTCGACGGCGAGGAATACGGCCGGCTCGTCGAGCAGTGCCGCGCCCGCGCCGAAGCGCGCGCAGACGCCGCCATTCCGGGAGCTGCCGCATGAGCCCGCTCGACAGCGCCGAAGCCGGTTTCGGCGATATTCCCCTGCTCGACGTGCCGGCGCGGCCGGCCCCGGATCGGAGTCCGGGACGGGCCCCGGTCGGAAACGGTGTCCGGGAAGCCGCAGGCCGCCGCCTCCAAGCCCGCTTCCTGCGCGCCGGGCGCGAGGCCGTCGACGAGCGCGACCTGCTGGAGCTCCTACTGTCCGGGCGCCCGGCGGTCACGGATACCGAAGCGCTTGCCGGCACTCTGCTCAAGGTGTTCGGCACGGCGCCGCGCGTCCTCGCCGCCCGCCCGGACCGGCTGCGCAGCGTGCCCGGCCTCTCCGACGACGCCATCGCCGTCCTCAAGGCCGCCGAGGCCCTCGGCATCGCCATGGCCCGCGAGGCGGTTCCGGACGCCGTGCGCCCGACCCTGAACAATTACAGAAAGGTCATCGACTATTGCCGGACCCTGGCCGGGCACCGCGAGACCGAAGAGTTCCACTTGCTCTTCGTCGACCGCAAGAATCGGCTCATCGCCGACGAGTTGCATCAGAAGGGCACCGTCAGCCACACCCCGGCCTATCCCCGCGAGATCTGCATCCGGGCGCTGGAGCTTCAGGCCACCGCACTCATCCTCTCGCACAACCATCCCGCATCGGACCCAAGCCCGTCGAAGGCCGATATCGACACCACCCGCCGCATCTGCGACGCGCTCAAGACGATCGAGGTTACGCTGCTCGACCACGTCATCGTAACGCCGACCGGCGCTCTCAGCTTCAGCGAGAAGGGTCTTCTCTGACCGTCGGCGGCGCACCCTCGCCGGTCTTCACCCCTCTCTGCCCGTACGTGCCGTAAGGGTGCGGCGTGCTGTGACCGCGCCCCTGCGGCTTTCGGAAGACCCGTAGCCCGCAGAGCTCCAAATGAGCGACCACCGATTCCGCCACTGGCCTGAGCCGGTCGTGGTCGCCGGGCACGCGCTTCTTCGGCCACAAACGGCTCGCCTTGCGTAGCGCCATCTCGACGGTGAACAGCAGGTCGTCCCGGGACACCGGGCGGTCGTGTTTCTCGTCCATGGCCCGATCATGGAACAGGAATATTAGAAGAATAAAATCCGCCGCCGAACCGAACGCCCCCACTGCGCCATCCGGCGCCGCCGCGCCCCGAGCCGGGGCGAGTCCGGGGAGGCGTCCGGGGGCAGGCCGGCGGTCCGGAAAGGGAGGCGCCGTTCCGCGCCGAATGCCTGCCACTTCTCTTCCAGCCCGGAGACTGTCCATGCTGCACAGGATCGCCGGCCGCGCCGTCAAGTGCGGCCCCTCCGCCATTTCCGCGATCGCCGGCGTGCCGACCCACGAGGCTGCCGCCGTCATCCGCCGCCTCTACGACCGCCACGCGGTCAACGGCGTCTACATCGACGAGCTCGCCGCCGCCCTCGAAGAGTTCGGCTGGGCGCCCGACTACGCGCTCCGCCATCCCAGGTACCGCGAGCGCCGCCATGCCCGCCGGGAAGAGGTCTGGGACCACATCTTCGCGGACGTGCCGTTCGATGTCCGCGCCGTCACGCTCGGAACCTTCCTGGACGCCGCGCCTTCAGGCACCTGGGCGATATCGGCCAGCAATCATTTCGTCGCCTATGGCGACGGCCATGTCGCTGATTCGGCTGCCTGGTTCTCGCGCGAGCCCGCTCCGTGGTCGCGCGCCAACCCCGATCACGATCGCCTTGCCCGGCGCCGCATCCGCGAGGCCGTCCGGTTCGTGCCGGACGCTCCAAACCCCGCCCTGCGCGGCCCGATCCAACCGGAGGTCTGAGCCATGCCCCGGATCATCGAAACCACCGTCTACGGCATCGACGAACTGTCCGACGCAGCGAAGGAAGCCGCCCGGTGCTGGTATCGCCAGCATGGGCTGCACGACGAATGGTACGATTTCGTCTACGAGGATTTCGGGACGATCTGCCGGATTCTCGGCGTCACCCTTCGCACCAGCCCCGTTAAGATCGTGGGCGGCGGCACGCGCGACGAGCCGCATCTGATGTTTCGCGGTTTTGGGAGCCAGGGAGACGGCGCGTCGTTCGAAGGCGTCTGGAGTCATGCCGGCGGATCCCGCAAGGCCATCCGCGCCCACGCGCCCAGCGACAAGGATCTGCACCGCATCTCGAACGTCCTGCACGATGTCCAACGGCGCAATTTTTTCCAGTTACACGCGACCGTCCGGCAGAGCGGCCTCTATTGCCATGAATACACCATGGCGATCGAGGTCGAGCGCGACAGCCCGACCGGACAGCCCCCGACAGACGGCGCCGACAACACCGTGATCGAGGCGCTGCGCGATCTCGCGCGCTGGCTCTACCGCCGGCTCCGGCAGGAACATGAGCACCAGACGTCGGACGCTGCCGTCGACGAAGTCATCGCCATTAATGCCTGGTCCTTTACGGCAGAAGGCAAACGATTCGGCTGACGCAGCCCGCCCGAGCCCGGTCCTTCGCAATCAGCCCAGGCGGGCCTCGGCGAGCTTCGTGCCCTCCACCCGGGCGCGGATCTTGGCGAAGGCGGTCTCGCGGGCCGTCGACACATCGTCGCCGAACGGCGAGAAGCCGCAGTCGTCGGTGCTGCCGAGCCCCTCTCCGCCCAGATGCTCCGCCGCTTCCAGGATCCGCTCGCAGACTTCCTCGGCGCTCTCGATGCGCGGGTCGATCGGATCGGTGACGCCGACATAGACCGTCTGCCCGGGCCGTCGTTCCCGCGTGACGATGTCGAGCGCCCGCGGGCGGTCAGCCTCGCTCGCCATCTGCACGAAGAAGCACCCGGCATTCATACCGAACAGGTCGGGCAGCAGCTCCGCATAGCCGACATCGGCGGAATGCGTTGAGTCCTGGTCGCCGCCGGGACAGGTGTGCACCCCGATGCGGGCGCGCTCGGCGTCGGAGAAACGGGCCAGCACCCGGTTGTTGAGCGCGACGAAGTCCCGCAGCAGTCCGCGCGACGGGTCGAGCTTGCAGCAGAGGCGCCCTTCCGTGAAGTCGATCTGCACGCTGTCGGCGCCGGCGTCGAGGGCCGAGCGGATGTCTTTCTCGCACTCGCTCACCAGGTCGGCGATGAAGGCCTCTCGCGGATAGCCGTCGATCCCGTCCTGGGGATAGATCAGCGAGATCGCCGAGGGTGCGATCACCGCCTGCTTCACCGGCAGGCCGGTATGGGCCTTCGCCGCCGTTACGTAGCTCCCCGAATAAGTGGTGTAGCGGAACGGCCCGGCGGTCAGCACCGGCAGCTGGCGGGTGTGGCCGTCCTCGAACGGAATCACCACCCCGTCCGGCGCCAGGGTCTCCATGCCGGCCAGCGGGTAGGTCGCGAAGCTCGGCTTCGACTGCTCGCCGTCGGTAATTACTGGAGACCCTGTCGCCGCCATGGCGGCGACGGTTTCCGCCACGGCCCGGTCCATCGCCTGACCGAGGCCCGCATCGTCGAGGCCGCCGGCCGCATGCGCCCCCATCGCCTCGATCAGGTAGCCGGGACGGGGAACGCTGCCGATCGGCTCGGTCGGGATCGTCGTGGCCATGGATCGTCTCGGTAACAGGCATCGGGGATCGCTCCCGGGACTGTAAGGCGGCCCGTCCGGCACCGTCCACTCACAACGACGGCATGTCCGGGGCCGGCCGCCCGTTGGCCGCATCGCCGCTCCTGTTCGGTCTCCATCTCGGTGGCTCTCTGAAGGATCAGGTCGACTGGCGTTCCGAAGGCGCCCGGCGGGCCGGCGAGAGAGAGGAGCCCCTCTTTCTCCTTCCGCACCGTCCGCCGGTTTCCCGCCTCTTCCGCACGGAGACCGCCATGCCCGCCGCCCTGCCGGTGCCGGACGTCCTTACGCATCCGCCCCTTCTTTCCTCCGCCATCGACCCGTCCGCCGAACCGGCCTGCCCCGTCTCGGGCGATGCCCTGTTCGCCGCGGCCCGGGTCCTGCTGCCGGTCATGGAGGCTGGACGGTCGCTCGATGCCGCCACCCTCCGGGACGCCCTGACCGAGGCCTTCGGCGGCTCGGATTCATCGGGCGCCTGGCTCTGGAAGGACGCCTATGAGGCTGCCGAGGCCGCCGCCGTGCTGTTCCTGCAGCGCTACGGCCGCGCGATGCGCCAGAACGCCGGCGCCGGTCCCGACGGGCCGCGCCGCATGCTGGCGATGCTGGACGCCGTCGCCGCGCTGGAGCCGTCCCACACGAAGCGCTCCGAGGAGCAGGTCCGCCTCCAGCAGTTCTCGACGCCGCTGCCTCTCGCCTATGCGGCATTGCAGGCTGCCGCCATCCGGCCCGGCGACACCGTGCTGGAACCGTCGGCCGGCACCGGCATGCTGGCGGTGATGGCCGAATGCGCGCTCGGCAACAGCGCCATCGGCCATCTGCATCTCAACGAATACGCCCGCACGCGGGCGCGCCTCCTGACCCGGCTGTTTCCGCAGGCCGTGGTCACCGCCTTCGACGCCGAGGCCATCGCGAACCGGCTGCACGACGTCCGGCCGACCGTGGTGCTGATGAACCCGCCGTTTTCGGCGACGCCGGGGGTCGACCGCATCCGCCGCGACGCCGACCTGCGCCATGTCCGCTCAGCTTTCTCCATGCTGCCGCCGGGCGGGCGGCTGGTGACGATCACCTCGGCGAACTGCGTGCCGGGCGACACCGCCTGGACGGACGCCTTCAGACGCCTCGACGGGTGCGACCCGAGCGGCCCGCCGGCGCGCTGCGTCTTCACCATGGCCATCGGCGGGGGGGCCCCTCCACCCCGGGGGGCCCCCCGGCTCCGCCCCCCGCCTCACCGTGCTGGAGCGGAGCGCCGAAGCCGGGATCACGATCGACCGCGAAGCCCGCGCATCGAGTGCCGGCGAGTTGCTCGATGCCGTCATCGCGCAGGTGCCGCAACGGCTGCCGGTTGCGGCGCCAATGCCGGCCGGCCCTGCACGCGACCTGTTCGGCAAGGCCGTCGCGCCGAAGACGGCGAAGCGGCGCGGTCCGAAACCCGCATCCCCGCCCGAAACGCGGCAGGCCCGTGACTGGGGGCCGGTCAACGAGTTGGCGGTCGAAACGGGTCCGGTCGAACCCATCGCTGCAGGTTCTCCCGCCAGCAACACCGGCCCCTATGCCCCCTGGCGGCCGGGCCCGGTTCGGGTGGCGGGGGCAGTCGAGCATCCGACAGCGCTGGTGCAGTCCGCCGCCATGGCGGCCGTGCCGCATCCGGCGCCGGCCTGGCGCCCGATGCTGCCGGAACGGGTGGTGTCCGATGGCCTCCTGTCCGACGCCCAGCTGGAGAGCGTCGTGCTCGCGGGCGAGGCCCATTCCCGGCACCTGGCGGCGCAATACCGAATCGGCTCCGGCTGGGAGACCGTCCACCGCTGCCCGGAAGACGGTGACGAGGGTGACGACAGGGAGGATGTCGACACCTCGTTCGTCACGTCCGACGGCGAAACCCTGTCGGAGCCGGTGCGCTTCCGCCGGGGCTGGATGCTGGGCGACGGCACCGGCTGCGGCAAGGGCAGGCAGGTCGCCGCCATCATCCTCGACAACCGCCTGCGCGGGCGGAAGCGCGCCCTCTGGCTGTCGCAGTCCGACAAGCTGCTGGAGGACGCACGGCGCGACTGGACCGCGCTCGGCGGGCTGGAGAGCGACGTCATCCCCCTCGGCAATTTCCGGCAGGGGATGGATATCCCGCTCGACGCAGGAATCCTCTTCTGCACCTACGCCACGCTGCGCTCGCCGTCCCGCCAGGGAAAGCCCTCGCGACTCGACCAGATCGTCGAATGGCTGGCCGGCTCATTGGACGAGGAGGACCGCCACGCCTTCGACGGCCCGATCGTGTTCGACGAGGCGCATGCGATGGCCAACGCCGCCGGCTCGAAGTCCGAGCGCGGCGAGATCAAGCCGTCCCAGCAGGGCCGCGCAGGGCTGCGCCTGCAGAATGCGCTGCCGGACGCGCGTATCGCCTATGTGTCCGCGACCGGCGCCACCACGGTGCCGGGTCTGGCCTATGCCGGCAGGCTCGGCCTCTGGGCCGCCGGCGAGACGCCGTTCGAGACCCGCGTCGAGTTCGTCTCCGCCATGGAAGCCGGCGGCGTCGCCGCGATGGAGGTGGTCGCCCGCGATCTGAAGGCGCTCGGCCTCTACCAGGCCAGGGCGCTCGCCTATGACGGGGTCGAGGTCGACATCCTGGAGCATCCTCTCACGCCCCAGCAGCGGCGCATCTACGACGCCTATGCCGGCGCCTTCAAGGTGATCCACCGGAACATCGAGGAGGCCCTCAAAGCGACCGGCATCGTCCAGGGCGAGGACACGCTCAACAGGAACGCCAAATCGGCGGCATTGTCGGCCTTCGAGGGCGCCAAGCAGCGCTTCTTCGGCCACCTGCTGACCGGCATGAAGTGCCCCTCTCTGATCCGCGCCGTCGAGGCGGACCTCGACGCTGGACGCTCGGCCGTGGTTCAGCTGGTCTCGACCGGCGAGGCGCTGATGGAGCGGCGGATATCGGAAATCCCGGCCTCGGAGTGGGACGACCTCAATATCGACCTGACGCCCAGGGACGGCATCCTCTCCTTCCTGATGCACGCCTTCCCGGTCCAGCTCCAGGAGCCCTTCACCGACGACGATGGCAACCTGATGAGCCGGCCCGCGACCGACGCCGACGGCAACCCCGTCATCTGCCGGGAGGCCGAGCAACAGCGCGACGCCCTGATCGAGAAGCTCGCGGCGCTGCCGCCGGTGCCGACGGCGCTCGACCAGGTCGTGCAACACTTCGGGCACGAGCAGGTTGCGGAGGTGACGGGCCGGTCGCGGCGGGTACTCAGAATCACCGATGCCAAGGGCGAACGTCTTTCCCTCCGTAGCAGGCCGGCCTCCGCCAATCTCGCCGAGACCGCCGCGTTCATGGACGGGACCAAGCGCATCCTCGTGTTCTCCATGGCCGGAGGGACCGGGCGCAGCTATCACGCCGACCTCTCCTGCGGGAACACGGAGCGGCGCATCCACTACCTGCTGGAGCCCGGCTGGCGCGCCGATCAGGCGATCCAGGGGCTGGGCAGGACCCACCGCACGCACCAGGCCTCCGCGCCGCTGTTCCGGCCCGTGACCACCGACGTGAAGGGCGAGCGCCGGTTCATCGCCACGATTGCGCGCCGGCTCGACAGCCTGGGCGCCATCACGCGCGGCCAGCGCGATAGCCAGACCGCCATGGGCGGCAGCGACGCGGCGCTGTTCCGCGAGAGCGACAACCTCGAGAGCGCCTATGCGAAAGCCGCGCTCCGCCAGTTCTACAACGCCCTCTGGCGCGGCCGTATCGAGGGCTGGAACGCTGAGCGCTTCCAGGAGTCGACCGGCCTCAAGATCGTCCACGAGGGCGGGCTGAAGGACGACCTGCCGCCGATGCCGAAGTTCCTCAACCGACTGTTGGCGCTGCCCATCGCCGAGCAGAACCAGCTGTTCGCCGAGCTGGAGGAGCGCATCGCCGCCAATATCGAGCAGGCGATCGAGGCCGGCAGCTACGAGGTCGGCGTCGAGACTGTGACCGCCGACTCGCTCGCCGTCGCCGGCCGGGAGACGCTCTACGAGCACCCCGGCACCGGAGCAGCGACCGAACTCGTCGAGATCGTCCGGCGCGACAGGCTCGAGCCGACCGGCGCCGAAACCGCGCTGGCGATCGGCACGCGCGATCCGGGCCGGGATGGCGAGCCGCGGCTGGTGTTCAACACCCGTTCGCAGCGTGCGGCCGTGGTCCTGCCGGCGCCGGCGCGCATGTTCGACGACGGCGGCGTGCAAGAGCGCGTCCGGCTGCTCCGTCCCGCGACCCGGGAGGCGATGGCGAAGGCCGAGTTCGACGCCTCCAACTGGCGCAAGGCGGACCCGGGCCACTGGCGCATGCTGTGGGGCCACGAGATCGGCGAGCTGCCGTCGCACCGCGAGTCCCGCTTCTGGCTCGCTTCCGGCCTGCTTTTGCCGGTCTGGGACCGCCTGCCGACCGAGAACATGCGGGTGCGCAGACTCACCTCCGATGACGGTATCGCCCTCATCGGGCGGGTGTTGGATGCCGAACAGGTCCGCGCCGTCCGCGCGAGCTTCGGCCTCGACGGCGGTCCCGCCATGACGGGGCCAGAGGCCTTCAACGCCGTGATGGAGCGCGGCAACGCGCTCGCGCTCGCCAACGGATGGCGGCTCGCGCGCCGCCGCCTCATGGGCAGCAACCGCGTCGAGATCGAGGGACCGGCGGACACCGATCTGCCGGCGCTGCGGCGCATGGGCTGCACCGTCGAGATCGTCTCCTTCCGCGCCCGGATATTCGCGCCCAATGCCACCGCGATGGAACGCATCCTCGACCGCTGGCCGCTCGCCGCCTGAATCCGCAGAAAATCGCCCGATCAATGCCCGGCCGGTATACGTATTGCCGGCCGGGCGGCGGCCCCTGCCGCCGCGCCCGAAGGAGAGTTCCATGACCGCCCAGACCCTCCCCGACGACCCCACCTACTGCTTCGTCCCCGCCTACGACGTCGAGGCGGATGTGCAACAGATCAGAATCGTATTCGAAGGCCTCTCCGGTCATGTTCCCACCGCGCTGGTGGCGCTGGATCTCGACGATGCCCTTTCAATCTGCGATCGCATGAACCGGAAGCTCGGTCTGGACCGGGACGCCTGGACCGCCATGGCGGCGGCCTCCATGCACGCCGAGGACGACGACCCCGATGGCGGCGCCTGGCACTGAGCCGCACCGCCGGCGGGGCTGCGCCGCCGGCCTGCTTGCCTCTATATGGTGGAACCCCTATATTGCCGGACGGACGACACCATGCTGAAACCGGTCGAATGGGTTGGATCGAGCAGGGCGGATCTGAGGCTGTTTCCGGACCCCGTGAGGGACCGGATGGGCTTCGCCATCTACCAGGCGCAGGCAGGTCTCCGGCACCGCGACGCCAAACCGCTAAGGGGGTTCGGCGCCGGCGTGCTGGAGGTGGTGTCGCGCCATGACGGCGACACCTTCCGGGCCGTCTACACGGTCCGCTTCGAGACGGCGGTCTATGTCCTGCATGCCTTCCAGAAGAAGGCCAGGCGAGGCATCGCCACGCCGAAGAAGGAGCTCGACACGGTCCGGCGCCGGCTGAAGGCCGCCGAACGCCATTACAGGGACACCCGGGAGTGAGGACAGAACCATGAGCATCGCCGACACCGCCATCGAACGCGGCAGCGCCAACGTCTTCGCCGATCTCGGCCACCCCGAAGCCGATGCACATATCGTCAAGGCCGAACTGGTCAGCCGCATCGACGACATCGTCCGGCAGCGCGGCATTACCCAGGCCGAGGCCGGGCGGATGCTCGGCCTCTCCCAGCCCGACGTGTCTCGGCTGCTCCGCGGCGACTTCCGCGAATACTCGCTGGAGCGCCTGCTCCGCCTCCTGACCATGCTCGGGCGCGATGTCGACATCGTCGTCCGCCAGCCGCGCTCGCCGGCCGGCGGCAAGCTGCGCGTCACCGCGTCCGACGCCGCCTGACCGCTTCTCGCGCCGCCGGTTGCGCCGGCGGCACTGCTGCGCAGCCGGCCCGGCCGCCGCTGTCCCCGCTCTCCCCCCGCCGTCCCAATTCGCGGACGGGGACGACGACGGCCAGCGAGAATGCGGAATGCACTGCCACGGCGAGCCCTGCGGACGGCTGTCCCGCCGGCCCGCCGCCCTCCTCCGGCAGCCGCACTGCCGCCGCCATGCGTACCGAAGACGACGAGCCCGACGGCAACGCCCGGCACTGAGGCACAGGGGGTGGCATTTATGTTATTTGTTGCACTTGTGGCGTTCATGACCCATGTTCGTCCGGACGAGGGACCGGACGAGGGACCGGACGAGGGACCGGACAAGGGAGATGTCGGGATGGCGACAAGGACTGCGGCGGGGATGCCGCTCGGCATACCGAGCGAGCGCGATGCGGCGCTGGCGGCCAGGGCGGGCCGGGCGCTGGAAGCGCTGGTCGAAGGGACCCAGCCGGTATCGGCGCGGTTCGGCGACGAAACCGTGGATCTCCCGGCGCCGGCGCTCCGCCTGCTCCGGGAAATCCTCGACCGGATGGCGGACGGCAAGGGCGTCGCCCTGACGCCGCTCCACGCCGAACTCACCACGCGGCAGGCGGCTGAGCTTCTGCAGGTGTCGCGGACCCACCTGGTCCAGCTTCTCGACGAAGGGCGGATCCCCTGCCGGAAGGTCGGCTCGCACCGCCGCATCCGCGCGGAGGACATTCTCGCCTGGCGCCGCGAGACCGAGTTCCGCCGACGCGAGGCGCTCGACGGGCTGACCGCACGCGACCAGAAACTCGGCCTGCAATAGGCAATGGCCGGCCCGACGGCGTTGCTCGACGCCAACGTGCTCTATCCGGCCGGTCTTCGCGACCTGCTGCTGCGTCTTGCCGACCGGTATCTCTTCGCGCCGCGCTGGAGCGCCGACATCCATGCCGAATGGATGCGCAGCCTTCTGGCCGACCGTCCCGATATCGACGCCGTCGTGCTGGACAGGACCCGTGAGGTCATGGACGGGCATTTCCCCGAAGCCGTCGTGACGGGATACGAGGCCATCGCCGCCAGGCTCGACCTGCCAGACCCCGACGACCGCCACGTGCTGGCGGCGGCGATCCATGGCGGCGCGGACGTGATCGTGACCCGAAACCTGCGGGACTTTCCGGCGGCCCGCCTGGCGCCCCACGCGCTTGCCGCGCAGCACCCCGATGCCTTCATCGCCGGCCTGTTCGAGACCGACCCCGGGGCGGTGCTCGCCGCCGTCCGCGGACACCGGGCGGCGCTGCGCCATCCACCCCGATCGGCGAGCGACCATCTGGCCGCCCTCGAACGCCTGGGTCTTGGCGGGACGGTAACCTTGTTGCGAAGACACGAGACGGCCATCTGACCGGCTCCGCGATCCGTGCCGCCCTGCTGCGCAGCCGGCCCAACCCCGACCTCAATGCTGTCCGCCGGACCGGTTCCTCTCAGCTGTGCCGCGAGAGCCACCACCAGGCGGCCCACGGCGGCAGGCCGACTATCGCCGCACAGACGGCGATCGCCACCGGGCCGAGCAGCCCGGCGAACACCGATGCCGCCACGGTCGCCGCGCCCAGCGCCATGCCAGCCAACCAGGCGCCGCGCCGGTGCCCCAGCCGCCACAGCCGGCGGCAGCCGAGCGCCAGCGGCAGGCCGCGCGGCGCCAGCATGGCCAGGGTCGCGACCGCCATCGGCGCTGCGGAAACCCACATCCCGGGATCCGGCGGCGCGCCGCCGCCCGGCATGAACCGTACCGCCGCCTGCGCCGCGACCCCGGCCGGCAGCCACAGCAGCGCCAGCATCCAGAATCCGTTCCGCGCGATCCACCCGTGCCGTTCCATGGCGTAGCGATGCACCGGGCGCGGCGGTAAATCAACCGGGTCGGGAACACCCGGCGCCGCAGAGGCGGAGAAGAGCCGGCCGGGAGCGAAGCCGCTCACGGAGAGGGAGCGGCAGTATTCGCAATCCGGGAGATCGGGACATGGCGACATGACCTATGCGGGTATCGGCGCGCGTGCCACGCCGGCGCCCTTGCTTGCGGACATGACAGTGATGGCGGGATGGCTGGCGCGGACCGGCTGGCATCTGTTGACCGGCGGGGCGACCGGCGCCGACAGTGCATTCGCCGCGGGTGCGCCGGCCGGACAACGGACGATCTGGTTGCCGTGGCGGGGCTACAACGGGCTGCGCGGGCCGGACTGCCGGGTGCTGTGCGCCGAGGCGCTATCGAGGTGCATGGCGATCGCCGCGCCGTTGCACCCTGCCTGGGACCGGTGCTCGCCGGCCGTCCGCAAGCTCCATGCGCGCAACGTCGCGATCCTTGGCGTGGCGGTCGATCGGCCGGTCGATGCGGTGGTGTGCTGGTCGGCCGGGGGACGGGCTGAGGGCGGGACCGGCATGACCATCCGAATCGCCGGGGCCCACGGCATTCCGGTGTTCAATCTCGGATCGATGGCGCCCCGGGTCGTGTGCGAGCGCCTGGCCGCGATCCGCCGCGCCGCCACCGCATCGTAGAGCAGGAGGCGCGCGCCTGCCGGGCGAGTGTCCGGCAGGGCGGAGGGAGAGGGTTCCTTCGCCGATGCCGGGCAGGGCAACGGCAGAGGAGACCCCGGCCATGTTCCGTCCCGACCATTCCCTCGATCTACTCGCAGAACTCGGCATCGACCCGCTGACCGTCCGCGAGGTCATCGACGACGACCGGGCGATCCGCTGCCCGGACCGCGCTGCGGTGTTTCCCGCATACGGATTCGCGAGCCTCACCCCGGAACCGCCGGTCGATCAGGGCCTGCACGAGCCGGCGCCGGACGAGCCCTGGGGCCCGGCTCCAGCGCGCCGTCCGGCAGGACGGAGGCGGAGGAGGGCTTGAGGAGATTGAACGGACAGAGGTTCGGGGGAGTGAACCCGGCCTCCGGTCGTTCGGAACCCATCGTCATCAACTCGTCCATGAAGGAGATCGTCATGGCATTCGGACTCAATCGCGTGGAACTGATCGGCCGCCTCGGCGCCGACGTCATCGTCAACCATCTCGCCTCGGGCGGCCGCGTAGCCAACCTGAGCATCGCGACCGACGAGTCGTATATCGATCGGTCTCGTGTTTCATGATGCACCTTGTTGGGACTGTGAGGTCGATCCGCCAGATCTAGTGATCCCTCCGTCCCGTTGCACTCCATGTGGTGCAGCCGAACTCCAGCCACATCGTTCCCGTTCCTCCGATACCGGGCCAGACGCCTGACCGGAGTTGGAGTGAAGCGCGGGAAGGGTGAACGGAGAAGGGGGCGGAGAGAGTCGTCCCCGCCGTTCGCATTCCATCGTCATCATCCAGACCTGAAGGAGAAGACCATGAGCTTCGGACTCAATCGCGCGGAACTGATCGGCCGCCTCGGCGCCGACGTCACCGTCAACCACCTCGCCTCGGGGGGCCGCGTGGCCAACATGAGCATCGCGACCGACGAGAGCTACATCGACCGCAACGGCGGCGGCGAGCGCATCGACAAGACCGAGTGGCACCGCTGCGTGACGTTCCAGGACGGCCTGATCGACATGCTCGAGAAACATCTTCTCATGTCTGCGCATGGCGGCGCCAGGCGGCGCTGGCGTATGAATTTGACAGGAAATATCTAGACTTTGCATAGGGTTTCGGCATCGCCATGTGCGCCTG
>MKWU01005273.1_pt1 | contig 14247 bp, 14 predicted proteins | sample 809101 | NCBI WGS metagenome assembly MKWU01 (sample SAMN05860141, study PRJNA318959) | sponge metagenome | host: Aplysina aerophoba | place: Slovenia: Piran, Adriatic Sea, Gulf of Piran | collected 2013-05-07 | reverse complement strand
CATATTGGACTGGATCCGAACCGACTGCACCCCGAAAAACAACCACGCTTCCTTCGCTCCCTGCCAGTGTTGAATACGACCAGGAGCGGAGCTTTTGCCATGAGTCGAATGTAATACGGTTTGGTATTATCACCTTTTTGAGACCAGTTTCCGGCGTCAAGTCCTTCTCGCAGCTTAACCTTGAAGGATGCATGAGACAGTTCCTTGAAGGTTGCGCGGAATGCCCGCAGTGGCTTTCCAATTCCGCCCTTGAGCCGAGTCCAAGTCCCTAGCAGTGTACGCGCTTGTGTACCGATTTCGGCGATCGCGTCTGCGGAATCCGTTGATGCCTCCAGATCCACAAAAACCGTCTCGAATTCGTCCGTCTCATTCAAACGCCGAAACAATTCCCGCACAAGGCTCGTCTTTCCCATTCGCCGCTGCGCGGTAAGCAGTGTGTGATTTCCGTCTCTGATCCGTTCTTTAAGCTCTTCGAGCTCGAACTCCCTGTTGAAAAATCGATTTCCATCCACCCAGTTGCCTACACTCTTCTTTAGCATCGAAATTCTCCCAACGTTTATGTTGGCAACAATATAGTTGGCAACAGATGTGTTGTCAAGCTGGTTTCGATGCTCAAGGTACACGGCAGGCTGCCAGGAGCCCGGTTCGAAGGCCATGGCGCCTCAATTTTGTTCATGAAATTCCCTGCAAGCCATGTGAATCCATTGGAATGCCAAATGAAAGACATTGAAGGATGCCATGGCTTGGACCGAGGATGCCCGAGTAATGTACCAGGCCGTCAATGGCCGCAGCCTGTCCGACTTGACCGATGCTCAGGGGCGTGTCGTCGAACCGCTCCTTTCCAGTTCCATCACCGGCATGTGACAGACCTTGATCCGGGTCTTGACCGTGTCTTTGTGTAAATGACTTTCATGCAAACTCCGGCACCCACCTAATAGCCATACTTGTCCTGGCGGTCCTTGAATGCCTTTTCGCCGCCTTCCATTGTCGCGGTAATGACATCGCATATGGCCGGTTTATCGATGGCGCCGGCGCACGCGATCTTTCGCCCACCGCTCTCATCAATATCAAGGTGTGCAACAAGTTCGGACGAGCCGTTGACGACGATATTCGCGTTGTGGCTGGCAAATACAATTTGGCGCTTTTGTTTGGCGGTATGAAGTTTGTCGGTCAGGTCAGTGATGATCTTGTTGTCCAGGTCACCTTCCGGCTGGTCGACAATGAGCGGCCCTCCCGGCTGCTCCAGCAACAAAAAGAGCAGCGCGGCGGCCCTTTGGCCTTCCGATGCCTTTTCAAACGATATTTCCCGGTCACCGTCGCAATAGGATAGCGCGATCTCCGGCTTGGCAACGGCCGTGCTGATCGCCTCAATCCGCGTCGTATCAATGCGCTCGGTCAGCGCGGTACGGATTCTCTCGGTATCGCCCAGCACTTTCAAAACCTCGGCGCAGTTGGGGCGATCTTCCCCAGCCGCCGCGCCGACCTGTCGCCAATGGAGAAGCGAAAGGCAGTCTTTACGCAACCGGTCCGTCACGTCAGCAGCCGGGTCCGCCGCCAAGGCGTCTTCGAGGCCCCTTATGCGGGTTACCTCGTGTGACCCGGTCTTGCTCGCGACAAAATCCATCGCATCGGAAATCTCCGAGGTATCACCATTCGGATCGACGACGGCCTTGATCCTGCTACTGGACAAAGTCTCGATTTCCCTGGCCCATTCCTGCGTGCGCTTCGTTCGCAGCCGATTTGTATCATTTAGAGTAGCAACGGCCTGTTGCAGGGTTGCGGCAGGATCGCCGACCGCCTTTAGCTGCGCCTCAAGGTCACCGATCTGGTTGGCAAGATCGGTGATCTCTTCCCGCAGTTTGATTATCTGCGTTGTAACGGTCTTGTGCTCGCTAAGCTTCTCCAAGACCGCATCCCGTGCTTCCCGAGCCTTCTTGAATCTGTCCGCCCATGCAGTCTCCGCCGCAGTCAACGTCTCGCGCTTGGCTTTCAGCTCATCTTGCAGTTTCTTGATGCCCGCGCTGAAGGTATTAAAGAGGTCGGCATAGGCCTGCGCAATGGTGTCAGGAGCGCCGGAAAGATCGGATTGCAAGTCGCGTTCGCTCAGAAGCTCCGATACAAAAGCCTTTATCTCGTCGAGAATCTGATCGGAGTGTTTGGACGCCTGAATCCTCTTTGAATCAAATTCGTTTGCCTTGTCGAAATACGTAATGGTCGCCTGATCCTCTTCCGATTGCTTCGGAAGCGTTTTCTCAAGGGCCTGCGCGCGCTGGGTCAGTGAATCGCGGTTGGTCTCTAACTGGCGTAGTTTGGCTTGAAGCGCCCAATGAGAAGCCAGCCGCTGGATGGCTATCTTCACTTCACCCTTTGCAGTCTCGATATCCTGCGCCAGGCGGTTGTCCTCGCGTTTACACTCTGGATCCACGAACTGAAGCAGGTCCGTAAGCTGTGTCTTTTTGTCGGCCTGCTTGCCGATTTCTGCAAGCTCGCCCTGACTGTAGACTACCGCCGGGAAGAGCGCGCGCAACTCCCTGACCGTCACAGTCTGCGTCTCACCATTAGGATAGGTAACTTGCAGTTGAAAGTCGTTCGCCTGTCCGCGCTCGACTTCAAAGACGGCATTATCCTGAACGATAGTCAGTGTGACGCGACCGCCTTCTGAGACTAACGTATCTTTCACCAGCTCGCTGAGGCGCTCGGTGCCGGAGAAATGTTTGCGCGGAACATCGTAGCAACTGCGGCCAAGGCCGAATGAGAGGTATTCAAGAAGCGAGCTTTTGCCGCTGCCCCGTCCACCGATGGCCGAATTGAGTTCCGGGCTCAGCGGCAGGTTCGTTGGTTGAATAATTGTCGAACCTTCGAAATCTAGCCCCTTAACAGCTAGCGACGGAATTTGCGGTGGCTTTATGCGAATGCGGGACCGGTGGCCCAGGAATGCCTGGCGAATGGCCTCCGCCGTGGGCTCAGCCAGCTTGATCCAGGTCTTGTTCTGGCCGAGCTTCGCGTAGTCGGCCGAACGGCTGTCGGAGGTGGGTAGCGGGTAGATTTTCCTGACGGACCAGGTCTTGTCTGTGCCGGACAGGCGGGTGCGATTCTTTGGGCTAAGCGTATCGATCGTCTGCCCCTGATCGAGATACCCGCCGACATAGGGCATTCGGCGAAAATCACCGTGAGCGCCTTTGACCAGCACGGTATGATTGTTACCCTGCGATACGTTGGGGAGAACGATATAGCGCTTGCGCAGTCCATCGAGCGTATCAAGGTCCTTTGCAATATCCGCATAATTGAGGGTTAGCTGGGTCACCCTTGCACTCTTGGTAGCCTTGTCGTCCTGATAGGCAGACACGATTCCGAGCTTGCCCTGGGCCGGTCTTCTCCATTCCTCTGACAGGTCTGAATCAAAGATGATGAGACACTGCTTTCCTCCGCGGGCAGTCAGCTCCATTCCGGGGAAAAGCCAGAGATCAAAATCCGGGTCGGTCTGCTTGCGGTCAGCAATGGCTTGCTGGACATAGGGGACCATAACCATTTCATGGTGGTCTGTGAGGGCAACTGCCTCCAGCCCCTTCGCAACGCACTGATCGATGAATTCACTTGCCCACTGCCGCCGCGCGGCATCAACATCCTGCGCGGTCGCCTGCGCGCCGGTTTTGTGAACGACTTCGCCAAGGGCAACAGGTCTGTCTCCCTCCCAGTTGGGATCGCGGGGTGTGTGGACCTGGAAATCGCATTTCCTCCAGGTTGCAAAGTTCATGACGGCACCCGTATCTTTGGAAGATTGGCGATGGTCTCGCGAAAGACACCATCTAGCTCACAGGGCAGGATGAACCAGGTCGCCAAGCCGCGGGATTGTGGGTTGCCGATCTCCGCGCCGGCGCCGCCGTTCCAGCGGACTGCAAGGACATCGCTCCACAGGCCGTCATTGTACCACTGGCCTCCGGCCGCGGACCAACAGCCTTCGCCGCTGTCATGCGCGACCTTGCACAGCCGCCAGCAAGTTTTTGGGCCATAAACATCTTCCGGCTTAACGTAGCTCACTCAAGGCTCTCCTGCACATCCTTCATACGTATGAGATGCAAGCGCACAGCGAGAATTGCGAGTCATTTTTTTTTGGCCCTGCGTGCCGGACCGCTTGCACCTAGTCAATTGCGCCTATACGGAAATACATATATCTTGACAAGCAACCAGTACTCTCGTATATTGTCATAAAACCATATAACAATGGAGGACATTATGAAGAATGTTTCAATGGAAGACCCGACCTTCGAGCGCCTGCAAAGTCACGCGAAGCCGCTGGTGGATACGATCGATTCCGTGATCAGCCGAGCGCTGGACGTGCTTGAACAGAGCGCATCACCCGCCGCTGTGACCCCTATCAATGGCAATGCACAGGAACGGCGCATCGACCCTCGCCGGTTGCCGAGGCTAACGCATACCAAGGTGTTGGACGCTTCTATCGCGGGCACCTCAATCACGCGGCCGAACTGGAATCGTCTGGTCTATGAAATGCTGCGGCTGGCTATGAAGCGTGTTGGGACATTCGACGAGCTACAGCGAGAATTGCGAGTCAATTTTTTTTGGCCCTGCGTGCCGGACCGCTTGCACCGAGCCAATTGCGCCTATACGGAAATACGAATATCTTGACAAAGCATCAATAATCTCGTATGTTGTCATAAAACCATATACCAATGGAGGGCATTATGAAGAATGTTTCACTGGAAGACCCGACCTTCGAGCGCCTGCAAAGTCACGCGAAACCGCTGGTGGATACGATCGATTCCGTGATTAACCGCGCGCTGGACTCGCTTGAACAGAGCGTATCACCAGCCGCTGTGACCCCTATTGATGGCAATGCACAGGAACGGCTCATCGACCATCGCCGGTTGCCGAGGCTAACGCATACCAAGGTGTTGGACGCTTGTATCGCGGGCACCCCGATCACGCGGCCGAACTGGAATCGCCTGGTCTATGAAATGCTGCGGCTGGCTATGAAGCGTGTTGGATCCTTCGACGAGCTCCAGAAGCTTTGCCCGGTGAATATGGTCAGAGGCCGCAAGGAAGATGAAGGCTACAAGTACTTTTCCGACATCGAAATGTCCGTACAGGGACAGGAAGCCAACGGGGCCTGCCGCGCTTTGGTCACGTTGGCCGAGGCGCTTGGCATCGCGCTGGAAATCGTCTTCATGTGGCGCCAAAAGGAAGGAGCCGACTCCCCCGGCGCGCGCGCACACATCCGGATCGCCGACACTGCCAGCAAGATTGCGGCGGCATGACCGGCACCGTCGCAATACTGGCATACGGCTCTCTGGTCCCCGACCCCGGAGTTGAAATCGAGGGCGCACTAATCGAGATGATCGAGGATGTCACTACGCCCTTTACGAGGATCTTCTATGAATAAGACGTTTGGAATGGATAGATACGACCGAAAGGCGCGGCTGAATCCGGCACTCATAGTCCTGCTCCCCGCCCTTCTTATTGTCGTCGTATGGTTTCCAGCGATATGGACCCTTTTTGGTGCAATCGCCACCTTTGTCGTGGCATGTGGTGTTTTGTACGCTTTGACACGGCTTGTACGGAGACTAGGGCACCGAGTTGAGCGCAAGCTTGGCGCACGCATCGGCCGCCCACACACCGCGGCACTTTTGTCATTGTTGGATGACAGACTATCTGCCTCCATGAAAACAAGGTGCAGATCCTACATCAAGGCCCATAGCGGTATGACGCTGCCTTCGATAGAGCAAGAAGAAAGTGATCCGAAATCTGCTGCCGACGAGCGGTTAGTCGCTACAATGTGGCTCCTAGAGCACACGAGGCCAACGGCTGCAGCAACACTCCTGCTCGACGAAAACATCTCATATGGCTTTTGGAGGAATCTCTTGGGTCTAAAGCCATATGGCCTAGCGGTTTCCGGTATTGCTGTCTTCGCGTCGGCTTGGTTGCTATTGGGCAATCCTTCTGGATCAACCACCTTTCTTCCCGGTTTTATCCTTTGTGCAGTGTCTGTCTTGGCGCTTGTCGGTTGGCTTCTCTTGGTCACCGAAAAGTCTGTCGAGGAAGCCTCTCAGGTGTATGCCGAGAAAATCCTTTCTCTTTGCTTGGATAGTTCCAATGTCGATACTTAAGACGTTCTCTGTGGGTGACGGCGACACCTTCTACATTCAGCACGGCTCGGACAGTTTCTCCATTATAGATTGCAATCTAGAAGACGACCGTCGCGAAGAAATCGTCGATGAGATCATTGAAATGTCAAAAGAAAAGGGCATTAGCCGGTTCATATCTACTCATCCGGATGACGACCACATTCACGGCATCAAGTACTTGGACAACCGCAACGAAATAGTGAACTTCTACTGCGTTCAGAATGCCGCGACGAAAGATACAGAAACCGAGAGCTTTAGGCACTACAAGAAGCTTCGGGACGGCGACAAGGCCTTCTATCTTTCAAAGGGCTGTACGCGTTGCTGGTTGAACCAGAGTGACGATGCACGCGAAAGCGCGAGCATCCATATTCTTTGGCCGAACACTGAGAACGAAAGGTACAAGGAGGCCTTGAAAGCTGCAAATAATGGTGAGAGTCCCAACAACATTTCTGTCGTTGCCCACTATTCGATAGCCAACGGGGCTACCTTTTGTTGGTTCGGAGACTTGGAGACCTCATTCATGGAAGACATCCATGACGACATCGCGCTGCGTAAAGCCGCGATCATTTTTGCGCCACATCACGGTCGGAAGAGCGGCAGGTTGCCCCGAACATGGTTGGATGATCTGGATCCTAAAGTCATCGTCGTCGGCGAGGCTCCTTCCGAACACCTTGAGTACTACAAGGATTTTGACACAATAAAGCAGAACAGTGCAGGAGATGTGACGTTCGACTGCGATGGTGCTAAAGTGCATGTCTACTGCTCCGTCCATGGGTACGCGGAAGACTTCCTGGATGATGAAGGCTTGCCGGATGCGCATGGCGGGTACTACCTTGGAACACTAAACCTTTGAAGACCTCGCATTTCAGACTGACTCTCACACAGACATCAGGGCCACTGTAGACACGATGAGATTCACCATCCACGACATGGGACATGGGTTTTGCGCCCACCTAAGGCACGACAACGACAACGTTATGTTGTGGGATTGCAGCCACAAGACGCCCCCGGAACATCGACCCTCTCAATTCTTGCCTGCATCCGGGATTCGTACTGTGCATCGAATGTTTATAACGAATAATGATGAAGATCACATCAGTGACTTGCCAAATCTCCGCGACGCTGTCACAATAGACATACTTCACAGGAATCCATCAATAACATCAAATCAACTAAGGCGCCTCAAAGAGGAGACTGGCTCGATATCGCCGGCGATGGAAGCCCTCCTATCAATGCACGACAGCTACACGAGCGACGTCACCAATCCGCCTAGCTTTCCGAACGTGACGTTCGAGACCTTCTGGTGCACCTATCCGGATGACTTTCGCGATACCAATAACCTAAGCCTTGTAACCTTTCTCGAAACTCCCATGAGCAACTTCCTAATCCCCGGGGACATTGAGAAGCCTGCTTGGCAACAATTGCTTCAGAATCCAAGTTTTCGCAAACGGCTGAGGAACGTGTCTGTTTTCATCGCCTCTCACCACGGCAGGACGAGCGGATACTGCAGGGAGGTCTTCGATTGCTGCAGACCGCGAGTCGTCATCTTTTCTGACGGACCCAGACAGTATGCCACGCAGGAGGAATCCAATACCTACGGCGCGCATGCCTCCGGGGTCATTTTCAAAGGGCGTACACGCCGCGTGCTGACCACTAGAAAAGACGGCACTATTCGATGGCCTCTTGAACAGCTATCCTAGCAAATCGACCGGCCGTATGCATAAGGGCGAAATCCGATACTGTAGCCAAATGGAACAAGGACCTCTGTTCATGAAAGGCACTGAAATCGGCCTTGCGTTGTCTGGAGGAGGGTCGCGCGCGATCGCCTTTCATCTTCGCTGTCTGCGTGCCCTGCACGAGTGTAAGAGGTGCGGGAGAGGCGCCCGGAATTCAGCTTGACGGCGGCTTGAAGATACAGGGAAGCAATTCGTCGACGCTGCTGTAAAGTTGGCCGGCGGCGATTTTCTCCAGTGTGGTCTTGAGCCAGGCGTAGGGCTCAACGCCCTTCATCTTGCAGGTCTCGATCAGGCTGCCATACGGCCCTTGGCCCGAGAACAGCGCGTTTTTGGCTGTGAGCTTGATCGGACGGATCGGGTTTTCGACGAAGTTGCTGTCCATCTCGACGCGCCCGTCGTCCAGGAAGACCAGCAACCCGTCCCACTGGTTGGCGATATTAGGTGAGCTTCTCACCCAGGCGCGAGCGCGGCGAGACGCGCGACCGCGGACATTTGCTGCCGGGACACCGCCCTGGCTGCGGTCGGCCTGGATACTGTTCTCGTCGGCGCGACTGTCGACTGTGAGACGGTTCAGGGTCAACGCGGGCCCGAGGTCTCAGTGCCTGATTCGAAAGTCACATTTCCCTGTTTCATGCACACTCACGCCGGAACATTGTTGTCTTCTTGCTTGACCTTGGCACGGGCAATTCGGTGCACCAAGTACCGGCACGCCGCCAGCTGCGTCCACGCCAGAGAACTCGCCACTGTGCAATCGCAGTCCTTGGACAGCCGGCGGACCGGCCCAGCCTGGCAAACCCCGATTCTGGATAGGCAGGAGGATGTCTTAGTTGGGAGGGATTCAAGTTCCCAAAGTACATGAGCCGATGGGGAAAACCAAAAAAGGATCCCTCCCATGAATGAAATGTCCACCACATCTCCGTTCGCTTGTCTCGACGACTTCCGCCATTTTCATCGAACAATGACAACGCCATCACCTGATCCCCAGCGAGCGCAAGAGCTGCCGGAAACACGGCGTCGAAGGGGTCTAGCGCGGCCTTTTCCGCGAACTGCCCTCCTACGGCCGCTTTGTCAGCCTCAAGCCTCGGCTGTTCATGCCCTGCTCCATGCTGCTGCACTGCCTGTCAGGCGAACATGCCGGCACCTACACCATCGACAGCGCCAAACTGTCGATTTGCCACAACCTTCGTGCACGAAGACCTCGCAAGTCCTTCGACGAGCGCATGGTCGGCTACGGATACAGCGCCAAGGGCAGGGTCTTCGGCGACAAGGGATGCATTTCCAGGAAGCTGTTCCGGAAGCTCTGCAAGCGCGGGTTGAAGCTGGTCACCAGCATCCGACGCAACATGCTCAACTTTCTCATGCCGCTTGAAGACAAGCTGCTTCTGCGCCAGCGTCGTGTCATCAAGACGATGTTCGGCCGTCTCAAGGAGGGCATGCGGCTGGAACACAGCAGGCACCGCTCGGCGACCAACGCATTGGTGCACGTCGTTTCATGCCTGGCCGCATGCATTCTGAACAAGAAACCCGTTGGCAGGCGTGGACTTTCTCAAACAGAATTGGAGTTCGAACCGTCATCTTGGCGCCACTTCTCAAGTTCACCTGATCAGATGAACGCCCGCTCCGCCAACGTGGCATGCGAATTGCCACGACGTGAATTGCTTCCCGAAATCCCGCTCAGCGAAAGGCTTCGGAACACCATTGCATTTGTTTCCCAAACAGCATTGAGTATGCATCGCGGACAATGAGCCGGGATGCATGGTCGGAGAAGATGGCAAGAGCGCTTCAATTTGATGTGTGGTGTGACTTTGCAGACATCGTCGTTGGCAAACATAGACTTTTCCTGATTGATGGAGACCCTGCCAAACTGTCCGAGGGCGTGAGTGAGACGGCTGCAATTCTGCCTGGTCACTATGCTTCTGAAGAACGCATAGCACATGTTTTCGACGAAATGGGGAAGGCGGAAGCTGCAAAGTTGATTCGGCAAAAGCTTCCAACAAGCAAGACAATGCGATCTGGAGATCTTGGCGAAATTTTCGCCACTGAATGGATCAATTCACACAGCGGCGGCTATTTTGCACCGGTGAAGCGATTGCGCTGGAAGGATCATCGCAATGTGGCGATGCGTGGCGAGGACGTCATTGCCATACGCAAGGACCCACAGTCAGGTTGGCTTCAATTTCTAAAAACAGAGGCCAAGAGTCGAGCAAGGTTGTCTTCAAGTGTTATTGCTAACGCTCGTGATGGCTTGGACAAAGACATGGGTCTTCCATCGGCACACGCGCTGGCATTCATTTCGGACCGGCTCTTTGAAATTGGCAATTGTGCGCTCGCCGACGCAATCGACAAAGCTCAGCTGAAATTTGGCATTTCGCCCCAAGACGTTCGGCACTTGATGTTTGTATTGTCGGGCAGCAATCCGGAACGAATGCTGACCACTTCGTTGAAAAACTATAAGGGAACAATTCCGCAGTGGGGCGTGGGCCTTCGAATCAATGACCATGTCAAATTTGTTGGCACTGTCTATGATCAGGTGATCGCGAATGGCGACAACGACTGAAGCAATTGTTGCTGACATTAACGAGGCCGTGTCAGCGGGGTTTCGAAGCCAACTCATCGCGCGCGGTCAAGCGCGGGCAATGATATGGCGAGACGGCAAACTTCCGGCAAATGCTCCAGACTTTTCTCCTCGGTTAAGTTACGATCTGCTCTCTTACGGATACTCGCTGCTTGGGCTAGGGCTGCGCCTCAATGAAATGGATGATGGCGACCGCGCAGTTTCACTAGTCGCCTTCGAGCAGGCAGCGGTTGCGCTAGAAGCGGTAGTGGCCAAGGGAAACCGCGAAGCTCCCGAACAACACTTCCACTTTGTGATGGCCGCTGCCAGTTATCATCTCGCACGTTTGTCGGCACGTGCGTATTCGCTCCTTGAAATCATCAAGGCAGACAGCAACTTTTCGCCGTGTGAACGGGTGCTGGCACTCTTGATGCAACGAGACCTCAATGCTCTCCACACCGAGGTTTTCAAAGACAGAATGTCAGGTTTGGGTAGTGATGAACAGATTGCCTCATCCATTGAGTCACGCCTTGATGGGCTTGATGGGGCTATCGATCATGCTCCCTACGCCGGCTCCCTATTGCTTGATTGCCTAATCGATGCCCTAACCGACGAATTTTTCGCCTCGATTGCTCTTTTCCTTTCCGCTGTGGAACGGGGTGAGCGTCAATTGGTTGATGAGGCTTTGGTCAGGCTTCGGCGGAGCACAAGCATATGTAGTGAAATGAGTTTGGTGCCCCTCTGGTGGGTCCATCGTGTCGCGATTCATCAGTTGACCGACCTTTGGTCGAACACTCTTCATGAGAGGTTGCCGAGATTTCCGACAGGTGGAGACGCCTCGGACTGGTCCAGCATGCGGGAATTGTTTGTCGCTTGCCCGTTGCGTCGGTCAAGAGCCGAGGTCGAGTTGTGGCCATCGCAAATTGCCGCTGCGACGCGAGTCGTTGACCAATCGGATGATTTGGTCGTATCCCTCCCAACGAGCGCGGGCAAGACACGCATCGCTGAACTGTGCATTCTTCGCTGCCTTTCCTCGGGCAAGCGAGTGATTTTTGTAACGCCTCTGCGTGCGCTGTCTGCACAGACTGAAACTACGCTCAATGGAACCTTCGGACCACTCGGCAAATCCGTTTCCACGCTCTACGGAAGCATTGGAACAAGCCACTTCGACAGTGACTCAATTCGAAAGCGTGACATTGTCGTGGCTACGCCAGAGAAAATCGACTTTGCGCTGCGAAACGACCCGTCGCTGCTCGACAATGTAGGTCTTGTCGTGTTCGATGAAGGTCACATGATTGGGATTGGCGAGCGTGAGGTCCGCTACGAAGCACAAATTCAACGTCTCTTGAAGCGCACTGACGCGGATGAGCGACGCATTGTTTGCCTGTCTGCAATTCTCCCTGACGGAGATCAGATGGAGGATTTCGTCGCCTGGCTTCGTCGCGACAAACATGGAGAGCCAGTAAAGGATAGTTGGAGACCAACGCGGTTGAGGTTTGGCGAGGTGAACTGGAAGTCACCTACTGCTAGGCTCGACTTTCGCGTCGATGAGGAGCGCACTTGGGTACCGAAATTTCTTGAAGGCTTTGTTCCTCCGAAATTCGTGGCGCCCAAACGCAGGCGACGAAAGCTCTTTCCGGACAATCAGAGGGAATTGTGTCTTGCGACGGCATGGCAACTGGTTGATGAAGGGCAGACGGTCTTGATTTACTGCCCTATTCGCAAGAGTGTGGATCCGTATGCAATGGCTATTGTTGACTTGCACGAGCGCGGCGCGCTGCGATCACTTTTGGAAGAAGACCCGAAATCGCTGAGCACGGCAATGGCACTCGGCAAGGAATGGCTCGGACCGGATAGCGCCATTTTGAAATGCCTTGAATTGGGAGTGGCTCTGCATCATGGAGTGTTGCCCACTGCCTATCGCAAGGAGATAGAGAGTCTTCTTCGAAAGGGCGTATTGAAGGTAACGATTTCTTCGCCGACCCTTGCTCAAGGGCTAAATCTCTCCGCTACAGCAATAGTGATGCATTCATTGTACCGATCCGGAAAACGGATCGACAATTCGGAGTTCAAGAACGTCTCTGGCCGAGCAGGCCGAGCATATGTTGACCTGGAAGGCATTGTGCTGTTCCCAATGTTCAACAAGAAGATGAAAGACATCAAGCCCAAGGAGAGGCGAAAGGAAAAAAGGCGACGGAAGAATTTGCAGCGTGAGTGGCAAGAGCTTGTCACGGACGATGGATCTCACAACTTGGAGAGTGGATTGGTTCTGCTCGTGTCCGAATTGCTCACTCGGATGAAGGAGCGCATCGGAGGCGATTCCTCGCAGCTCATGGAGTATGTCTTGAATAACGCCCAGGCGTGGACATTCCCTGAGTTTTCGACGGAAACACCAAGCAAGCGCGAGGAAATGCTTGAAAAATGGGAACAACATGTCGCAACTCTGGACACTGCTATCCTGAGCCTTATCGGCGAGAATGAAATCCCGGATGACCAAATAGAGACCACACTGGACGAAGTCCTTCGGTCATCCTATTGGCATCGTCGACTGCTCCGCAAGGAAGACTGTTCCCGCCAGGTTCAAGAAGCAGCTTTGTTTTCGCGGAGCAAATTCATTTGGTCCCGGTCTACTACGAAGCAAAGGAGGGGCTATTTTCTTGCCGGCGTCGGATTGAGTGCGGGCAAGAAACTTGACGCGATGTCAGTGGAGACGAACTCGCTGCTTGCTAGCGCAAATGTTGCGCTTCGTGATGGTAACGCCGAATTGGCAATAGGAGCAATTACAAGGCTTGCAGAAAGAGTTTTCGCCTTCCATCCCTTCGCGCCAAGTTTCAAGCCAGACGGTTGGCAGGATCTGTTGTGCCATTGGCTCCTTGGCGAACCGCTGCCTAAGGTAGCGCGTGGACAGGAATCGAATCTATTCAGATTTGTCGAAGATGGCTTCGTATATCGTTTGCCCTGGGCCATGGAAGCAGTTCGTGTAAGGGCGGCGGCAAGCGGGGATGTCATTGCCGGAGAAGGCTTGGAAATCACAGACCATGATCTGGGACTTGCAGTTCCTGCCGTCGAAACTGGTACGATGTGCCGTTCAGCTTCACTCTTGATCCAAGCAGGGTTCACTTCAAGATCAAATGCCATCAAAGCCGTGTCGGACACAGGGGCCAGCTTTACGTCCGAAGGCGCGCTTGAGACATGGCTCAACTCGGATAAGATGAGCTACTGGAACACCCTGCCCGAATGGCCATCCGCTGGAACGAAATCAATGTGGATGAGACTGGTGCAGAGCTTCGAGCGTAACGAACACCAGACCTGGACCAAGTGCCGCTACCGGCGTGACGTTGCTTGGACTGGCGACCCGCCGCCACCCGGCACTCCAATCAACATTTATCAAGAGAAGGACAAGAGCCTTGTATTGGCGGCTGACGGCGTTCCTCTGGGCGTTCTGAAAACAACCCTAAACCCCGACTTTACAGGGCTATGCCGAGCGACTGTGTCAGATGAGGCAGGTGTATTGGACTTAGTCTATCTTGGACCGAACGATCTCGGGTTGGAGTAATTGTTTTTCACTACTTGGTATTCAACACTGCAGCCTGAACGAACTGTCGACCCTGACACCTAAACCACTGAGAGGGTACCGCTACTGGATTCCCTTAGTGCCCGATTCGAAAGTCACTTTTCCCTGTTTCATGCACACTCACGCCGGAACATTGTTCTCTTTTTGCCTGGCCCTGGCACGGGCAATTCGGCGCACCATGTTCCGGCACGCCGCCAGCTGCGTCCACGCCAGTGAACTCGCCACTGTGCTCTCGTAGTCCTT
>MKWU01005272.1_pt1 | contig 14248 bp, 15 predicted proteins | sample 809101 | NCBI WGS metagenome assembly MKWU01 (sample SAMN05860141, study PRJNA318959) | sponge metagenome | host: Aplysina aerophoba | place: Slovenia: Piran, Adriatic Sea, Gulf of Piran | collected 2013-05-07 | reverse complement strand
CGCTCGCGGATTTCATCAACATTCCCCGCCGCGGCAAGATCGCGATGAAGCTGGACGAGGGCGATGTGCTGGTGGGGGTGAAGCCGTGCGGGCCGGGCGACCATATCCTGCTGGCGACCCGGCAGGGTAAGGCGCTGCGCTTCCCGGCAGAGGGCGTCCGGGAATTTGTGAGCCGCGCATCGACGGGCGTGCGCGGCATCTCGCTGCGCGAGGACGATCGCGTCATCTCCATGAGCGTCGTCGATGGGTTCATGATCGACAGCACCGAGGAGCGGGATACCTATCTCAGCCAGAACGGCATCGGGGATATGATCCGCACGGTCGAACTCGAGGAACACGAGCAGATGATCCTGTCGGTCGCCTCGGACGGCTACGGCAAGCGCACCTCCGCCTACGACTACCGCGTGACAAGCCGGGGCGGACAGGGCATCGAGCTGATGACCCGCAGCGGCGAGGAGGTCGAAGTTGTCGCCGCCTTCCCGGTCGAGGACACGGATCAGCTTCTGCTGATGACCGATGGCGGGCAGTTGATCCGCTGCCCCGTAACCGATATCCGGAAAGCGCGCCGGCGGACCCAGGGCGTGCGCCTGTTCAACATCCCCGAAGGCGCGCGGGTGGTCCAGGTCTCGCATCTGGCGGATGCCAACGGGGAGGACGAGGCAGAGGACGAGGGCGAGGCGCCCGAAAGCGACGCGGATGCCGGGAACGGCGCAGGAGAGCAAGAGTGAACCACGAGAAGATCGGCCTCTACCCCGGCACATTCGATCCGATCACCAACGGCCATATCGACATCATCTACCGGGGCGCGCGGCTGGTGGACCGGCTGATCGTCGGCGTGTTCAACAATGCCGGCAAGGGGCCGCTGTTCGCGCCCGAAGAGCGCAGGTCGATGGTCGAGGAAGAGATCGCCCTGCTGGGCGACCGCGTCGTCGCCGACCGGATCGAGGTGCGGCTGATGGACGGCCTCCTGGTCGCCTATGCGCGCGAGCACCGGGTGAGCGTGATCTTCCGGGGGCTGAGGGCCGTCTCCGATTTCGAATACGAGATGCAGATGGCGAACCTTAACCGCACGATGGAGCCGGACGTCGAAACCGTGTTCCTCTCGGCCTCGGAACACCACCAGTTCATTTCTTCGCGCTTCGTCAAGGAGATCGCGGCGCTGGGTGGGGACTCCTCCCCCTTCACGACGCCGAGGGTGATCGCGGCCCTGCAGGAGCGGTTCGGGGACGGGCGCAAGGTACAGAGCGGCGCCGCTTCCAAGGTCTATTGACCGGCCCTTGACAGCGCAGCCGACGCCGCACAGTTTCGCCGCCGACCCGGTCGGGCGCGTAGCTCAGTTGGTAGAGCATCTGACTTTTAATCAGGCGGTCGCAGGTTCGAATCCTGCCGCGCTCACCAATAAAATCAATGACTTAGGGGATAGTCGGGAGACCTAGAGCCGGTCGCGTGTCCCGTTTTGTCCCGTTAGACCGCGTACGGGCTATCGTTCGCGTGACGGAAACAGACGTCGCACAACATCCGTCTGGTCGGTGTCTTGATGAAGGGCTTCTTGCACTTGGCGCATGGTCGCTCGCCGGCCTTCGGCTCAGCCGGTCCTCGCCGCCGTGCGCCCTTTCGTCCACCACGTCCGGGTCGTGGCATAGCGTCACCTGTACGTCGTGCCGACGAATTGATGCCCTTCGGCTCGGCGTCGTGCGAGGTTCAACCGGGCCTCGATCTCGGAGATCGCCATGTTCAGGCTTCCGAGCGTGCGGAATTCCTGCATGGCCCCTTCCGGTAGCTGTATGCGGATGATGCCCTTGGTGTTCGCGGCTTCCCTCCGGGCCTGCCGGAGATAGACCAGATACGCCTCATCGGCGGCAATCTGTTCGGCGGTGTCAGGCAGCGCGGCGGTTGTCATTGGTCGCTCCAATCTGGCGTGCATTCTCGACAAGGCGGGACAGGCCCATGACGCTCAGGCCCGCGAGGCAATAAACGGCGAGGTCCAGCGGTTCGTTCGCGGCGCCCGGCTGCTTCACGTACCGGGAGCGCACCCGCTTTTCGATCTTCGATTCAACGAGCATCCGGCGTTCGCTGGAGCACAGACCAGCAAAATATCGCCAGTCGTAACCGGAGCCGTCGCCATCGGGCCAGCACCACGCATGATCGCCCGTCATGGTCGCGCGCCTCACGCTGCCGAGCACGATATCCTTGGCGGCGTCGGTGCCGACGAAGCAGAGCGGCTTCCCGTATTCGGCGAGTATGTCCTTGGTCTGCGCAAGACGATGAAGAGGTTGTCCGTCACGGGACGCGCCCTTGCACGCGGCGGCGGCGGGTCCGTTCGCCCGCGACCACGCCCGCACCCGTTCGGTATGGTGTCCACCAGCATCGACCAGACACAGACCCGGCCGTATCTCCGGCCCGGTCGTGCTGCCGATCCTCCACCGCTGGGCCCGGATGGAGTTCAACGAGGTCCACGGGTCATCGGTGTTCGGGTCGCCGTCGATCACCTGGTAGAGCACGCCCGCGCGCATCAGGCGGAAGTGTCGTCCACCGAGCTGCCATGTCTGCCATCCGGGGCGGCGGTCCAGCTTGAAGCGGCTGGCCTCGCCTTCGGTCGCCACCTCGACGGCACCCCACCCGGCAATCTCTACCTCCAGCCTATCGACCTGCACGTCTGCGCTCATCGTCAACATCGATACCCACGACGGCAGATGCCGTTCCGGGTCATATCCGGGGAGGCGGCATTGCTGGCGCGCGGCCTCCGGATCAATGACTGCATCCGGGTCCGCGTACGTCTCCGCCAGTGCATCGGCATGGAAGTCCTGTAGCTCGCGCCCCTGCCCGGTGTTCCTGAAGGCGGTTAGCGCGCTGGCGTGCTTCCTGGCGGTCGCTCCAAGCGAGACGTTGGGGTTGATGGTCTCCGGGATATGGAAACCGATGCTGCCGGCGTCCTGCGCGGTCTTGGTGGCGATGAAGCGCCCCTGCTTGACCACCCGTTTCAGATCCCGCCCGGAGATAGGGGTGTGACACATAGGGCAGCGGTAGAAGGCTTTGTCCGGCTCCAGCGCGTATCCGTCCACTTGCCCCCAGATGATCGGGATTTCGTGATTGCAGCACGGCGCCGGCACGCGCCAGTCGCGGGCGTCGCTGCGGTCGTAGAGTTCCGATATCCGGCACGGCGGCATAGGCGCGGCACTCGATACGGCGATGGTGAGCGGCTTCATGTCCTCCCACGCCGCCTGACGGCCCTCAGCGGCCACTACGAGGCTCGCCGGGTGACTGCGCACCTCGTCAAGCAGCACCACCCGCGCCGGGCGGGCCTGAAAGGCTGTCGTGGCGCCGCTGTTGATTACCTCGATGGAGCCACCGCCATCTATCTGTCGTCCGTTCGGAGGTCGTGCGGGTGCGAAGGCGCGCTGCAAGGCACCGTGCGGCGCCGCCGAGTAGAAATGCCGGAGCCGGTCGAACAGCACACGGGTCAGTGCGATGCCGGAGGAGTAGATCAGCACCGGGGCGTGCTCGGCGGCGGCGTAGTATCCCGCCAAAACGGCAATGAGTTCGGTCTTCCCGGCCTGCGTCGAACCTCTCACCACGGCGCGGCGAAGATCGTCCTCATCGAAGGCGGCGAGCACCTCCCGGTAAGCCGGATGACGAGGCTTCCACGGTCCCGGCCAGCGGGAGCCTTTCGGGTGCGCCAGATACTTGCGCGCCCATCGTTCGATCTTGCTTAGAGACCTGGCACCCATGCCGGCGCCCTAATGGCCTCTACGGCCCTCCAGCGCGCCTCCAGAACCGCCCCATCATACGCAGGCCGGTCCACGACGCTCACCGCTTGGACAAGGCCCTCGGTGATTATCCGGTGCGTACCGCGCCATTCGTCCTTGAGGCAGAAGAAGTCCAAGCTCAGTCCGGGCAAGACGCCCGCGCGGACCAAGGCGGCCGTATCGCGGGCTTCAGCGGTATCGGGCAGTTCGGCCTCGATACGCATGGCGTCGGCGCCGTCGATCACCTTCATCGTCCCCGGCGATCGCGCAAGCGGCCGGGTGCGATCGTGCGCGACATTCAGGATCACGCCGCCCTCGACCATCTTCAGGCTGCCCGCGCGGAATTCTTCCGTGAAACGGCCGATGTTGGCGCGGGTGCCGTACGGGACGGCGATGCCGGTGAGCACCAGCGGCTTGCCCTCGCCGCTGGCCCGGAGTTCCAGACCAGCGACATAGCGGTGTTCGGAGGTGCCCATTACGTGACGAATTTCAATCTGGCGAAATTGCTCGTTCGCGGGAAGGCGAGGTCCCAAGCGTAGTGCAAGGTCAGGCTCACCTCGCCCTTGCCGGCCCCGGAGTACGGGTCGCGGACCAAGGTGCCGGCACTCCACATTGCCACCACGCCCGCGCCGGTGATGCCCCGCTTCCGACCGATGAACGCGGCAAAATCACCATTCAGCGTCGCGGTCTCGATATTGCCGCGCGTCTTCCACGACATGCCGCTGGCGGTAAGGAATTGCGCCACCGTCTGGTTCTCGGCTGCGGAGTTCGCAATCGTGCTGCCCCACAGGGTATTCGCGCCCACAGACGCCACGATGCCGAGTTCGGCAAGCGAGCCGGCGTGGATGCCGTCCACGAGCGCCAGAAACTCCGCCAGCGTGGCGGCGGGCATGACTTTTTGGGCCTGGGTCAACGTCCGCTCGGAGATGCTCGCGGTTTGCAGCCCGGTGATATCCGAGTCGGTCCCGGATGCGCCGGAGTCGCCGATGAAGACGGCGCGGTCAACGCCTTCGGTCATCGCCATGCGCAAGTCGCGCTGCAACGCTTCCTCCAGTCCGGGGATGCGCGCAACATCTTCGATGGTGAAGACGGCCCGGACGGTGTTCCTCTTGGGCTTCATCTCGGTTACGCCGATGGTCCACGCGGTGTCGGTCGCGGCCTCGGCCTTGCCCCGCTGCGCTGCGCTCGCACCAGCAGTCGTCACAGGATGCGAGGAGACGCCCGGCGCCACCGTGTCGAAGGTGATGCCGAGGTGCTGGGCGGCGGTATCCGCAAACACCCTGTCCACCCACCGCACGGGCCTGACGGCGGTGTCGGTGTCGGTCGTGGCGCGGTGTTCGGCACGCGGCGCCAGAAGACGCAGCGGGAAACGGTCCATGCCCATTTCGAGCGCCTGATTGAATTCCACCTCCGCGCCGGCAATCGAGCGGCCTTCCCACGCGGCGCCGATGTAGTTCGCGAGGGCCACCAGCTGTTCGAGCGCCCGGCATTCCGCGCCCTCGCCGCCGTTCCGGTTCTCCGGCTCGTTCGCCGGGTCCGGTTCGGCGAGCGCAGTCTGGATTGCCTGCTCGGCCGCGACCAGCTCCCCGGTCAGCTTCGCGCGCTGTTCGGCGATATCGTCGCCGCTCAGTTGAAGCAGCTTGGTCCGAATCTCGCTCGCCTTGGCAAGCAGCTTTCTCAGTTTCTCAGGCATTGGGTTCGTTCCCGCTTACCAGTTGAAGGGAGGGTCGTTTGACACCGCGTCGGGTGCCTTCATCGTCCAGGTCGATCAAGCCGAGTTCGGCGAGTTGCGCCAGCGCCTTGGCTTCCTGTTCGACATTGGGTTCGCCACCCGGAGGCGGTTTCCAGTCCGGGACGGCCTGCATGGCGGTCGAAGGCACCTCGCCGGCTGCCATGGCGTCCGATACCAGCCACGACCAGACCGGCCTCCGGAAGCCGCACACCCACATCCGGCACCATGCGTCAAAGGTGGCTTGGTCGGCTGCGTACCCGGCCCGGAGGCTGGCAAAGTTCGCCCGGCTGATATCGCCGTCGAGCAAGGCCCGCGACACACATAGGGCGGCGGCAATCTCGTCAACGAGCGCAGAGACCTGGGCCCGCGCGTCGGCAGGCATACCGTACGCGGGCGGGGTCAATTCCATGCCCGGCGGAAACTCGGCAACGGAGCCCGCCGGAAACTGCTTGGTGGCGGTCTCGGTCGTACCTGCAGGAGCCGTTCCGTCCAGACCACTCTCGCCAAGGCCCGGTGCGCCGCTGACGATGCCGGACTGCCCGGCCTTCAACAGACCGGCGAACCTCGCGAGGATCGAAGCGCCTAGGCCCGCGTTCGCGCAGATCGTCAACCTCGACCTGCTCGCCGGCAGCGCCGTGGCGACCAGCGGGCGGCCCCGCACGTTCTCGACATCGACGCGATTTGCGACATGCAAAACCCGGTCGGCTGCCACGGTGCGCCCTCGCACCTTCCACGCGAGCGGCATGGGGAGCCATTCGTCGCCGGAGGTGCTGACGGTCTCCACCGCATCGGCAGCGACCAGTTCCACCTCGCCGTCAGCCGTGCGGGTGACGAACACCTCGCCGTCCGATACCAGCGCCAGCCACGCCCGCCGCTCCAGACTCTCGCCGGTCTCGCCACCGATGCCCACTGGTCCGGTCCACGTCCGCTGCCACCAGTCGGCAACAGCGTCGTCAACATCCAGCGGCTTCATGGTCGGCAACGTGCGCCGCGTCGATATCTCGGCGAACCTCGCCAGATACGGGCACGACCGCAACATCCACCGGGCCTGACGGCGTAGTGCTTCCTGCGCTGCCGGGCTTTGCAGGGTCGGCAGCAGTTCGACGGCGTTCAGACCATAAGTTCGGTCTCCGGCGCCTCCGAAAAATCCGATCAGCGCGGCACCGGCGGCGTCCTGCACCTGCTGACGGTGTTCCGCGCGCTGCCCACGAAAGCGGCTGAAAATTCCCATGCCTCAATTCTAGGCAAATCAATAGGCAATGCAAGCGGTAAATCCGCCCGTAATCGGTTTTTCTTATGGCAATCGGAAACGGTCGGGAGGCGGCCAACACACCGTGTCTCTCGCCGCCTCCCAAAGAACCTATCTTTTACAAGGTGTTAGGCCCAGTCTTTCGGATCGAAGTCGAGCGGATCGAACGAGCCACCGACTACATCCGGCACCTCGCCCACTGCCTCGACGCAGTAAGCGATGGTGAGCGCCGGCTCCATCGGTGCGCCTACGTGCACGGTCTTGGTGTAGATCACCCGCCACACACGGGCAGCGTAGGTGATGAAGTCGTTCTGCTCCAGCGTGGCGTATGTCCTGAAGGTCCAGTCCCAATGAGCCGCGCCAACGAGGTCATCGGGCGCGCCGTCATTGCGTTGGGCCTCGCCCTCGAACACCTCCACGATATCGTCAGGCTCGGCACGGCGGCGATAGACGAGATTTTGGCGATGCACGCCGATGAAGTCTTTGAAGATGCTCACCGTCCACCTTCCTTGTTGAGCGTGTCCTCGATGTCGGTGAGGCGCCCGTTGATGGCGTCGAGCCTGTCGATCACCAGCAGGCCGATGCGCGCCATGATCGCTGCCTCTTGGTCGGCTTTCGTGACGCGCCTAGTGGCGATATCCAGCAGCTTCGCCTCCAGGTCCTTGCGTGTCTCATCGTTCATTGTGTTCGGCCTCCATGTGCCAGGTGCTGTTCGTATTCCCTCTTGGCCTGCCCAAGCCGGCAGGACTCGACGGCCCATTCTGCCGCATAGATGGTGGACAAGAACGGGTGCGGCGGGTGCTCGACATTGTGCTCATCGCAGATAGCGCACCACCATTGATGAATGCGCCAGATGCGCTCGGTCTGGTCGTCGTCGAAACGGTAGTGATGGGTGTCGTCGGTCATTGCTTCGCCCTCCTAGCCTTCCTGCGCTGAAAGAGTTCCGCCGCCTTCGCCGCGCAATAGCTGCACGTCTTCCGGCCTCGACGGTCTCGACGCCTAGTCCCGCACTTGACGCAGAGCCCATTGTAGAGCCGCCGCCTATAGGTCTTGCCCATGCGCTGGCGAGAATGTTCCAGGCACGCCTCGCAATACCGGGTCCGCGCGAGGTGCTGCTTTCCACAGCGCGGACACTTGCGACTACCGGGCCAGAGCCGTGCGATTGTCGTCTTCAACCAGTTCTTCATTGTCGCCTCCTGCGCGGTGAGTGGCGCAAGTGGCGCAAGTGGCGCAAATTCCGGTTGGCTTCCCTGCGCGTGTACGCGCGCGCACGCGGGGACCAATAGGGATTTAGCGCCACAGCGCCACTTGCGCCACTTGGTCAAAACGGGATGTCGTCGTCGAGATCGCGGCCCAGCGCCGGAGCCGGAGCCGCCGTCCGCTTGGGGATGATGGCGCGGGCGTTGGCGTAGGCTTCGCTTTTCATGGCCTTGTTGCTGGACGGCGCCCACTCGACGAAGAGTTTCAGCGCCTCCAGCAAATCGACGTAGCTCGGGTTGCCACGGTACGCAGGGTCCATCGGCTCATCGCCCCACGGGTTCGGCTGCCCTTCAAGCAGGACGGTCACGCCCGCGCTAATGTCATAGGCCCACGCCGAGCCGCCGATACCGTCGCAAAGCCGCTTGGTGACTTCGCCCCGCGTGCAGCGGAATACCTCCGCCAGCACGTCGCCGGCCTCCTGGATTTCGACGCGCCGCGCCGTCGTCAGGTCAAGCAAAGCCCGTTCGCAATGCCAGTCGTATTGCTGTCCCATTGGTCGTCTCCTGGTCATAGTTGCAGTCCGGCGCGAAGCCGCGCGCCTCCGGTCGTCTTGATTGCGGGGAAGCCGTGCGCGTCGAGCGCCCGGCCAAACTTGCGGCTGGTCGGTGCATGGCGCCCGTTGTCGAGGCACCACGTCTTGAACGCGCCGTAGAGTTCCGCCGTGGTGGCGCCGGGCTTGTCGCGCTGCACCACGCGGCTCTCGTCCAGCCACTCGCCGATTGCATCGGCCGTCGCTGCGTACCGGGCCTTCGCGCCACGGGTCGCACCACTCCAGTTGAAGCCGTAGAGAAGCCACCGGGAGCCACCGTCAAGCAGCTTGTGCAGGATCGCCGGGCCTTCCTGTCGGACCATCTTCGGCAGTAGTTCCGGATCGCGTTTCTCGGGTGGACAAGAATGCTCGAAAGGCAGGATCGTCAACCGGGCGAGGATGGCGTCGTCACGCTCACTCATTCCCGGCATTTGGGGTTCGTTCACCGCCAAGATCGGCGTGCAAACCGGCCTAAACTCGAAACTGTTTTCCCGCATAAATCGTGCTTGGATTGTCTCATTGCCGGCGATTGTTTTCAGGAGTTCCGAATTCCAGTTCTTGCCCTTGAATTCCGATACCAACAAGAGGCGCGGCCCGTCGAGCCGGGCAATTCTTTCCTTATGATCTTCGCGCCCGGCCTCGAAAATGTCGCTGCTACTGTTGACGACATAGTTGCCGCACAGTTCGCGGAGGATATTCAGGAAGACGGTCTTGCCGGCGCCGGTCGGTCCCTTCAGGACGAAGACGACGCGCTCGACATTATGTCCGAACAGCGAGTAGCCGGCGGCGTCGATAATGTCCTGCATCAGTTCCACGTCGCCATTGGTGGCGTCGTCCAGGAAGCGGTCGAACAGCGGCGTAGGGCCGGCTTCAGGCACAAGGGCGAGGCGCATGGATATGAGCTGGCCCGGCTCTTGGTAGTCGGAGCCGCCGGCCTCCATGTTCCAGACCATGCCGCCGGGCAGGCCGACGAGGTGCGCGTCGGCGTCCCAGTCCTCGCGCCGCGTCATGGCGCCTTCCTCGTCGGCCAGCATCCGCACGCTGTTCGCCACCCTCGATGCGGTGAGGTGTTCCTTGCGGTACGTGAACCTCGTACCGGGTGCGGGTGCCGCCACGTCGATCATGGTCTCTATGGTCTTCCGCACCCGGCGCCGGAGTTCACCGACCGCCAGCACGTCGCCATACCAGCCGTCGCCCTCGTACCAGAAGCGCGGGTTGTGGTGGCTCTCGACGAAGCGGATCAGATCCCCGTGCTCGACGAAGACCGTCTGCGCGAAGTCGTATTCGGAGAGCGCAACGGGAGGCTGATTATGCCCCTTGCCCGGACGGCGCGGCTTTGGCGGGTCCGGCGGCACGTCTTGGCGCCAGAAGCCGTCCGGGTCTTGCACGTCCGCGACATCGCCGTTATCCTGCTCAATCGATGCTGGCTGTTCGGGCAAGTTCGCCGGTGTCGTCTCATCCGGGAGCCCCGGCGGAGCTGAAGCCGCCGGGGTTCTTCTTTTCCAGCCGTCCATGTCATGCCGCTGCCGGCTCGACGACATGCGCCTCGATGAAGGCGTTCAAGTCGCTGCCGCGATAGATGATGCGCTTGCCGTATTTCACATATTTCGGCCCGCGCTTCTCAGCCCTCCAGTTCGCCAACGTCGAGGTCGGCCACACGGCGGTAAGCTCAGGGTCGTCAGTCTGGTAGAGGCGTTCGGAATCGAACATTGGGGGTCGCTCCCGTTTCGGTAAGGCGACTCCCTATATGTCCGATTATTTACGGACGATCTTGTAACTAAAATCAGTCAGGCATTAGAAGCGGATGGAAACAGGCGAGGAGCGCAAGAGCTTCCCCATGCCTCCGGCGCTTCCGAATTGCCTGCCGGGAGGTAAGCTGCTTCCACTCGCCCTCGTCGAGCATGACGAGTTCGGCGGCAGTCTCGCCACCAAGCTCGCCTGCCAATTCATCGTGCCGGAGGAAGGCCCGCAACGCCTCGGCGTTGGTCCGGCGCGGTCGGCCTCGCCTAGCCACGGCGAAGCGGGACAACCTTGCCCGTCTCCATCATGCCGGCGATCTCGGCGCCGATGGTCTGCCGGTGCTCCCGCGCCGTCTCCGCTGCAAGCTGGACATACCGTTGCGGCATTGCCGTGCTTTTCCAGCCGAGCATGTCCCGCAGCGCGAAGGCGGAGAGTCCCGCACCCGCCGCACGGGTCGCCAGTGAGCGCCGGAGGTCGTGCAACCGGAGGTCTGGCGCCCCGGCCTCCCGCGCCGCCCTCTTGAAAACCGCCTGCACGTGCTTGTAGCCGACCGCAGCGCGCCCGTTCGTGAAGCAGAAGGCATTCAGGCGCGGCAGTTCGTCGAGGATGGCAATCGCGGCCTCCGGCAGATCGTGCCAGCGCCGGCCCGTCTTGGTCTCCGGCAGAAGCAGCCGCCCGTCCCGCCCGACATGCTCCCACTGGACGGTCAGGCATTCGCCTATGCGGAGCCCGGTCACGGCGGCGAACCGGATAGCTGCCACCGCTGCCGGGCTCGCACTCTCCCGAACCGCCAGCGCGCCCGCCAGCGCGGCAAACTCGGCCGCACTCAATACGCGGTCGCGGGGGGTCTCGACGGCCCGCTCTATGCCGCGCGCCGGGTTCGTCCGCTGCGGCCTCCAGCCCCAATGCTCGGTCAGGGTGAAGATGCGCGATGCGAGTGCGAGGATGCGGTTGCGCTGGACGGGGCGCAGCGGGTCAACCATGCGCTCCACGTCCGCCGTCTCGACGCTGACGACCGTGCGGGAGCCGAGCGCCGGCAGAATCGTCGAGGCGCATTGCGAGCGGTAGTCGCGCACGGTGCGAGGCGACATGCGCCCGTTCTGGATGCGGCGGGCGGAGTGTTCGTCGAGGAAGCGCCGAACCGCGTCCGCCACGGTCGGCAGGTCGCGGGCCTCCCGGCGCTTGTCGAGCATATGCGCTTCGCCGGCCCGGACTGCCGCCATTTGGTCGCTGGCCAGCGCCCGCGCGTCTTTCAGGGACAGTTCCCCCACGCGCCCGAGCGTGACGCGGCGATGCTTGCCCGCCTCGTGGAAGTCGAGCACAAACGCCTTGGTCCCTCCAGGTGCGATGCGCACTCCGAAGTTCTTGAACGAGGCGTCCCATATGATCTTGGTCTTGGGTGCGGGCTTGGCGTCCCGGATGCGTTTCTCGGTAAGGCTCATCGGGCTGTCTCCGTGTCCCGTTTTGTCCCGTATCAGTAGGATAAAGCCGGTTTGTCCCGTATGCAACGGGAAAAGACGGAGGCAGAATATACTTATATTTCAACGCATTGGTAACTAACCGTATGCACCACGGCGGGACTTTTAATCAGGCGGTCGCAGGTTCGAATCCTGCCGCGCTCACCAGGGAAATCCGAAAAATCAACACGTTAGGCGAAACCTCCCGGAAGCCCGCGAATCCTGTACGACCACGGTACGACCAATTGCTAGGCTTTGCCCGCGCGCAATACAATCCGCCCTACACTCCCGCCCAATGGTAAAGAGGAAGGGGAACCCATGCGACTGCCAGCTTTCGCAATCATCGCCATTTCCGCGCTCGCACTGTGCGTTGCCTTCGAGCCAGCATCGGCCGAAGAGAAAGGCGTGACCGACATTCAGTCCATGCTCGCCGAATGCGGGTTCAATCCCGGCCCGGTGGATGGACTATGGGGAAAGCGGACAGCTCGCGCCGCTGCCGCTTATGTCCGCGCACACGGCGGAACGCCAATTCAGGACAACCGCATCGAGCTTATTGCGCAAGTTGACCTCCACCGCGTCGGCGACGCGGGACCATGCCCCGCACCGTCTGGCAAAGACGCAAGTACGAAGGCGGGCGGTCCTGTGGAGGCCAGAAGCGATTCCTCTCTTGTCGACAAGGCGAAGGAAGGTCGCTTGTCGAAGCGCGACGCGGCGGACAAGTTAATTAAGCAAATCGGCGCAGAACTGGATAGGAAAACTGGCACGAAGTGGGTTAAGTCGGAAGGTTATACTATAGAAGTGAAGGTTTCAGAAGAAACAGTAAGGTATACAGAGACCATCGAGTGGAGGTCCTCAGGTCTTGCATATAGTATTGAAAGCGAAATCAGCCTTTCTGATGTCGTAAGCGCGGAGGCTAAAGCTGACTTTATTACCCTTATGTGTCGGTCTGGTGACGGCTGTATGAAGCGTACTATTGTCCATTTTCAAGAGGGCAGTCGAAGAACGGTGAGTATGAATCAAGGATTGATGATTAGTAATAGTCCTGCCAAATTTAATTTAGATATTGATTTTAACAAAGTTGCCAATTTGATCAATGAACTGGTGATTTCCTATCAAGGCGTTTCGAAAAGTTCGACAACGCCACAATGCTTTGAGTGGGCCGATCTTGGAACTATAACATTGGGCCGGTGGCGGAACTCGAACGGGATTTCGACCATAGAAATGTCGGCTGGAGACCGAGGCAAGGCGTACAGCAACGAAGAGCTTGTGAAGAATTACAATAATTCACGGCAACACTGCCGGGTAAGTGGAGAAGCATCGATGAGATCGGCGATCAGTGGAATGGTCGTAGTAGGCCGCGATGCGGTCGATTTTCGCAACGAGAAAACGCGAATTAGAGATTTCTTCCAAGAAAACGTGCGTGAATGCGAACGCATATTTAAGCGCCGGTTCGATAAATATAAGGGTAAGATTTGCGAGTAAGCCGCCTGCCTCGACCGAAGCAAGTCCCTTAGCGAAGCCTGAGCGGCGGCTAAAGCTCCCCGCGTAGCAGCGGCGCAAGCAGTCCGGCATGGTCGAGCGCGCTTCGCGGATCGTCGTGCTGGAGGGGCGGCTCTGCTACCGCATCCTCGAAGCCGACATCTGGGAATTCGAGCTCTCGCCGGAGCGGCCCGGCATTGTGGAGTCGGAAGTGGCGCACGAGGTCGGGGTGCGGGCCCGCGTCCGGTTCCGGGTGGACTTCTATCGCTGATCCGGGTCCGCCCACCGTCCGTCAGGCGAGGGCCTGCTCCAGGTCTGCGATGAGCTCGTCCGCGCGCTCGACGCCGACGGAAAGGCGGAGCAGGTTCGCCGGCACGGCGCTCAGCGGCCCCTCGACCGTCGCCCGGTGCTCGATCAGGCTCTCGACGCCGCCCAGCGATGTTGCCGGCACGAACAGCCGCGTGCGCGTGGCGACCCTTTTGGCGGCTTCCGCGCCGCCTTCGACCAGCAGCGAAAGCATGGCGCCGAAGCTGCCCGCAATCTGGCGCTTCGCGATCTCGTGTCCGGCGTGGGACTCCAGTCCGGGATACAGCACCGCCTCGATCCCTTTATGGCCTTCGAAATGCTGCGCGATGGCCAGCGCGTTCGCCGCCTGGCGCTCGTAGCGCACGTGCAGGGTGCGCATGCCGCGCAGCAGAAGCCATGCTTCGAACGCGCCGAGCACGCCGCCCATCCGCGTGCGGGCCGACTTTAACTCTGCCCAGCGCTCGTCGGCGCGCCGGGTTGCGAGCACGCCTGCCAGCAGGTCGCTGTGCCCGCCGAGATACTTGGTGGCGGAGTGAAAGACGATGTCGGCGCCGAGTTCGAGCGCCCGGAGCGCCACAGGCGGCGTCGCGGTAGCGTCCACGCCGAGGACCGCTCCTGCGCCACGCGCGATCTCGGCAGCGGCGCGCACGTCGATCACGTCCCAGGTCGGGTTTACGCATGTCTCGATCCAGACGACCGATGTCCGGCCGGGCTGCACTGCCGCTTCCAGCGCGCTGGGCTCCGACGCAT
>MKWU01005271.1_pt1 | contig 14250 bp, 12 predicted proteins | sample 809101 | NCBI WGS metagenome assembly MKWU01 (sample SAMN05860141, study PRJNA318959) | sponge metagenome | host: Aplysina aerophoba | place: Slovenia: Piran, Adriatic Sea, Gulf of Piran | collected 2013-05-07 | reverse complement strand
TACCACCCCGGCGGATTGTCCTGCCAGGTGCGTCCGATGTAATCGAAGAAAGTAATAATGAGGAGGATCAACAGCCAGAAGATGGCGGCTGCCGCGGCGAGCTTGGTCTGGCCGGGGCTGAACTTCAGATGCATGAAGTACAGTATGACCAGGATGGCCTTGACGGAGGCGATGGCCATGGCCACGACCGTGTTGAATAGGCCGAGGTCCACGGTGGCGATCCAGACGGTCACTGCCGTGAGGAACAGCAATACCGCGAAGATGGTCAGATAGTTGGCCACACTCGCGATATGGGGTCCGTGGTGTTCCCCGTGGCCGCTTTCGGTGTGCGGGCTGTGTTGAGCGTGTTCCGTCATTGCATGTTTCCTATACGACCAATCCGCCGATGAGGTACAGCAGCGGGAACAGGAAGATCCAGACTAGATCGACAAAGTGCCAGTACAGGCCGAAATTCTCGATCGGCGCGTAGTATTCGGTGGTAAATTTGTTCTGGCAGACGCGGACCAGCAGCCAGACGATAAGGGCGAGCCCGATGAGGACGTGCAGGCCGTGGGTCCCGGTCATGCAGAAGTAGAACCCGTAGAACAGCTGTATGGTCTGCCCGTCACCCGCGCCGGTCCACAGGAAATTGTAACCTGGGATCAGGCCGTCGTGCAGCTTGTGGGAGTACTCGATGTACTTGTTCACCATGAACACGAGACCGAGTACGAGGGTCATCACCAGGAAGGCGATGATGTGGTTCTTCTTGCCGAGCTGGGCCGCGCGGACGGCAAAGGCCATGGTGACGCTGCTGGTGATCAGGGCGACGGTGTTCAGGCCGCCGAGAAAGACGTCCAGGTTCTGGCTGCCGATGACGAAAGAATCGTAGTACTCGCTGCGATAGATCGAATACCCCAGGAAGAACCCGCCGAAGAACATGACCTCCGTCAACAGGAACAGCCACATCCCCAGGCTCGCGGCATCGTTCTGCTGATCCATGTCGTCGAACTGGTGACGCATGTATTCAGGATGGCCTTCGTGTACATCGTGGCCGTGTGCGGCCGCTTCCGTACTGACTGACACGATCTTGCTCCTTCACAGGATGACTGCGCGCATCTGGCACGCCCGCAGGCTATGCGTATGCCCGCAGGCTATGCGTGCTCGCGTTCTTTTTCTTCCTCGTGTACCGGGTTGTCGATCACCTCGCCGTAATCGTACGGCTCCTCCTCCACGATCGGCGTGGTCGGGAAGTTATGTTCGGGTGGCGGCGACGAGAGAATCCATTCCAGGCCCGTTGCCCGCCAGGGATTGGGGCCGGCGATCTTGCCGTTCTTCAGCGACCAGACCAGGTAGATGGCCGGGACGATGAAGGCCACCGCCAGGATGGTGGCCCCGGCGGAGGACATGATATTCAAAAGCTGCCACTCTTCCGGGTAGACGTGATAGCGCCGCGGCATCCCGAGGTAGCCGACGATGAACTGCGGGAAGAAAGTCAGGTTGAACCCGGCGAAGATCAGGAAGGCGGCCAGGCGCGACCATGCCTCCGGGTACATCCGCCCGGAGATCTTGGGCCACCAGAAGTGGAGCGCCGCCATGAAGGCCGTCACCGCACCGCCCACCATGACGTAGTGGAAATGAGCCACCACGAAATAGGTGTCGTGCATGTGGATGTCCAGCCCCATGATGGCCAGGAACACGCCCGTCAGCCCGCCCACGGAGAAGAGTCCGATGAAACCCAGGGCGTAGAGCATGGGGGCGTCGTAGGACACCGATCCCCTGTATATGGTCGCCATCCAGTTGAACACCTTGATCGCCGACGGCACCGCCACGAGCATGGTGATGAAGGAAAAGACCATGCCGGCGTAGATCGACTGGCCGCTCACGAAGAGGTGGTGCCCCCAGACGAAGAAACCGAGGACCGCGATCGACACGCTGGACATGGCGATGAATTCGTACCCGAAGATCCGCTTTCGGCTGAAGGCCGCGATGACCTCGGAGATGACGCCCATGCCCGGCAGGATCATGATGTACACGGCGGGATGTGAATAGAACCAGAACAGGTGCTGGAACAGGACCGGATCGCCCCCGAGGGCGGGATCGAATATGCCGATGTGCAGCCCGCGTTCGACCATCATCAGGGCCAGCGTGATGGCGATGACCGGGGTGCCCAGGACCATGATCAGGCTGGTGGCGTACATGCCCCAGACGAAGAGGGGCATCTTGAACCAGGTAATGCCGGGCGCGCGCATCTTGTGGATGGTCACCATGAAGTTCAGCCCGGTCAGGATGGAAGAGAAACCGGCGATGAACGCCGCCATGCCCGCCAGGATCACGTTGCTGTTGGAATAGGTGCTGCTGAAGGGCGTGTAGAAGGTCCAGCCTGTGTCTACCCCTCCGAGCAGGGTGGTCAGCACGCCGAACGTCCCGCCGAAGATGAAGAGATACCAGCTCATCAGGTTCAGTTTCGGGAAGGCCACGTCCTTGGCCCCGATCATGAGAGGCATGATGAAATTCCCGAACACGGCGGGTATCGACGGGATCAGGAAGAAGAAGATCATGACGATGCCGTGCATGGAAAAGGCCACGTTGTACTGGTCCGCTTCCATGAGATCCGCTTCCGGCGTTGCCAGTTCGAGGCGGATAAGGCTCGCGAATGTGCCCCCGATCAGGAAAAAGAAGGTGATCGAGAACAGGTAGAGCAGCCCGACGCGCTTGTGGTCCATCGTCAGCAGCCAGGACTTGATCGAATAGGCCGCGTTCAGAAAGTGGTCGCGGGGCATCCGGTGTTCGGCAGCCCCCTGTTGCGCTATCGTGCTCATTGGGCGCCCTCCGTACTCGGCAGTGTCTTAATGTAGGAAATCAGATTGAAGATATTGGTCTCCGTGATCTGACCCTGGTAGGTCGGCATGATCGACGGATAGCCGGCTACCAGCCGGATCCGGGGATTCACGATGGACTCCCGGATATAGGCTTCGTCGATCAAAATGCGTTCTCCGCTGGCGAGGACTTCCTCCGTGCCGAATTTCCCGTTCAGGGACGGCCCCCGGGACGCTGCCTGGTCGCTGTGGCACGTATCGCAGTTGAGCTGCGAGAAGAGCCGGGCCCCGGCCTCCTCGGGCGTCTCGTCGGCCACGCCGCCGCCCAGCCAGTTCTGGTAGTCTTCCGGTTCCATGGCGTAAACGCTTCCGATCATTTGCGAGTGTTCGGTACCGCAGTACTCCGCGCAGAACAGGTGGTACTTGCCGGGCTTCGTCGCTTCGAAGGTCAGCGAGGTGTACCGCCCGGGAATCACGTCGTTCTTCACCCGGAACGCCGGGATGAAGAAACTGTGTATGACGTCCTCGGACGCCATGGTCAGCTTCACCGGCGTGTTGATCGGCACGTGCATTTCGTTGATTTCCCGCTGCCCCGTGGGATGCTGCACATGCCACATCCACTGCTTGCCGACCACGTAATACTCCATGGCGCCGTCCGGGATCTGGTACACCCTGAAGAAGAGCCAGACGCCCCATGCGAACATGATCAGCATGAGGACGAGCGGTATGGCGGACCACGTTATTTCGAGCCCGAGGTGGCCGTGCGTCTGGGTTTCCGCCTGCTGGTCCTCGGTGCGGCGCCGGTACTTCATGGCGAAGACGAAAATCAGGACACAGATCAGGGCCATGAAGAATATGCTTACGGCCACTACGAAAAAATACAGCAGATCGACGTCGAAGGCAAAGGTAGATGCGATCTCGGGATGGAGTTGGAATTGGTTGTTCATACGCTCACTTTACGGTTATGTCGGATCTTTTCCGCCATGGCGCGGCAGGTGCGCCGTTCCGGCCCGGTCTGTCCGGGCCTCTTTCGTCCGTTACGCGTCTTTCCCGCTTTCGCGCCTCGCCCGCTTTCTGCGTCTGTCACGCTTGAACATGACGATCATGAAGGATCCCATGGCCAGCAGCGTGACCAGCCCGGCGACGCGCATCGAGTTCATGATGGCGACCCCGTACTTTCCCTGTTCCGGATCGTAGTTGAAACAGTACAGCATCACCTGGTCGAACACGGTGCCCAGCTTGTTTTCCGATGACTCGACGAGGGCCAGCCGGACGTCCTCCGAAGGATACTCGATCCCGAAGAAGTAATGGGAAACCGTACCCCCGGGACTGACGATCATCATGGCGCTGCCATGCACGAACTGCCCTTCTGTTTCATCGTAGACGTAGTTGAAGCCGACAGTCTCAGTCAGCGCGTCGATAGCCGGTGCGTCACCTGTCAGGAAGTGCCAGCCTGCTTTAGTGCCGGGCCGTCCGTACCGCTGCGTGTAGACCGCCTTCTTCTGCGATGCGAGCTGCGGGGTTTCCCTCGGGTCGAAGCTGACGGTCACGACCTTGAATTCCTCGCCTATACTGTAATTCAGCGGGGCCAGGCTCCGGTTGAGCCCGTTGAGGACTTCCGTACACAGCATGGGACAGTCGTAGTAGACCAGCGTGAGGATGACGGGTTTCTCCCCGAAGTAGCTGCCCAGTTCGACCGGCGTACCCGTTTCATCATGGAATTTCAGGTCCAGCGGCAGCGAGGCCCCGATCTTCTGTTCAATGCCGACGTGCTTCAGGATCTCGGGCGTGGCGCTCGCGTCCAGGCCGGGTCCGGAACCGATGTCCTTCATGATCGCCGGGCCGCTTTCGCCTTCCTGCCCATAGCTCCCCGAGGGCAGCGCCAGCAGGGCCGAAATCAGGACCGCGGCAAATGCGGTGTATGCGGCGGAGGCAGCGTATTTGAATCGATATGTGACCACAGTCTTACTGTCCTTCCCCGGTTTCCGCCGCCGAGGGCAGTGTGTACCGGTCGTCGGTCGCGATCAGGTGCATGGCCCGGTCGATCGGGATCTGGACGATTTCCGCCGTCCGGATCACCCACCCGTAGGTATTCAGTTTCTTGTTTTCCGCCTCCTGGAGGACGATCAGGTCTTCTTCGGGGATGACCTGCAGCCGCGGTTCGGGCGGAATGGCGTTCTCTTCGAGCATAGGTGAAGGCGTGTCGAAGGTCGTCGCGTTGTAATCTTCGATCACCACGAACATCAGCCACATCAACACCATGGAAATGATGGCGAGCGCAGTCAGGCCGATGCCGAACTTGATGACCAGGGGCACGTTGGTTTCGAATACTTCGTGGCCCCGTTCAATCGACGCCTCGTCGACAATGTGATGGTTCTTGCCGAGATTCATTTTAGCCTTGTACCTTTGCCTTCGAGACCGATGCCACGATCTCTTCGAATCGCGGATCCTTCTGCGGAATCAACGGATTGCTCTTCAGCCGATTGAGTACAAAGTAAAACCAGATGCCAAACAGCCCGACCGGAACGATCACGTCCATCAAGCTGGCTTCGAATCCATCCAGACGGAAGTTGGGCGCCACGTGCCAGAAGATGTCGACCAGGTGCATGACCAGGATGAACCAGGCCACGCGCACCAGTCTGCGCGGGTCCCGCTTCCGCGGTATGGACAGGAGCAGGAAGAAGGCAATCACGAACCGGCAGAGCACCAGGACGACGGAAACGACTTCCCAGCCGCCATTGACGCGGTGCACGTACCAGGGGTTTTCTTCCGGCAGGTTCGCTGCCCAGATGATGAGAAACTGGGACAGCATCATGTAGAACCAGAGGAGCGTAAAGGCCAGCAGCAGCTTGCCCCAGTCGTGGAACCGGTCCGCGTCGGCGAGTTCCGACAGGGGTTCGTGTTTCCTGAGCCAGGTCATCATGATCACGATGAACGAAAGGGCGGCGCCTCCGCTGTTCACGATCATCATGACCCCGTAGAGCGTCGAGAACCAGTGCGGGTCGGTGGACATGATCCAGTCGAACGACGCGAAGGTCATCGTCAGGGCGAACACCACGACGCCGGGTCCGCAGACGTTCCGCATCTTGTCCGTCAGCCTCGGGTCCCCCGACGTGTCCTGGGACCTGGACCATCTGATCAGCAGAAAGGCGGCAGTGATCCAGATAGCAAAATAGAATATGGTCCGCGCCAGGAAGAAGGGCACGTTGAGATAGGATTCCTTGTGCTGCAGGATCGGATCGACGGCCACCACTTCCGCGTGCGTCCAGTGGTACAGGTCGTGCATGCCCAGCACGATGGGGATGAAGAGGACGAGCAGCACGGGCAGCGTGCTCATGGCGGCTTCGAGCAGTCGCTGGATGACGAATCCCCAGCGGCCGCCGATGAGGTGGTGCAGCATGATGAAGGCCATGCATACCAGGGTGATGCCCACACAGATCATGTAGCCCACCAGGTAGGCCTGGTAGAAACCGGACATCTCGCCCATGGCGAAGGCGTAGAGCAGTCCGCCCAGAAGCAGCAGGACGCCGGCCGTCAACGCACGGGTCTGTACACCGTTGATCTGCGCCAGAAGATTATTCGAGATTGCGGTCATTCTTCCACTTCCACGATTTGCCGGATGCGTTGCTGATCAGATTCCGGCAGTTCGGACAGGTTGGCGCCCTGACTCATCTGCAGAGCGCGGACATAGGCGGCGATGGCCCACCGGTCAGCCGGGTCGATGCGATCCTCGTAACTGTACATGTTGCCGAAACCGTTGGTTACCACGTCGAAGTAATGGCCCACCTCCACATCGAGAAGCCGCTGGCTGTGGAAGGACTCCGGCTGTTTCATGCCCCGCTGCACGATCATGCCGAGGCCGTCCCCGGTCTTGCTGTGGCACGGCGCGCAGAAGATATCGTATCGTTCCTGCCCCCGCTTCAGCATTTCGATCGTCACCGGAGCCGGGAAATCCGTGGCCAGCGCGCCGTCGATCTTGCCCGTGTAGAAATGCTCGTCCAGCCGCAGATGGCCCCGGGGAATGGTCCCGGCCACCGCGGGACGCACCGAACGGCGGTCGCCGAAGAAGTCGCTCTCCTCGAAGGGCTCGGCGCGCGGCTGATCGTGCATGTCCTGCCGGCAGGCCGCCGTGACGGCCAGGCAAAGGACGCACAGGATACCGGCGTATAAGAGGGCCATGGGGTTACGCTTCAACTTCGTTCACCTCGTGCGGATTCATCTCTTCGAGAAACCGACGGGTCGCGTCCTTCTCGAAGTATGGGTCTTCGGCTTCGATGCACAGGAAGAACCGGTCCTGGGTCGCGTACCGGAATCGCTCGATATCGAAAAGCGGATGATTCGGCCGCGGTAGCTTGTTCATGACCATCATTCCGATCAGTGCGGCAAAGGAAGCGAACAGGACCGTACACTCGAACATGACCGGTATGAAAGCCGGCCAGCTGTTGAAGGGCCGGCCGCCCACGTTGATCGGGTAGTGGATCACGGAGGCGAAATACTGCATGTAGAAGCCTACGGCACAGCCCGTCAACCCGCCGATCAGGATCACCAGCGCCACCTTGTTCTTGTGGAGATGTTGGATGTCAAGCAGCTCGTCGAGCGGATAGGGCGTGTACGTCTCTATATGATGATACCCCGCGTCCACGGTCTTCTGCGTGGCTTCCACGATGGCCGCCTCGTTCTCGAATTCGGCTATGAGGCCGCGCAATTCAGGCTGTGCGGGTCCGTGATTCATATCAGGCGTCCTTCTTCCGGTGTTTCGGAATGACCATCTTCATCTCGGACATCGGGATCATGGGCAGGAACCGGATGAACAGGCACATCATGAACAGGAAGAAACCGATGGTGCCGATGTACAGGCTCCAGTCCCAGATCGTCCCGGCGTAATAGTCCCACGACGAGGGCATGTAATCGTTGGCCAGGCTGGTCACGACGATGACGAAGCGTTCCAGCCACATGCCGACGCCGACGATCAGGGAGACGATGAACAGCACGACCGGGCTGCGCCGGGCCCGCTTCCACCAGAGTATCTGGATGCTGACGGCGTTGCAGAAGATCAGCGCCCAGTAGACCGGCGCGTACTGCCCCGACATACGGTTCCACATCATGAACCCTTCGTAGGGACTCGCGCTGTACCACGAGATAAACATTTCCATGGCGTATCCGTACACGACGATGAAACCGGTCGCCAGGGTCACCTTGCCCATGTTCTCCAGGTGCCGCGTCGTGATGAGTCCCTCCAGCTTGAACCACTTGCGCACCGGGATCGTCAGCGTCAGCACCATGGCGAATCCAGCGTAGATGGCGCCGGCCACGAAGTAGGGCGGGAACACGGTGGTATGCCAGCCGGGGATCAGCGAGACGGCGAAGTCCAGCGAAACGATGGAGTGCACGGACAGGACCAGGGGCGTGGAGAGGCCGGCCAGGATCAGGTAGGCCTTCTCGTACCTCGCCCAGTGGGAGGACGCGCCGCGCCAGCCCATGGACAGGACGCCGAAGATCCGTGCGACAATGGGATGCTTCGCCCGGTCCCGCAGGGTGCCGAGATCGGGGATCATGCCCATGTACCAGAAGATCAGGGAAACGGTGAAGTAGGTGGATACGGCGAAGACGTCCCAGACCAGCGGCGAACGCCACTGGGGCCACAGCGACATGGTGTTGGGCAGCGGTAGCAGCCAGTAGGCGAGCCAGGGACGCCCCACGTGAAGCAGTGGGAACATGCCGGCGCACATCACGGCGAAGATCGTCATGGCTTCCGCGAACCGGTTGATCGAGTTACGCCAGTCCTGCCGCATCAGGTGCAAAATGGCGGAGATGAGCGTCCCGGCGTGGCCGATCCCGATCCACCATACGAAGTTGATGATGGCGAATCCCCAGCCGACTGGCACGTTCAGCCCCCAGATCCCGGTCCCGATCAGCACCAGCCAGGTAATGGAGATGCCCAGCATGCCGACGACCGGCAGCAGGACCGCCACGGCCAGGAACCACCCCAATGGCGTATGCGACCGGAGAACGATGTTGGCGATCTTCTCCGTGACGGTGGTATTGGTGTACTCGGGCGCCACGAAGCCGTCGCCGGTGTACGTTTTGGCCTTTTCTATGTCAACACCCTGTTGCGACAAGGCGCCACTCCTCATTCACGGTGTCTGCAGCCGTGCCTTCTGTTAACCCGCGGCCGGCCTTACGCCTCGAGGACCGGATTGGGATTTCGGATCCGTCCGAGGTACGTCGTGCGCGGCTTGGTGAGCAGGTCCGTCAGCATCCCGTAGTTCAACGGGCTGGCTTTCAACCTGGACACCTCGCTGTTTTCGTCCTTCGTGTTGCCGAAGGTGATCGCCTGCGACGGGCAGGCCTGCTGGCAGGCCGTCAGGATCTCGCCGTCGGCGATGTCGCGGTCTTCCTTCTTCGATTCAATCCTCGCCACGTTGATGCGCTGGACGCAATAGGTACACTTCTCCATGACTCCGCGGCTGCGCACCGTAACATCCGGGTTGCGTCCCAGCTGCAGGCTCGGTGTTTCGAAGTCGGCATACAGGTAGAAGTTGAACCGCCGGACCTTGTAGGGACAGTTGTTGGAACAGTACCGCGTGCCTACGCAGCGGTTGTAGACCATGTCGTTCAGGCCTTCCTTGCTGTGTACCGTCGCGCCGACCGGGCAGACCAGTTCGCACGGCGCGTTCTCGCACTGCATGCACGGCACGGGCTGGTGGAAGGTCTCCGGCGCGTCGAGGTCGCCCCGGTAGTAGCGGTCGATCCGGATCCAGTGCATCTCGCGGGCGTTGCCTACTTCTTCCTTGCCGACGACCGAGATGTTGTTCTCCGACTGGCAGGCGATGGTGCACGTGTTGCAGCCGTTGCACTTGTTCAGGTCGATGACCATGCCCCAGGCATTGGGTCCGTCGTAGGCGTGATCGTCGGGATAGAGATCGCGTTTGGGATCGGGTTCCTCCCACATCTCCTGGATCACGTGGGGGTCGTCCTTGAAGGTCTCGATATCGCTGACGCGGATCAGGTTGCGGTCGCGGGACATGCTGCCCAGTCCCTCGAGCTCCATGGCGTGATGGTCCTGCGTGCTGTAGATGTCGAAGGTGTCCCCGGTTCGGGTCACCTGCAGTCCACCGCCGAAATTCGGGCTGGAGGAAGGCCTGATGGAATAGGCGTCGAATCCCGTGTTCGTGCCCAGCTGGCCCGCGCGGCTGCGACCGTAGCCCAGATGCACCGTGACGGCGTCGTCCGGGTGGCCCGGCAGGATCCAGACGGGGGCGTTCACCGTGCGTTCCCGGTACGCCAGTTCGACCACGTCGGTATTTTCGACACCGAGCCGTTTCGCCATGGACGGGCCCATCAGCGCGGCGTTGTCCCAGGTCAGTTTGGTCAGCGGCTTGGGCAGTTCCTGCAGCCAGCCGTTGTTGGCGTAGAAACCGTCCCATACGGTCGGGTCCGCCTTGAATATCACTTCCGTGCCGTTTTCCGGTCCGGATGGTTCACCCAGGGCCGCGGCAATGTCGCCCACCGATACGGCCTTCGGCGCCAGGGCGGAACCGGCGATGAAACCGTCGTGCACCGTGATCTGCCAGAAGGTCTCGAAGGCCTGCGACCCGTTATATGCCTGCGTCTGCCAGTGCTCGCGGACGATGTCGTAGCTCTTCTTCATGGCGTTGCCGTCCAGCGCCGCCACGATTTCGTGGGCGCTCTTGCCGCGGTACAGGGGCGCTATGAGCGGCTGGACCACGGAGATTGTGCCGTCGTAGGACCGGGCGTCGCTCCAGGCTTCGAGGCCGTGGGCCATCGGAAGGTGCCAGTGGCACAAATCCGCCGTCTCGTCGTGATAGAGGCCGGCGTGCACGCGCATCCCGACGTTTTCCATGGCCGCCGCGAAATCGAGGTCCGCCGGCGTCGCGTAGACCGGGTTGGTTTCGATTACGACCAGGAGGTCTACCTCGCCCCTGCTCATGTCGTCGACCAGTGTCGTGATCGATTCGGTCTGGTTGACGGGCGACGCTTCGATGGATTCGGTATAAGTGACCGTGTTGCCGGTATTGCCGAGTGCGTCGTTTATCGCGTGGACGAGGGCGTGCACGGCGGGCGGCTGGTGTTCGCCAGTGACCACGAGACAGGCGCCGGCGTGCGCGCGGAGATCATCTGCAACAGCGGATATCCACCGCGTCGTGTCCCCGTCGACTTCCGTGCCGGCCGATGCGGATACGCCCAGCCCCGCGGCGATCATCCGGGCAAGTCCTTCGATCTCGCCCGCGCGCCGGTTGAGGAGATGGTCGGCCTGGGACCCGGTCAGCGTCGGGGTGCTTTCGATTACGTACAGCCGGTTCATGTTGTCGGGGTCGTTCCCGTCCCGGCGGGAGGCGAAGTCACGGGAATACCGCACGGCGCCAGGGCCGTGCGACATGAAATCGCCGTCCAGGGAAAGGATAACGTCCGCCTTCTCGATGTGCAATCGGCGGGAAAGTACTTCACCGAAGGCCAGGCGCGAACCTTCCCGGGCGTTGTCGAGGGTAACCGGATCGTACTGGTGCCACCGGGCGCCTGGGTACCGGGCAAGCAATCCCTCCAGCTGCCCGTGCAGGGTCGGCGAGGTGACGGTGCCGGTCAAAATGCGAATACCGCCGCCCTGGGTCTCGATCTGATTGGACAGGGTTTCGTTGAGTTCGTTCAGGTAGGCGTCATAGGTCGTGATCCGACCCCGCCCCATCACCGACTGGGAACGGTCCGGATCGTACATCGTCAGGATGGATGCCTGGGCGAAAACGTCCGTCGACCCAAGGCTGGCCGGATGTTCCGGGTTGCCCTCCACCTTGGTGGGCCGGCCCATGTGGCTTTCCGCCAGGATGCCGTTCGCCACGCCGTCATGGACGTAGGCCGAAGCGTAATACAGGGGCTTGCCCGGGACCACTTCTTCCGGAGGCAGCACGTAAGGGATGATCTTCTCGGAAGGCTGGCGGGTACAGGCGGCGGCGCCGGCGAGGGCGATCGATGCTCCCATCAGCTTCAGGAATTTCCTGCGGCTGACGGGATTGGCCTTGACCTCTTCCACGTGCTGGGGGAATTCCTTCTCCATGAACGACTGGAACTCTTCCGTGTCGGCCAGTTGATCCATGCTGCGCCAGTATTCGGGCGCGCCGTTCTTCCCCGCGTTCATTGCTTCCTTTTCCGTGATCTGCCGTTCCGAAGTGTTATTCATGGTCCGTTACCGTGGCCTCGTCCCTGCTATCTATGGCAGATGGAACAGTCTTCCAACTGCTCCTTGTTGACCCTGTAGCCCCGGGTCAGTTGCGCGCCGAGTGCCATCTGGTCGGCCGGCGCCGAGTAATCGGGCTGGGATTCGAATTTGTAGACGTCCGCCCGTTCCCGTATGAAGGCATCGGTGTTGCGGTGGCACTCGAGACACCACATCATCTGCAGCGACTCTTCCTGCCACATCAGGGCCATCTCGTTGACGGCGCCGTGACAGGACTCGCAGCCGATACCCTTGTTTATATGAATACTATGATCGAAATACACGTAGTCCGGCAGGTCGTGCACCCGGGTCCATTCCAGGGATTCTCCGGTGGCGTAGCTCGTACGCACCGGTTCGAGCATGGGCGCATCGGTCCAGACCTGCGAGTGGCAGCTCATGCACGTCTTGGTCGCCGGCAGGCCGGCGAAAGCGCTCGTTTCGACCGACGTGTGGCAATACCGGCAGTCGATGCCGAGTTGATTGACGTGGTGCCGATGGCTGAAGGGAACGGGCTGGGGTCTTACCTGGTGCTGCCGGGTAACATAGGAAGTCGAACCGAGGTATAAGATCACACCTAATGTGGTTGCCAGAAGCAACGCCCCGCCAACTATACTCGCCTTGAGCCACGTATTCGCGGCGGGGGAGAAAATCTGCGGCATAAGAACTCGTTCTATCTCTTTCTGTTACGTTTCTCGACAAATGAACGGTATTCGACAAACAGTTGTACACGATATGCCACGTCGCTAATAAAGTCAATACAAATCCACAAAAAACCTGGTTTTTTAACGGCTAGTCAGTCGGCGGGGATTTTCGACGATTCGTCGGGTTCCCGGTCCGCAATTCGTACTGCGGTTTCGCAATTCCCGGGGCGGTTTTTCAGGGGGCTGTCATTCCCCGGATCCTGGCACGGACCGATTGACATGAAGGGCAGGTAGGATTAGATTATATTCAGATGAAAGGGCCGATGATCTGAAGGCGTGCCTGGAAGCGTTATCCATACAAGGAGCGGTACATGAACGAACAGCAACCTTCCGAAAAAAGCATGCGGCGCATGGAGAAATACTGCGAGAAGTACTGGGAGAAAACCGGCACCTCGCCCCATCCGAACGCTGAAGTGAAGGATTCCGTGGTCAAGGGGCTCGCCGCCCACGTGGACGAACTTGGACGGCCCCTGTGCCCGTGCAATTTCTATCCCGACAAGAAGGCCGAACTGGAACGCAGCCGCGAATGGGTCTGCGCGTGCGACGAGATGAAGATCTGGAAGTACTGTCACTGTCTGCTGTTCGTGACACCCGAGGGACTGCCGATCACGGAGTATCTTCCTGAGGACCACGAGGGCCGGCAGATGTATGGTATGGTCGAGGACCCCACCCCGGACAAGGGCCGGGAGTTGCGGCACCGGGCGCCGGAGTGACCGGTAACGGTATTCGGACCGCTGCGTACCGCGGATTGCCCAGACGACACAGACGACACGGACCACTCAGACCACTCAGACCACCAGGTTCCGGGGACGGCCTTCGAGAAATGCGATGACGTTGTCCACCGCGCCTTCGTTGAGCAGTTCGACCCCTTCGGGCGTCATGTCCGCGCAGTGCGGGGTGAGCACGACCTGCTCCATACCGAGCAGGGGATGATCCGCGGGGATCGGTTCCGTTTCATATACATCCAGGGCTGCGCCGCCGAGATGACCCGAGCTCAGCGCTTCCACCAGCGCGTCCGTATCCACCAGGCCCCCCCGGCCGCAGTTGATCAGCATCGCGCCCGGTTTCATGCTTCCCAGCGATTCACTGTCGATCATGTGCCTGCTGTCCTCCGTAAGCCTGACATGCAGCGACACCACGTCCGACCTGCTCAGCAGTTCGTCGAGTTCCACGTAGGCCGCCCCGATCTCCCTGGCCCTTTCGTCCGACGGGTTGTACGTCCAGGCGATCACGTCCATTCCCACGCTGCCCGCAAGCTTCGCCATCTCCGATCCGATTGGACCCGTTCCGATGACCCCGAGCGTCTTCCCCCTTAGGTAGTAGGCGTCCAGCCGCGGCCACTGGCCGGCTTTCATGGCGCCCGTGAAGTACGCCGCTCTCTTAGCGAGGGCGAACATCAGGCCGAAGGTATGTTCCGCCACGACCGGCGCCGTCCGTCCCGGCTGGTTGGATATGGCGATGCCGCATTCCCGCGCCGCTACAAGATCGAAACTGTCGACGCCGATCGAACAGGTCGCGATCATGC
>MKWU01005270.1_pt1 | contig 14251 bp, 10 predicted proteins | sample 809101 | NCBI WGS metagenome assembly MKWU01 (sample SAMN05860141, study PRJNA318959) | sponge metagenome | host: Aplysina aerophoba | place: Slovenia: Piran, Adriatic Sea, Gulf of Piran | collected 2013-05-07 | reverse complement strand
GTGACGTTGCCCCGCTGTTTAGGGAACGCGTCTGCTATAAGTTCGTATTGTTCTGATGTCAGTTCCATACGTTAACGATACCGACCGGACACCCCAACCCCTGGCATTTAGAGTCAACACGCCCTAGACACACTCAACCAACCCGGCAATGAAGACACACTAGCCCTAGCAGATACACTCTCGGAGACCCTCACCGATCTAACAACCGAACTTGGACTCGGCGTCACCTACCTCCACCATTAGGCGAACCCCGGAGAGCACCGCCCGGACCGCTACTGCCCGGAGCGCCTGCAGACCTGGTATTCCTGACTAGCCAACGCCATAAATTACCCAGTGCTATGACTGTGACGAGAATGGTGGGGTCGTTGGGTCGGGTCTGACTCTTGCTACGACCGGCCGTTGTGTGCCTTTGCGTTGATCTGTCGGCCCGGCTCGGCGGCTTGTTCCACACACAGTTAGCCGTCCGGGAGGGCAGTGACCCAATAGGGGCCTGGAGTTTGAAATCCGACTCGTCACAGTCTTGTCCGCCCACCCGGTCGGCTGGTGTGTGTTCCACCACAAAAGGGAGGAAACTTATGAACAGTATCGTGTCGGATGCTCCGTCGAGCAAGGTGATTGTCGGGGTCGACACTCACAAGCACATCCACGTAGCGGTGGCGATCAACCAGCACGGCACCCGTCTGGGTGACCGCGCGGTGAGCGCTGACAGCGGTGGCTACGCCCAACTGGAGGCATGGGTCCAGGAGCTGGGTCGGGTTGACCGGTTCGGGATCGAAGGCACCGGCAGCTACGGCGCTGGGCTCACCAGCTATCTGCGACGCTGCGGGCATCGGGTCGTGGAAGTCAACCGGGGTGATCGCCGCTCGCGGCGCAACAACGGCAAATCAGACGCTATCGACGCGGAAGCCGCCGCCCGGTCGGTCCTTGCAGGAACCTCGACCGCGATTCCCAAGACCGCTGATGGGCTGGTGGAGATGATCCGCCAGGTCAAAGTAGCTAGAGACACCGCCCGCAAGGGCCGAACTTCGGCGATCATCACCCTCAAAACACTGATCGTGAACGCCCCGGCCGAGCTGCGTGAATCCCTCGATGGGCTCACCAACCGGGCCCTCATCGACCGCTGTGCCCGGTTCCGGGTATCTGCAATGAACAGTCCCACAGCCTCGGCCAAGCACTCACTGAGAGCGTTAGCACGCCGCTGGCGCCACCTCGACACCGAAGTACGTTCCCACGACGCCGTCCTCGACGACCTCACCACCCAGGCGTCGCCGACACTCCGGGACGCATACGGCCTCGGAGCCGACTCCGCGGCCGAGTTCCTCATCGTGTTCGGCGACAACCCAGAGCGGATCCGCTCCGAGGCCGCGTTCGCGAAACTCTGCGGCGCCTGCCCCATCCCAGCCTCGTCAGGACAAACCAGCCGGCACCGTCTATACCGAGGCGGGCACCGACAAGCCAACGCTGCGCTCTACCGAGTCGCCATCGTACGAATGCGATTCCACCAACCCACCATCAACTACGTCGCTCGCCGCACCACCGAAGGCCTCACCAAAAAAGACATAATCCGATGCCTGAAACGCTTCCTCGCCCGCGAGGTCTACCAGCGAGTCATGACCGACCACCGAACCCGGCAATGCCCTGCCCCCACCCCCTGAAACCACAGTATTTGACTATAGGGGCGTCAGAGACATTGATGGCCGCTTCCTCTTTTCCATGGAGAATCACGTAGCGACAGGATGCGGGAGCGCGCTCCGGACGTGTCGTCCGGCATGGCGAAGATCTCATCAGCACAAACCGACCCGATTACACGGACCGTTAAACTTGCATCCCATGGGTATGTTCCGAACGATCAGGTCGGTAGCGCGCTTCCGGACCTTCGAAAGTGACCCCGACCTGCGGCGCATGCAATCCGCGGCGAACATCGCCGACCTTCGTCTCATCGCTCGCCGCCGCCTGCCCCGAGGGGTGTTCGACTACGTCGACGGCGCTGCCGAGGATGAGATCACGTACCGCCGCAACAGCTCCGACTATCACAACTGGGAGTTCGTCCCCTCCGTGCTCCGGGATGTGACGCACATCGACACCTCCTCCACCCTCCTGGGCCGGTCACTCCCGATGCCGGTGGTCCTTGCGCCAACCGGCTTCACCCGGATCGTCGATCCCGAGGGTGAGCTGTCGGTGGCTCGGGCCGCGGCCCGCCGTGACATCCCCTATGCCCTGTCCACCCTGGGAACCCGGTCCATCGAGGAGGTGGCCGATGCGGGCGCCGGGGGTCGCAACTGGTTCCAGGTATACGTCTGGAAGGACCGGGGGCTGGTTCGCAACATGATCGATCGGGCAGCCGACAGCGGCTACGAGGCGCTGTGCATCACAGTGGACCTTGCGGTGCCGGGCCGCCGGGAACGGGACGTGCGCAACGGGATGACCCTGCCCCCCAAGCTGGGGCTCGACATGCTCCTCGATGGGATGCGGAGACCGTCGTGGACATGGCGTTTCATCACCGCCGAACCGATCACCTTCTCCAATGTGGTGGGCCTCACCGACCATGACGGCAGCTCGGCCGTGGCTCTCGCAAGCCTGGTCCACGACCAGTTCGACGCCAGCCTGTCGTGGTCGGACATCGAATGGTTCCGGTCGATCTGGGAGGGCCCGATCATCATCAAGGGGATCCAGTCCGTGGCAGACGCCCGCCGGGCAGTCGAGCACGGCGTGGATGCCATCGCCGTCTCGAACCACGGCGGTCGCCAGCTGGAAGGCGCCCCGACACCCATCGGGCTCATCGAGCCGATCGCTCAAGAGGTGGGCAACGCGGCAGAGATCATCTGCGACGGCGGGGTGCGGCGGGGGTCCGACATCCTGAAGGCACTCGCCCTCGGCGCTCGGGCAGTGATGGTGGGCCGCGCCTACTTGTACGGGCTGGGCGCCGGTGGAGAGAAGGGAGTCGACTGGGTGCTCGACTTCTTGGCGGAGACGATGCGTTCTACCATGGCGCTGGCCGGAGTGCGGTCGGTTGGCGAGGTGGGCCGGGATCTCGTGCGGCGCCGACCCTAGGCTGCCGGCCGGCAAACGCCGAGGAGAAAACGCCATGGAGATCGAGGGGCTGGTAGTCGCCGACGAGCTTTACCGGTTCATCACCGAGGAGGCACTCCCCGGCAGCGGCGTGGACGCCGGTGCCTTCTGGAACGGGTTCTCCGACCTGATCAACGAATTCGGTCCGAGGAACCGGGGCCTGCTCGAACAGCGCGCCGAACTCCAGGCCACCATCGACGACTGGCACCGGGCCAACCGGGGTGGGGCGCTGAATGGGGCGGCCTACCGGGCCTTCCTGGAGAAGATCGGCTACATCGAGCCTAGGGGCCCGGAGTTCTCGATCACTACCTCCAACGTGGACCCCGAGATGGCCGATGTGGCCGGACCCCAACTGGTGGTCCCGATCATGAACGCCCGGTTCGCCCTCAACGCCTTGAACGCCCGATGGGGATCCCTCTACGACGCCCTCTACGGGACCGATGTGCTGGGCGATCCACCCCCGGCAGGTCCATACGACCCGGCCCGCGGTCACCTGGTGGTGGCCTGGTGCCGGGGTTTCCTGGACGACGTGGTACCGCTCTCCGATGGCTCGCACGCCGACGCCACCCGGTACTCCTTGGCGGACGGAGGGTTGCGGGTGCGGTTGTCATCGGGCGTCACCACCGGCCTGGCCCAACCGGACCAGCTGGCCGGTTACCAGGGAACCCCCGACTCGCCCGGCGCGGTGCTGCTCCGCAACAACGGCCTTCACATCGCCATCGAGATCGACGCCGAGCATCCCATCGGCGCCCACGATCCGGCCGGGGTGTCGGACATCGTGATGGAAGCGGCGGTCACCACCATCCTCGACCTCGAGGACTCCATCGCCGCTGTCGACGCGGCGGACAAGGCGCTCGCCTACCGCAACCTGCTGGGCCTGACCAGGGGCGATCTCACCGCCGAGGTGACCAAGAACGGCCGGACCTTCACCCGTCGGCTGGCACAGGATCGGACCTACACCGCGCCCGACGGATCGAGCTTCACGCTCCCGGGTCTGTCCCTGTTCCTGGCCCGCAACGTGGGCCACCTGATGACCACTCCGGCTGTCCTCGACCGAGACGGGAACGAGGCCTACGAAGGTCTCGTGGACGCCATGGTCACCACGCTGGTGGCGTGTCACGACCTGCGGGGACCGGCTGCCGGGCGCAACTCCCGGACCGGTTCCTTCTACGTGGTCAAACCCAAGATGCACGGATCCGACGAGGCGGCCTTCGCCTCCGATGTGTTCGACCATGTGGAGGACGTGCTGGGCCTCCCTCGCGACACGGTCAAGATCGGTCTGATGGACGAGGAGCGCCGCACCACCCTCAACCTGGCCGAATGCATCCGTGCCGCCCGGTCGAGGATCGTCTTCATCAACACCGGCTTCCTCGATCGCACGGGCGACGAGATCCACACCTCCATGGAAGCCGGACCGATGGTGCCCAAGACCCTGATGAAGGCCCAGGGCTGGATCCAGGCCTACGAGGACTGGAACGTGGATGTGGGCATAGCCTGCGGTCTCCGGGGCAGGGCCCAGATCGGCAAGGGGATGTGGGCCGCTCCTGACCTGATGGCGGCCATGCTCGAGGAGAAGGTCGGCCATCCGATGGCCGGCGCCGACTGCGCGTGGGTTCCCTCTCCGACCGCCGCCACCCTCCACGCCACCCACTACCACCGGGTTGACGTGGCCGCGCGCCAGGACGAGATCGCCCGCCGTCCACCCCGCAACCTGGCGGAGCTGCTCGAGATACCGCTGGCCCCCAGGACCGACTGGACACCCGAGGAGATCGCCGCGGAGCTCCGCAACAATGCGCAGGGAATCCTGGGCTACGTGGTGCGGTGGGTCGATCAGGGAATCGGCTGCTCCAAGGTTCCCGACATCAACGACGTAGGGCTCATGGAGGACCGGGCCACCTGCCGAATCTCGTCCCAGCACATCGGCAACTGGCTCCACCACGGGGTGGTGGACCGCGATCAGGTCATGGAGACGATGAAGAGGATGGCGGTGGTGGTCGATCGCCAGAACGCCGGCGATCCCGGTTACCGGCCCATGGCGCCGGCCTTCGACGGCCCGGCCTTCAAAGCCGCCTGCGACCTGGTTCTTCTCGGGACGAAACAGCCCTCGGGCTATACCGAACCCATCCTGCACGCGAAGCGAGCGGACCTGAAGCTCCGGTTGGCCGGTGGCTGATCGGCCCGAGGGGGCGCCCGTTTGCGTCACGCCCGACGGCGGGACGGTCCGGCCGTGCCGACGGGTGCCATATACTCCGACATCCCGAGTCGAACAAGAGGTCTGACGTATGTCTTCAGATGCCGTACTGGTGATCGCGCTCATCGCAGGGCTGGCGGCCCTGGTCCTGGCCGCCTACTACGCCCGGGTGGTCATGGCCGCCGATCAGGGCAACGATCGTATGCGGGAGCTTTCCGCAGCCATCCGGGAGGGTGCCAACGCCTTCATGAGGCGTGAGTACACGTGGGTGGCCGTCTTCGTGGTGGTGCTGGCGGTCCTCATCTCGGTGGTCCTTCCCTGGGGGGCGCCGTGGGGTTCGATTGCCTACATTTTCGGTGCGGTCCTGTCGGCCGGCGCCGGCTTCGCCGGGATGCGGATCGCCACCGCGGCCAACTCCCGGACTGCCGAGGCGGCCCGGGTCGGCGGGGTGAAGCGCGCCCTGCCGGTGGCCTTCCGCGGGGGCGCCGTGATGGGATTCTGCGTAGCCGGACTGGGCCTGCTGGGAGTGACCATCGGCTATCTCCTGTTCGTCAACGTGCTGAGCATCAGCGACTCGGACCAGTACAACATCATCGCCGCCATCGGCCTGGGAGGGTCGTCCATCGCCCTCTTCGCCAGAGTGGGCGGCGGCATCTACACCAAGGCGGCCGATGTGGGGGCCGATCTGGTGGGGAAGGTCGAGGCGGGCATCCCCGAGGATGATCCCCGGAACCCGGCCGTGATCGCCGACAACGTCGGCGACAATGTAGGGGACGTGGCCGGCATGGGGGCCGACCTCTTCGAGTCCTACGTCGGCTCGATAGTGGCCCCGATCGCCTACGCCGCCATCGTGTTCGCTTCGAGTTCCTTCGCCACCGAGGCAATCATCTTCCCCCTGGCCGTCGCCGCCATCGGGATGTTCGCCGCCATCATCGGCTCCTTCTTCGTGCGGGTGACCGGGGACAACCTGGCCAAGGCCCTGCACCGCGGGAACAACGTGGCGGTGGGACTCACCGTCATCGGCGTTCTGATTCTCACCAACGTGGTGTTCGGGGGATCGAGCGGGGTGGAGAACCCCTTCGGCCTGTCCTTGGCGGTGCTGGTCGGCTTGGCGGTGGGGATCTGCGTGGGCAAGATATCGGAGATATTCACCTCCGACCACTACAAGACCGTAAAGGAGATCGCTCGCCAGTCCGAGACCGGTCCGGCCACGGTGGTTCTGGCCGGAATAGCCGAAGGGATGCGCTCCGCCGCCATCTCGGTGGTGGTGGTCGCCGCCGGGATCGGCGGCGCGTACGCGGCAGGGGACTGGGCTATCGGAGACGGCGGCGGCATCTACGGCGTGGCCATAGCGGCCATCGGGGTTCTCTCCACGCTCGGGATCACGGTGGCGGTGGACGCCTACGGGCCGATAGCCGATAACGCCGGGGGTATCGCCGAGATGGCCCACCTGCCCCCCGAGGTGCGGGAAGCAACCGACGAGCTGGACGCGCTGGGCAACACCACCGCCGCACTGGGCAAGGGCTTCGCCATCGGATCGGCAGCGGTGACGGCACTGGCCCTGTTCGCCGCCTTCACCCAAGCCGTCGGCTTGGACTCCATCGACATCACCAACGTGGGCACGACCATCGGCCTGTTCCTGGGCGGCATGTTCCCGTTCCTGTTCGCCGCGCTCACCATCAAGGCGGTCGGGAGAGCCGCCTTCCGGATGATCGAGGAGGTGCGGCGGCAGTTCCGCGAGATCCCCGGCTTGCTGGCGGGCGATCCGAGCGCCCGGCCCGAGTACGCCAAGGCGGTGGACATCGCCACCGGTTCGGCGCTACGGGAGATGGTCATCCCGGGCGCCCTGGCAGTGGCCCTCCCGCTGGTCGTGGGCTTCATCGACGTGGAGGCGCTGGGCGGCCTACTGGCCGGAGCGCTGGTGACCGGGTTCCTCCTGGCCATCTTCATGGCCAACGCCGGGGGTGCCTGGGACAACGCCAAGAAGCTGATCGAGAGCGGCGCATTCGGGGGCAAGGGCTCGGAGCAGCACAAGGCGGCGGTGATCGGCGACACGGTCGGCGATCCGTTCAAGGACACTTCCGGCCCGGCGATGAACATCGTCATCAAGGTGATGACCATCGTCTCCCTGATCTTCGCCGCCGCATTCATCTGATCTGTCAACACCCTGCTCCGTGGTGAAACGGGTGTTGCTGGTCCGGCACGGGGAGTCCGAAGCCAACGCCGGCGAGATCTGGCAGGGTGCTACCTCCTCGCCGTTGACCGCCCGGGGCCGGGATCAGGCCGGATCGGCCGCCCCGAGGCTGGCCAACCGGCGGTTCGATCTAGTGGAGAGCTCCGATCTCGAGCGATCCCTTCACACCGCCGAGATAGCGGGCTTCCGGCCACGGGTGGTGGCCGCGTGGCGGGAGGGCGACATCGGCGTCTGGGAGGGCCGGCCCGGTGAGTGGGTCCAAACCCACTACGGCCACGATCTGGCCCGGCTCAACGAGGACTACGACCTGCGGATGGGCGAGACCGGCGAGTCACCCCGCCAGGTGTCCGAGCGGGGTCGGGCGGCACTGACCGACCTGGTGGGCCGGCTCGAGGAGGGACAGACCGGCCTGGTCTTCACCCACGGCGGACTGATCGAGTTGTTGCTGTGGCGCCTACTCGGCCTTCCGAAAGGGCGCCGCCGGCTCGGGTTCCTGTCCAACACCTCCTTCTGCGAGTTAGCGTTCGACGGTGAGGAGGCCAGCATCCTGCGCTACAACGACGCCGCCCATCTCGGGCCCGTGTCCTTCTGGGCGGGCTACACGCGGGACGGCGGCGGCGTCGTGGTCGATCTCATCCGCCACGGTGTGACGCAGGCCAACCTGGAACGGCGGGCCCAGGGGCGTGTCGACAGCGATCTGCACCCCGAGGGACAGGAGCAGGCTCGGCGGTTGGCGTCATGGATCGGGGGAGTCGACGAGGTCTTCTCCTCCACGCTGAGAAGGGCGGCGACCACGGCGGAGATCGCCTTCGGGCGCGCACCGGTGCTGGTGGACGAACTCATGGAGATGAGCTTCGGTGAGTGGGAGGGTGAGCTGTGGGAGGAGCTGGAGGCGTCGGGCCGGCTCGGCGGCTATCCCCGGGACCGCCAGGACATCCGGCGGGGCGGCACCGGCGAGACCTGGAAGGAGGTCCAGGATCGGGTGGCCGGGTTCATCAGCGCCCTCGCCGACACCTACAGGGGGCGCCGGGTGGCGGCAGCGTCACACGGAGGGGCGATCAAGGCCTATTCCACCGCCATACTGGGACTCGACTACGCCAGGGCCCGGTTGCTGGGTCCCCTGGAGAACACATCGGTCACCCAGGTGGCCATCGCGCCGGACGGACATCCGATGCTCACCACCTACAACATCACGCACCACCTGGAGGGCTAGGAGGCGTCCGGGGTGCGCGTGTTCCCCTGGGTTGGGGGGAGTCCGGCTCGTTCCGAGAGCTACTCCATGCGAAGCCACTTAACAGTTTGCTCATATACCTGTGGGAGCATGGGCATGTGAGGGGAATAGATGAACCGGCGGTCGTCGTGGTGGAGGACGATCCCAATATCGCCGGCCTGGTGGACATGTACCTGCGGCGGGACGGCTACCGGGTGTACAAGGCGGCGGACGGCGCCACCGGGTTGGACCGCATAAAGCAGTACCGGCCCGAGTTGGTCATCCTCGACATCGGGCTGCCCGGCGATCTGGACGGTATCCAGCTGTGCCGGGAGCTGCGGGCTACCTCTGATGTCCCCATCATCATGCTCACCGCCCGTGACGGCGAGATCGACCGGATCGTCGGGCTGGAGCTAGGCGCCGACGACTACGTGACCAAGCCGTTCTCCCCCCGCGAGCTGGTGGCGCGGATCCGGGCCGTGCTACGGCGCAGCCACCGCGGAGCGCTGGCCACCCTGCCCCCGATCCTGGAGATCGGGGAAGCGGAGGTGGACACCGACCGCCGCGAGGTGCGCCTGAGGGGCGATCCGGTGCCGGTCACCGCCCGGGAGTTCGATCTGCTCCAGTACTTGGCCGAGAACATGGGAATAGCCCTCTCCCGCCGCCAGCTGTTGGATGGCGTGTGGGGATGGGACTGGGTGGGTGACGAGCGCACGGTGGATGTCCATGTGTTCCAACTCCGCAAGAAGCTCGGCGATGCTCTGACGATTACCACCGTCCGAGGCGTGGGCTACCGGCTGGACTGAGGGCACGGATATGCAACGGCGGTTGTCTATTGCCGTGGTGGGAACGGTTGCTGTGGCCCTGCTGCTGGCCGGAATCGTGACTCTCGCCCTGGTGCGCCAGACCGATCGCCACGCAATCCAGCAAGTGTTGGAGCAGGAGGCCGACGTTCTGGTCAGCCTGATGGTGACTGTCCACGTGGAGGATGACGACGACTCGCACCTGAGTTCGCACCTGAGTTCGCACCTGAACCAGGCTGCCGAGAATCTCGACCGCAAGGACGTGGCCGTCCTGCTCCTCGAAGATGGAGCATTTGTGGGCAACTTGCCGGAGAATGTGCCAGCCGAGGGCCTGGACCCGTTGGCCTCGGGGGTCGCCGGGTCGACTAGCGGGATAGAGGGCTCCACTGCGTGGGCGGCTGCTGCGGAACGAGCGGGCTCCTTGACAATCGTCGTGGTTCTGACCGACACCGCCGATCAGTTCCTGGCAGCGGTCCTGCGATGGTTGGGGGTGTCAGCGGCGATATCACTGGCTCTGGGAGTAGTCGTGGCCGTGATCCTGGGCCGCCGGATCGCCGGGCCGCTCAGCCAGGCCCGTGACGCTACCCGGTTGATCGCGGGCGGCGACCTAAGCGCCCGTGTCCCTGTGGAGGAGGATCGCCGGGACGAGATCAACGAGTTGTCGACCTCGATCAACGAGATGGCCGCCTCGCTGGAACGCTCCCAGGACTTGGAACGGCGGTTCCTGATGTCCATCTCCCATGACCTGCGCACTCCGCTCACCTCCATCAGGGGCTACGGAGAGGCCATCGCCGATGGCGCCGCGGACAACCGGGAGCAGGCTGCCGAGGTCATCGTCTCCGAGGCGATTCGCCTGGAACGGCTGGTAGGTGACCTGCTGGACCTGGCCCGACTGGATGCCCGGGAGTTCACGCTCGAGAATCGCCTTACGGACCTGGCCCCCGTGGTGGAAGACGTCTGTGCCGGATTCGCCCAGGTCGCGGCCGATCGAGGCGTTGAGTTGCGGGTGATCAACGAGGAGCCGATCACTGCCTGGTGCGACCCCGTCCGGGTGGCCCAGGTGGTCGCCAACCTGGTTCAGAATGCCCTCAAGTTCGCCGGTTCCCTGGTACAGGTGGAGTCTCGGCCCGAGTATCAGGGAGCAAAGGCGTGGGCCGTCATCACGGTGGACGATGATGGTCCCGGTATCAGCCACGAGGACCGGCCCCATGTATTCGAACGCCTCTACGTGGCCCGGCACATGCCCCGGATCGAAGAGGCCGGCTCGGGTTTGGGCTTGACAATCGTGGCCGAGCTGACCGAGGTCATGGAAGGCAAGGTGAGCGTGACCGCCCGCCAACCTACCGGCACCCGATTCACCGTGCAGTTCCCAGCGACAGGACGATAGGTCCGCTCCGTGAGCAAGCCGACCAGGATCATCACAGGAGCAGTAGTGGCGACCGTCTGGGTGGCCATCGCCGCGGTCGGGTGGTGGAGCCTGCGGGCCGATGGACCCGAGCCGGTCGGTCTGGCGGCGGCCATGGCTCGCCTGGAGACCGCAGCCGGCGACGAGAGCGCCGGCTCATCGGCCTCTGAGTCCGACGACCGTAGCTCGGGCTCCACGCCGACCACCGAATCCACCGGAACGACATCGAACACCGGACCGGATACTCCCGGCACCACATTGACCACCACGACTGGCGATGACACCCCGTCAACCGACACCGAGACGACTGCTTTGGACACCGAAGCAGCAGGCTTGGCGGGGGTATGGACCGTAGTCACCACCGAAGAGACCGATGGACCGACCGGCGATGCCGCGGTCAGCTTTGCCGGCTACAGGGTGGTGGAGGTGCTGGCGGGCGGTGTCGACGAATCCACCGTGGTGGGTCGCACCGCCGAGGTGGCCGGCGCTATCGAGATGAGTGGCACCGCTCTGGTTGCCGCCACGGTGGAGGTCGAGATGGCCACTCTGCAGACCGACGACAGCCACCGTGACAGCCATGCACGGAAGGCCCTCAACACCGAGGAGTTTCCGCTGGCCCTGTTCACACTCGTAGAACCCGTGGATCTGCCCGTCGGGATACTCGAGGGCGAGAGTTTCTCGGCTTCGGCCGTAGGAGACCTCACGATCAAGGGGGTCACCAACCGCGGCATGTTCGATCTGGAGGCACAACTCGCCGGGGACACCATCGTGGTCGTGGGCTCGGCTGAGGTGATCTTCAGCGACTACGGAGTAACCGCCCCGGCGTCCATCGCTGTCATCTCGGTCGAGGACCACGGCATCATGGAGTTCCAGCTCTTCTTCACCCGGTGAGCATCGGGCGGTCAGGGTGCAAGTCCGCGCGACGCCCATAACGCCGACGCGGGTCTAGGCCGGTCCCCCGAACGGGCGGCAAGGCTCCCCAAGACCTTATCGCGACCCTGATCCGCGCTTAACGATCGGCTCACGACCGTCCTCAATAGTGGTAGCGCTCAGATGAAGGACTTCTCCTGGAAGGAGGAAGAATGAGCATTACAGAAAGGAAGGCGCCGGACCGCTGGTGCGGCACCCGCCGGACCGGCGCCCGCCCGGGAAAGGGCGTGAGGAAGGTCTTGGCCATCGTCCCTGCGGCGATGGTGACCTTAGCCCTCTTGCCATTGGGCCAGGCGGGCGGCATGGCAATCACCGCCCCGGTCGCCGTGATCCCGGATTTCGCGCCATCGCTCCCGGCCGGCGGCCAGCAGGCGGCCGTTACAGGAGCCGCCATGTCAACGGGCCAGCCCTCGACCAGCAGCCAAGTGGTGACTACACCGGCCCCTGCGACGACAGATCACGCCGCCGACTGCGCTGCCAACCACAGCAGCCCGGGTACTGATGACGCCGGTGACTGTGATGGGGACGGCAGTGATGACCATGCCCACCCGGAGGGTGCTGATCATGCCGCCGACTGCGCTGCCAACCACAGCGGCTCGGGTTCTGATGACGCGGGTGACTGTGATGGGGACGGTGCTGATCACTCCCACGCGGAAGGTGATGACCATGCCCATCCGGAGGGTGCTGATCATGCGGCCGACTGCGCTGCGAACCACGGCGGCCCAAGCTCCGGCGACGCCACCGACTGCGCCTAGGCACACGGCCGACCTGACGTGAACCCGAACTACTCCCTGCCAGCGTACCGGCGGCGCGGCGGGGATGCGCGTGACCGGGAAGACCCACCCGGTCACGCGCTCGCGAGGGACCACGAAGATGTCTGAACGTCGAGCGTTGCTACTCCTTGGAGGTGTTGTCCTCGTCGGATTCGGGCTTCTCGCAGCAAACGGGAACGACTCCGATAGTCCAGTAACAGTTCCGTTGATGCCCGCCGACACTGCGGTGGGGGGTCCGCCGTCTAACTCGCCCCCGCCGGTGACGACGCGGTCTTATCCGGAAGGGGAGGGGCCGCCGACGAGTACCGATGAAGAGGTGTCGCCGGCGGTGCCCACCCCGCTGGCACTGACCACCCCGCTCGGGGTCCCGGTCCTGGTCATCGGACGCAGCGGCACGGGCTATTTGGTGCAGACACCTTGTGGCAACACCGCAGAGGTCTCCGCCGGCTCGCCGATCGAGAGGGCGCTGGTCGTAGTGGATCCGGGCCATGGCGGGAGATGGAATACCGGCGCCACAGGACCCAACGGCCTTGTGGAGAGCGACTTGAACCTGAAGCTCAGCCGCGCCGTCCTGGACCGGCTGGCCCAACGTGGCATCTCCGCCGCGATCACCCGCACGGCCGACTACGGGATGCTGATCTCTGTCCGCGCCGCATTCGCCGACGCTCTCGGGGCCGACGCGCTGGTCTCGATCCACCACAACGCGCCCACCTGGGGAAGTAGTGACGTCCCGGGTACCGAGGTGTACGTTCAATCAGCGAAAGAGGCGCGGGCCCGAGCCGACTCCGCTCGCCTAGGTGGACTGCTCTACGAGGGGATCACCTCAGCGCTGCTCGCCACATTCGACAACATCGCATGGAGCCGCCTTCGCAACGCGGGGGTGCTGCGCGTCCTGCTCCCCTCCGGCGAAGACGCTTACGGCATCGTACGCCTCCCGCGCGTCGCCTCCGCCCTGGTCGAGTACGGGTACCTCTCCAATCCCCCCGAGGCCGAGCTGTTCGCCACCGAGGAATACATCCGGGTCGCCGCCGAAGCCACCGCCGGCGCCATCGACGCCTACCTGCACTCCGACCGCCCGGGCACCGGATTCATCCGAGAGCCGCGCCAGTTCCACTCGCACTCGCATCCAGGCTCCGTCCGTTGTGACGATCCGGCTCTGGAATGAAGTTCGGTGCCGGCTCTAGGAGATAGAGTCATTCGTCCCACTAGCCATCTTCCGGCCGCGGGTGCTGGCCGGATGGAGGGAGGGCGACATCGGCGTGTGGGAGGGCGGCTCGATGAGTGGGTCGAGGCGCAATACAGCCACGATCTGGCCCGGCTCCACGAGAACTAGACGTGCGGATGGCAAGACCGGTGAGTCACCCCGTCAGGTGTGCGAGCGGGGCTGGGAGGCGCTGACCGCCCTAGTGGGTCGGCTCGGTGGTTTTCCGGCTCTTCGGAAATGAGTGGGGAGTGAGGGATCTTCCGGGGGGTGGGTGGTAATCCTGTGGATGAGTGGAGGGGTCCTCCATAATCGGGTGTTGTAAGCGACATCCGAGTCAGGAGGACCCCTGTGGAAGCTGATCCTACGCGTATGTGCGAGTTGTTGGTAGGTCTGGGCGACGTTGATCTGGTGGGGATCAACGAGTCGGGTGAGGGGGCTCCGTTGGAGGTGGTGATCCGTTCCCGCCGACCCC
>MKWU01005269.1_pt1 | contig 14261 bp, 13 predicted proteins | sample 809101 | NCBI WGS metagenome assembly MKWU01 (sample SAMN05860141, study PRJNA318959) | sponge metagenome | host: Aplysina aerophoba | place: Slovenia: Piran, Adriatic Sea, Gulf of Piran | collected 2013-05-07 | reverse complement strand
GAGCCGCACAGCCACTGGGCCACCCCCCCCACCCAGACTAGGAGACCAAGAGCATTGTAGGGCCCTGTAGACATTTGCTGTGTTGCATGCGATCAGAAATTGCAAGACACTCCTTACCAACACTGTACATATTCACTCTGTGCCCTCCACATCAGTGAACCCACTGTGTGCATGGCTAACTCGTGGTAAGGCGCCACGAGGGATGACAGCCATCACTTGCATGTGACAGATGGGTTAAGCCTAATCCATCCATGCATTATGTACATCAACCCATTGCAAGCCAAATGTGCGGGACACTACTGTTACACTCACTCAGTTCCTCTGCTGTGGACAGTCCATAGCCCCGCCCCTTGTAACCATCCACAACTTCCAGTATATCTGTAGCCCTAAGAGGACTCCCATTGTCCTTCAGGAGGCCCATCTGCTGGAGTGTGTTGTCAATGTGGTTGTAGAAGTACTCAGATGAATCACTCACAGATACTGCATGGATTCTGCACAGGATGGCAGATGCCCCTACTGACATCACCTCCAAACTCTACAGCACTATTTGACATGCACACGGTCAATTGAGAGTGAAAATGGTACATGTACTGTATGATAAGGAAAGGTATTCCTATGTTGAAGACACATTCTCACTTCAGTCCTGAGTTAGTAAGATGGTTGGCTATGGCCAGTCCCTCTGCTGTCCCACCACTTCCCACAGCCACCACAATGTCATCAAAGTGATCAGTCAAGCCCTGTAGTGCACAAGAGATCGACACGATCACACACACAAATACAAGCACAGTGTGCATAATATTAGGAATAATTAAGAATAAAATGAAGGGTTTGACACAAAATACAATTGTAAGGCTGACTGTAGATGTACGTTAAATGTGTTGCTGGTGACATAGAACACCTTACATGTAACCAACCACCCTGTGCACCAAGGTATGCAGAGTATCACGTGTGCCAGGTGTGTCAGCACTAGGGCAAATACAATGCCAACCAACAGTGGGGCAATGAAGAGTAGGTGCCATCACTTGGCCTCGCGTTCTGTACCCCCAACTCCTACCTGGTCCAGCATTTCTCTGAAGCCTTCAATGTAGCCCCATACACCAGTGGCATTGGATCCACCAGTTGGGATGAGATATGGCTTATGGCCTGTCATTCTGCAGAGACACAAGGGGCAGGCTCTGCACATCATGTGCTATCATATTTTGCAATACCACCACACAGGGCTAGTTGCCCGAGTGCAAGTGCAGTATTTGCACCAGTGGGTGGATGAAAAAGCACCACCAGCGCAAGTTGCAGAGGGTGAACCACCACAACCTCTGTGAGTTATATATTATTGAGGTTAGTGGTGTGTATTGCAACTTGCACTGTATAAGTGCTGGCAACACATGAGAACACATACACACATTCTGTTTCAGTGACAACAGATGAGGCACACTATTGTCAAGCATACTGTCCACACGTGTGTGCCACAGTCTCACCTGAGCTTTTCAGCAAGTTCTTTCATCTTGTCCTCAATCCCCTCAGTACAGATGCCATTTTCTTTCTTTCTTTTGTAGCGTATGTCAGGTATAGCCACAATGGTGGACCCACAAAGACGATCCAGAAGAAGATTGCCCTTGCAACCCACTTTGGAGGGGTCCTATGCCACACAACACAGGTGCATACACATGCACACTCACCCCACACACACAACTTTAGTGCAGCAGGAAAGTGGAGGCATCTTCTCTTACCAATTTGTCCTTCATCTTGAGAAAGAGGTAGGACTTGAGACCCACTTCCTGTGCTGCTACGGCTGCTGCTCGACAGAAATTGGATTGTAGAGCTCCACAAGTCAGCACTGTGTCACAACCAGACTCAATTGCCTCTCCCAGTAGGAATTCCAGTTTACGCACCTGATGAGCATTAAACAATGTGCCAGACATGTGGACAGGACTCAACCTAACATTTTATGCAATGCCTGAATCGTACTACATGCATTTTGTTTGGTATAATTAGTTGTGTGGTCAAAACATGTGACAGTGGGCCATTCTGTGCCTGATCTATTGAGACTTGCAGCACATTTAGCTACGCACGTAGGTAATTGACTAGCTACCTTGTTTCCACTCAGGGCTGCTCCGGTTAGGTCGTCTCTCTTGATGCACACTTGGAACCCGCTGGGCACACGAGGCAAGTTCCACACGTGTATTGGAGTGGGCCGCTGAGCCAACTGCACACACGCACACGTATACACGTTCAATTCAATTGTAAGCTTTCTGCATGCATGAGCGATATCGTGCAGGCCGCTAACTGAACTACCAACTTACAGGTATATAATACTTTGACGACTTGCACAACCACGCTGCCCAGTCCGGAGGCTTATACTTACACAGCTGCCTAGAGAATGCTTCTCCTGCTGCCATTTTGGTGGCAATAAAGTGCCTGAAGGTCTTCTAGGGGAATTCCTTTGTGGATTAGTCGCTGTCCACGGTTATCAGATGTGTGGGACACCCTCTCACTTAAGTCTCGCGTTACCTCCCCTCTATTCATATGCTGACGTCATTGGTGACGTCAGCATATAAAAATGGAGGGGAGGTAAGCGGTCTGGTAGTCTGGCTGGCGAGCCAGCCCCTTTCCCTCGATTGCGGGGGGAATAAGGTCTGGTTCCCAGACTAGCGGTCTGTCTACTCGAGACTACCTCTCGCTCGCCTCCTAATATCTTGCAGTGTATCATTGTAATAGCTACTTTCTACTTTAAACAAGTGCAAAGTAGGACTCCTTGTGCGTTAGTCTCCATAAGAAAAATCTCGAAGATCTAGTTGGTTATGCTTCTATGTAGCTAGCTAGCTGTGCCTATCCCTCAACTGGCTCCGAGCTGTATTCCACTCCAGCAACAAACACTGAAGTTTGCATTAGCTAGCCCTGTCATACCTATATCAGCCCACTTTGGGGTGTGGGCCAAGAGCAAGAAACTAAGAAGTGAAGTGATGGCTTCTCAGCTGGCTCAGGCATGAGAAAGAGTAGTTCTCTAAAACCAGCTTAACAGCAGAGTTGAAAACCTTGCCGACGTTTCGACCAGATGCTCTGGCCTTCTTCAGGGCAAAGATATGCTAGCGTGAGAACTTATATTTAACTACGTAAGAAGTTCCTTTGCGTCCTGTTAAGTTTGCTCTTGCCATAGATCCTTGGTCGGTATAGGGTATAGCCAACTCGATAGTTATTATCCATGGCCAGTTTCGTATATGCATCGTAAACTAGTCCGGAGGCTTATACTTACACAGCTGCCTACAGAATGCTTCTGCCGCCATCATTATAATTTTAATTATAGATCCAATTTGATGGGAGCAGTCCCCCAAATGTGGTGCACACTACATGTTAAATGACTGTAATATTAAATGGTTGTACTACGTATATATAATTATAAAGACTAGTAAAACTACAGCTTCTGAATTTCATCCAGAATTCTCTGTCTGGGCCCCAGGGGAATTCCCATGTGGATTAGTTGTTCTTCGGTGATGTGTGGCAGCTCCAGTATAGTGACACCCTCTCGCTGGAACTTGGCATGATATTGCTGAACACACATACAGTAAAACGTAACACACACCAGATCACAGCAGTTGCTTATGTACAGCTAATTCCCAGTAGATAGTGAAGCCCCCACCCAAGCACAGTGGTATGGTACATCCACAGTACCTGGTAGCCAAGTCGACTCAGCATCATCTCCAGTAAAGGTGGCTCATTGCCAAAGAACCTTCCAGTGAAAGAAACCAAGCAATAAAATGTAAAAGCCATTTCCCCTTAACACATGTGCAGGAAGCAGTTTACTAGCAAAGAGGGGCATTTAGACTGTACCCAGTATGAGGTATTAGTGACAACTGGTAGAAGTCAGTGGATAATATGTCACCTGACCTAATAAAATTGATCCATGGCCAAGGGGCTGAAGTCCTATTTGTGGCAACCAGTGATTGCTTCTGACAGTCAGTCATCCAATAAAAGGAAGCCACACATTCTTAATTAGCATGCCACACACTAATGAGCCCCAAAGGACAAGTCTCAGTTGTTCATCTTCGTCTGCTGGATGACTGGGCAGGTGATCCCTGGTTGGTGCAAATAGGGCCGTGGTCCCCTGGCCAGGGATTAATCGCACTGACTTGGTCAGGTGGCAAAATATAATGTGATTACTACAATTTTCAAGCAATTTACTGCATGCACACAAACACACAAACACACACACACACACAAACACACACAAACACACACACACACACACAAACACACACACAAACACACACACAAACACAAACACACAAACAAGCATTCCTCAACACTGGCAGAATGTTGTCGGTAAAACCATTCAAATTGCTCTGTGACTCAATACATACCACATTGTTGTCAAATCATCCAACAGTTACTATATAGGGGATAGTCTGACAAGACATTTGTAGGAATGAACATCCCTTTGCTACAGATGTTTTCCTTGAGTCTTAACATAGCAGGGCTCTCTTGATCCCTATTGTCTAGCTCAAGGTGGCATTCTATGCCTGATTCTGAGTACCTGCTGATGCCATGAGTACCTGTTAAAAGTCAACAGACATTCTATCCTAGTGCAAAGTGTCTCACTTCTTTAGTTTTCCCACTCGCTGCTGTGAGACCATGGAAATAGCCCTACGCTGCCCAAGAGGAACATGCTTTCGCTCCTCAGGAGACAGAGGATTCTCCTCTCCTCTGCTCTCCAACTGCCTTGCCTGCCTCTGCAGTTCCTGCCTCATGCCCATAACCTGGTCTGCCAATGAGGCACACTCACGTGCCAGATCCACCACAAGCCCCTCTAGATGGAGGCTGCGGTGCCGCATCTCCCTGCATCAATGCAGGAGGGACACCACTACTGCACATCCATGGTGGCCTGTGCGCACCTGCCTGCATGGGGGTGGACACTCACTCACTTCACCAAGGCTGCATTCTTCCTTTTTTCTTCAGCTCCTGCAGAATATCAATGAGGAGGCAAAGTGGAAGCCATGCCCAAGACAGGTATAATCTTGTTCCTAGGTAGGCTGTCAAAGCTCACTCTTCTTCTCCAAAGCCCTAATTCTGCGGCTCTGTCCAGCCAGCAACTGATACATTCGCTGCTTTTCCTCTGTCAAGCTACGCCGAAAGGCACTCTGTTCCAGCATTAGTGCCGACAGCTGCACACATAGGGAGCAGAGGGAGTGTCTACACCAAATGACAATGCAGCCATGCTTCTTCAAATGTGTGTGCTGTTATGTACCTGAGATGAGAGTCTTTCAATAGGAGTCTCATCCTCCATTACACTACTAGACCACTTTTTCTCCTTAGCCAAAACAGGTGCAGGAGAAACAGAGAGAGGAGTGATTATGTCATCTGGAGGTGCAGCTGTGCCAATGGTATCTCTGCTGGCCGGTGTAGTCCAGTGAGAGCCTGCAATCTCAGCTGCCAGGTTGTCCTCATTTCGCGGAGTACTTGCCCTAGAGGTGTCCAAAAAGCCCCACTCCGAGTCTGTTTCATCTGAGCTGTCCTCGGCCTCACTGGAAGAGGGTCTCAGAAGCTGGACTGGTTGTCTGGAGTTCAAGGTGCCTGACAGCACTGTAAGCCCATCCTCTGAGAGCATTATCCCGTGGGGGTCTACCATGGCATCCCATGTCTCACTGACCTGCGAGAACTGAGCCCACTGATCGTCATCCCATCCATTAATGGACTCTTCTGACTCTGAAGTTTGTAAAACGCGGGTCAGTTCTTGTTGTAATGATGCTTCGGAGAACACACTCTGGATGTCCTCATTTGCACCTCTGTCCTCCCATTCACCCTCCCCCTCATCACTCCACTCCGGATTGTACAGCAGATGCTGTGCCTGCGAGCTCAGCAGGTCTCCCTGTCCGGAGGCACCAAGGGACGTCACAAGCCTGCATGCGACAACGACTAATTGGATCTTCCACGAATGCAGACCAGTGGACGTTAATGAGTCAGCATGCATGCACAGAGTAATCAGACCCACCTCCTTCCCTTCCATGCGCTAACGGCCCCATCCAGGGCAGACGAAACCTACAGAGTTATAATGCTTTTGCATACATCGTACAGACACATTACATTAGTCAAACAGCATAGTAATGTTGACTAAATTAGACAAATGCTGCATGAGAAACGTCAGTGAACGTCAATATATGGAATAATGACAGCAAGGGTCACGGATAGACTTTATTCTCGTTTATTATTCCCCATCCAGTCGACGCCCGAAATAGGCGCGATGATGAAAACTAGCTAGCTAGCTAGCGCGCATGACTCGGGCCGCACCGATCGAGAGCTAGACCAGTCGTGGCCGGATACACATAGCCATGTACGTGCCCTTCTTACTATGGTGCCAATAGAAGACTCGCCCCTTTGGCAGACATCACTGAGACGTATATATCCCGATGGACTCACGACGCGATCAAGACCTACCTTCATAACTTCCATAGCCATCTAGTAACCAGCTGCCTATTATACGACGTTGCACAGTAAAGTGGCTGCTTGTGCAAAAGGCCCAAATTGATCAATGTCGCACGCGCCTGCACTCCAGTCTGTGCAGGAAGGAGCCCCGACCATGTACATGTGCTGCATATGACGTGGCATATGCCGGCTGGCACTAGAGTATTAAACACGTACGTACCTGCTGCACTGCCCTTTCCGTAACCGTGGACATCTTTTCCGACCCGCCCCGTTACACGCCCACGCATTGTGGTTAATTAGCAACATATACATTGTGGTTAATTAGCAACATATATACGACACCTCATCAAAGTATACATTTTATCCAAATTACATCTCCAATGCTGAGCTCCGGTCCACAGACGATGCCTGCAGGCAGAGTCAATCTCTGCAATAGCCAAAAAGGCTAGCTAGATGGAGGCTGTTTGGTCACATCCTCTGGCTGCCCATTGACACCCCGGCCTGCCAACAGATCCATGACAACATACGTACTTCAAGCCCAGGGCACTACGTGGAAGGGTTGGAGCACCATGAACAACGTTGCCAGTGGTATTAGACAGAGACTTGAAAGAAGCAGGAGGGACACAACGTATGCTTACGAACAAGAGAAGATCTTGAAGAGCGAAAGAAAGCAATTGATAGACTCGTTCAATGAACTGCTAGACATGGTACTGTAGATAGAGATGGACACAAGCGCTCGTGTAGTGCAGAAGTGAAATTAGCTAATTAATTAATTATAATATGTCATACAGTCAAGCACACATGATCGAACTGGTACAAAACCTATAGCTGAAATAGTTTCGTTCAAATCATAAAAGTACAGTATATCCATGCATGATCAATCGTGACACAGTCCACTCCGTTACCACCACCAAAACCAGGTAGGTACAGAGTTTATACGCTTCTCTGCACCAACAACTTTAGTTCGGCTGCAGTCAAAGCTTCCCAGTACAATACAGCAGGTTTTTCTCGGAACTTGGTGCGTGGGGTATCCCCCATGGAGCCATAGCCTGAAGTGACAATTGTAGCCTTGAGCAGCTGTGTTGCTGCAAGTGAAGGGACGGCAAGCTGGCACTTTGCCTCCCTCCGGTATGGGCGGAACCAGGTGATGAGAGAGACTGGCACCCTGGTTGCATCCATGATGATGATCACCCCATTGTTGAAGCTGAGCCACAATGTGTCCTCATATACAAGTAGGGAGAGTACTCGTTCTGCTGTTGGAATATTCTTTCTGCAAATGGGCTCGAGTATGTCCTTCAGGTCTAACGTATGCACACAGGTTGACCTTTCCAGCTCCCAGGTGCGTAGCTTGAGGCCTTGCCGAGTGATGGTCCATGCCACGTTGTTCTCTTGTCCCACCACAAGGGCTTTTATCCCAACCTCTTCCGGGGTGCAACCTTCCCACCGCTGCTGCACTTGTACATCATCATCGGCATTGAGCTGCACCACTTCACGCCCACACGTCACCAAGAGCACATCCTGGATCACTACCATGCTGTATACAGGGTCTTTCCCCACACTGATTATGATGCTGTTGTTGGGAAATGCTAGCTTAGGATGGCAAGTGATAGTGCCATTGGCCTGGCCCACAAAAGCATATGTGTCTCCTACAGCCAAAGTAGATACGGAGTCCTCCACCTTGTAGCTTCCAGTGAACTGATACTTTTGGGTGTCATACACCCGCACACTGGCATTGTTCAGCCCAATAAGCACTTGACTATCCATTGCAGCAATGCAGTGTGAGCGATCATCCATCTCCAAAGAGCCCAAAATCGATAAATCTTCTTCAGCACTAATGATGAAGATCTGAGTCTTCAAATCATCATCACAGCAGCACCAAATCTGTCGAGCAGATTCTACCATGCAGCAGTGGCGGACCATACTTGTATCGTGGAGGTACTGCGTGTATTGCAAGAGTTGATACACAACATTTCTCAACTTTGCTTGGATGTCGAAGGCAGTCATTCTCTTTTCTGGGTCCACATGCCAGCAGTCATGCATCATGTCAACCAGATTGCCATACAGTGGAAAGAGGTTCTCTTTCAGCTTAGGAGGCTGACTGCTCAAGAACTGGCTAGACACGGCCTTCTCTGTCATCAGCTCATACAGAAGAAACCCAAATGCGTAGATGTCCACCTTCTCTGTGTATTCCTGAGATTGTTCCATGTGGTACATCTCTGGAGCCTGCACGCACAAGAGCCCTGGCTTGGTAAGCAAGCCAGAAGGAAAAGACTTTCTAGCTCGATTAAAGTTAGTAAGCTTCACCGAAAACTCATCTTTAAGATCAACAGACCACACAAGAACAGAACTTGCTCTGAGTGCTCGGTAGACAATGTTGGAAACATGGAGGAAATGCAGAGCCTCAGCAACTTGACAGGCCAAGTGAAAGCAGACAATGCGACGTATGGTGGTCTCCTGATCGAGGAGGTTATCCCTGAGTGTCCCCATGGGAGCTCGCTCTAGGACAATGGCGGGACGGCAGTCTCCTTCCTTGTTAATAAAGCAAGGGAGCACTGCAAGTAGTTTCACCACATTGGTATGCTGCAGGTTCAGCAACAATGTGGCCTCCTGTCGCATTTGAAAGTAGGGGAGGATGGGAGACACCTGCTGCCTCCAGAGGTATTCCTTAATGAGTACATCCTTTGCCTTGAGTTGGGCTGGGTACACTTGGTGATCTGAGCTAACATGCAGTGGCAACTGGTGCACTGATGCAAGGTCTTTCATACTGATGTGGTATGACTGAGGAATATCCAATAGGTGGACATCTGGCAGAAGGTGAGAGTACTCAGTGAAGTGGGACTCCCCTTGAGTACAGCTTGCACTGCTTGAGCGTCGTACGCTGGGCAAACTGGCCGTCACGGCAAATGAAGTGGGAAACTGGACTGAGTTGAGAATGCAGCTTGGGCATACGACATTCTCCATCATGCTGCTCTTCTGCTGCCGGTCCAGTAGGTAGAGATCAGGATAGCAGTCCTGGAGAAGGTTCTGCACCAAAACGGACAGCCTGGCCATTAACAAATGTCCCTCTTTTGTATTTGGGGTAGCCATTTCTATCCCTGCTTCAATGTAGTTGCCCTTGCATGGGTGAATGGCATAATGATATGGCTCTCCACTAAACTGCACTGCTTTGTCCCACAATTTCATATTCTCGGGAAGACCTCTCAGAGAGATATCCTCAGCCTCTAATCTCTTAGGATAATAGAAGCTTGCAGGCTTTCTTCCAAGTCTTTCCGTGAGTGTTATACCTTTGCGTTTGCCTTTCGCACCCACTACGGTCCTTGATGAAACGCCATTCGCATCCAAAATCTCAAAGCCATTGTCTGTAGGGGCAGTAGCATTGCTCTGCAGTGTGCAGCAGTCTGTGTCAGTCTTTGTTGGCAGAGGGCAGGTAGGTGGAATGTCCTCCTGTGAATCAAGCTCAGCAGAAGAACCCTCACTAATAACAGGTGCCATTATCTCATAATGCTGTGACACAACTACAGAAATCAGGCGAGGCCAGATGTCACAAGGTAGACCCTGGGAGATGGAAGAAAACTGACGTCTCAATGCAGTTTCCTTTCCATTCAGCTTTGGGAGGCCAGTGCTGGACAGGAGATATGGAAATAGTATCTGAGAAGTTCCTGTGGGCAGCGCAATAGCATAGCGAGCCAGCACGCGCAAAAGGGGGTCCACAAGATATTCCGGAATGTCATTCTCTCTTATGATGCTCTTCACCTCTCCTAGAGGGCGCACTACCTGTTTTCCTTCCTTCACCTTCCCAAGCACAGCAGACAGTGTCTCAAAGATCCAACAGGGGCAGAGAAAGAAGTAGTCCTTGAGCCGCTGAATTGGGTCGGGATAAAGGAACACACTACCAACCATCTCCAAAAAATCAATGATATCTGGCAGTTCTGCCCGTGGGGGTCTCTCATCTCTGCATACTTCTTGCACTATGCTCCACATGTCCTCCTCAGTGATCACCATTGGACGACTTTGATGCTGTAAGGATTGTGCCTTCTTTTGAAGTGGGGCTACCAACTCATAAAAGCTCTCTGGCCATTCCATCCCAATGATGCTTGCCTCACAAACACGTGTATTGAGGGCAGCTTCATAAATCTTTGTGCGTGGGTCTGTAACAACTCCACCCCCCAGTGCGGGATCATCACTCATGACAACTGTTTCATGGAAGGTGAAGCTCTGCGTCTCTTCCTTGGATTTGCTCTTCAGCTCCTCGAGCTTGTTGTAGTCAGCACACTCGTGTGCATTGAAGGGCTGTGGGTATTTTGGGGGTAGGATTAGGACAAACTGGATGTTTGCCAATGCATAGTACCGCTTGAGCATAGCAATTGGTGCCTGGATTTGCTCCAAGAGAGATACTATTTCAGTGAGGTCCACAATTATGATGTACAGTGCACTGGGGCGGAAAAAGCAGGGGTAAAGGTGATGGAGGTCCGCATCATTTGGAAGGACAAGGGTATTGAAATTAACCTTTGTGGTCCAGAGAGCTTTTCTGTATGACCATTCAATGATCTCCAGTGGACCACTATCTGTGGATGGCATGCCCTTATGGCCGACGAGCTTGGTTGTGACCAGCCTCCTTCCTACATCACTCCCTCCAATGATGACAAGGTTAATGTGGTTATTAGGCTTGGTTTGCCTTCCTTTCGTCCTTTGTCGCGTCAGTGCCCTGCCAAATCGTGTCAGGTTCCCTCCATGAGTCTCTTGTCCGCCTTTGCAGATCACTGTTAGTCCCTTCTTGCACAAGTCCTGTGGCAAATCTGATTTGCTAATGCCCATGTACGAGACATCCAAAGTGGTCATATTGCGGATGTGGCACAACACCCGGGGAAGCTGAGAGAAGCTGTTCTTGCTAAGGTGCAACATCTGAATGTGCGAGTCCTGAAGAGAGTTAGGCAGTGAGTCCAATTTGTTCCCACTAAGATCCAACACCAACAAGGATTGTGACCACTCAGTCACTTCTGGGAGTTCCTGCAGGTAATTCTTTTTCAAGTCTAAGTTCTCCAGGTTGGGGAGGGCAAAGAGACCAGGTGGAACAGACTGCAGGTGATTTTCACTCAGGTCCAGTCTACGCAGCTGTTTTGCTTGCAAGATGTCTCTAGGACACTTTGAAAGCCTGTTCCGTGTAACCCGCATGGTTAGAACCCACGGGGCTATGGCTTGAATCCAAGTAGGATGCATCTCGTGGAGCCGAAGGCCTGACCAGTCCACATAGCGCTTCTTCATGTCAAGATCAGTGAAGAGTAGCAATTCCTTGGTGACTGCCGGTCTGTCCAACATCACTGATAGGTAAATGGGGCGAACAGTTTGCAGCTTGCCTGTGATGCGTGCTTCACGTACAACTGGAACATACCAGAGGCATGTTTCAGTGAGGGGGTCAGACAGCAGCATTGTCACCGCTTTTGGATTGTTCTCTTTGACTGCTTGGCAGAGGAGAAGCAAACCAATGGCTTCAATGAACTCCTGCTGTGCTGCCAAGTGCAGAGCGGTCTCAAAGCTGAGCTGCCCTAACTTCCTCTGCTTCAGGTACTTGGTGCCACCAACAATCACGGTCTCCAATCCATCTAGATTCCCCGTCAAGACAGTTTCAAGCATTGCCTCTTCAATGTCTCGTCGAGTGAAAAACTTTGGTTCCTGACTGCGAGACAAAATGAGATCCTTGACACGAACTGTGTTACGCTTAGAAGCGTACACACAGACTTCTACATGAAAGGACAAAATTAAAAACATGTAAAAACAAGTAAATGTGCTTAATTAATAAATTAATATAGTAACCAGATGGACACATACACCTCTTTCACACAAAATAACATGTCCCCATTTTAATTTGCATTTTAATCCGCATCGCATTTCGTGGGAAGTGAGTTCAGTGGTGCAAACACATTCTATCACGTCCATGTTAATCATGGTCAAGATGCCATCAAAATGATGTTTGCTAACCTGCTCAAGCTGCCAATCCTTTTTCTGGCTATAAGCAAGGAGGCAACTGAGGATTCGAGTGAAGAGGAGACAATTATCATCATGGAATCACGCTTTTACTGCATTCGCCTCTTTGCAATGAAAGTTGACAGCGAGGATGACCACTGCAGTGTCTACTCGTTTACTGGAGGAATCTTGAATCAGGCAACTGTGGGTGAGGCCAAGAACTTCTTCCTCCTGTCAGGACAAAGTACTGGGCTGGAGCAATGCCAAATTTAAAGAAAATTTCGCCCGAGTCAGCCATCCAGCAAATGATGGAAGCCATATTCCTATACCCGTTCCTAAATTCCAAGGATTATGCTAACAGAAAGCAAGTCCATTCCAGATTGCTGCAAGCTGCTGTGAATTGTCATTGTAGGTGTCTTGACGTATACATTGCCTGGCCAGGGAGTACGTACACATGATGCGCAGGTACTTACTAATTCTAGCATTTACATCAAGGAGGATTTACGTGAAGCAGGATGAAACCGGCAAACCCAAGAAGCGACGTGCCAAATACACTACGTTCCAAAAGTGGCAGTGCAAACTTCATCGTGAGTGTCAGACTATGTCGTGGCTGCACTGCACTAGCGAGAAAGATGACAGGAAGAAGGCGATGAGCCAACTGAAGTGTTAAAGTGTGCACTGATTTCGCTGACAGAATCTGTTCGAGTAAGAACTTCACCGACAAGTGGATCGTCAGAGCCAACTCGGTGAGGATAAGCAACGCTCATGATCATGCCCAAAGTGATCACCATGGTCACGCAATGTTGCTCTTGAGGAAGCAGCAAGCCAACTCTGCTGGACTTCCTCCCCCAATCCTATGCTTCAATTGCTCAGAGTTTGAACAAGTTGACGGATAATGAGAGTAAGAAGCTGTGAAACAAATTCGATATTGCCCATTTTGTAGCAATACAGAAGCTCCCCTTTATCATGTACATTCAGATTTGTGAGCTTGAACTGCACCATGGAGTCTGCCTTGGCACTTCATATGTCAATGAAACTGTGGACAAAGAAATGATCCACTACATCAGGGCCGTAGCAAGCGGTCCGGCCGGTCCGGCTTTGGCCGGACCACTTTTAGTCCAGGAAACATATTTTCTAAAAATTGAAGTAGGACAATTTGCACACACTTCAAGACTTAGGGGGTCTAACGATAACCAAACATTACAAAGTAGCTTTGGTACACTTACTTGATTATATTCCAAAGACTTAAAGAGGACTGAATTATTCCTTCGCCCTAGTAGGCTGCTATATACACTTTGCCGTCCCGGGGATTGTTAGCCGCCATGTTTTGTGACGTAAAATAATGTCACTGTATATAACTACGTATGTTCGCGTTCGATGGTCATTGCACAAGCATGGCTACGAGCAGCTCAAGCGCGGAGACCGGCGATATTCCTGCTACTCCACACCAACCAATGGTCTTCAAGTTTCCCAAGAGGATGTACGGACGAGAGAAGCCGGTGGAACGAAGCTTTCAGCCTTCATGGTTCACGAAGTGGCCATATCTACATTACAATGAGGCTAAGGATCTGGTGTACTGCCACACCTGCCTGAGAGCTTTCGCAGAGAAACGGATAAAAGCTGCCAATGCGGATGCTGCTTTTGTAAGTGTGTTAGCTAATCATGAAATAAAATGAGCTATGGTAGGTTATTCTTGTAACTATACTAGCCAGGACCCAAATGGACCGATGTCAGGGGTAAAATTCAGATGTTAACGGGCCAAAAGGTCTGAATCCCCCTGACATCGGTCCATTCGATTCTCGGCTAGTATAGTTACAAGAATAACCTACCATGACAGCACATAGCCACACAGAGATTATGAAAATGATAAATTGAACTAGTTAGTT
>MKWU01005268.1_pt1 | contig 14262 bp, 7 predicted proteins | sample 809101 | NCBI WGS metagenome assembly MKWU01 (sample SAMN05860141, study PRJNA318959) | sponge metagenome | host: Aplysina aerophoba | place: Slovenia: Piran, Adriatic Sea, Gulf of Piran | collected 2013-05-07 | reverse complement strand
GATCTTCTGTAGGAGCGATCTCCCGATCGCGACAGTCCGCGATTCAGACGATTGCTGCCCGCTATTCCAAAATCCTGTCCTTCTCATCCTGATACGCTGCGTTGACGGGTGCGAGCAACTCCTGACAGAACTCTGCGGCAAGGATGGCGTTGATCTCCGCCGCTACCATGCCCCCTTTCTGATACGCCGCCATCGCAGACGGCTGTTCAACAAGACGTTGACGGACAATGTAAGATTGGACGCTCTCTGCGGCGGCATCCACGAGTCCCGGATCGGCATGGACGGCTTGACGCAGGAGCGTATTCCGCTTGGCGTTGTATTCCATCTTCAGGTCCTCAAGTGCCTTTTCTTTGGCTTTCTCGGCGCGTGCTTGGCGCTGCTTTTGGAGCTCTGGGTCCTGATAGTTCTCTCGGATGGCTTCGACGATATACCCCGCACGGTTCCTAACGCCTGACGCATCCAGCGACATCTCTATCTTTTCAGCAACATACCCCAGAAAATCAGAATAACTGCCGGGGGATGGTAACTTTTCAGGTGTAATGAAATCCCATTCCTTGTCAGCGATCTGCAGCGCAACTTTCCGGTCAATCTCCGCTTGGATGAGTTCCACAGCGACAAGCGGGAGGTTCTCTATATCCGGGAACACCGATTCTTGAACAGGGAGCTGCTTGACTCGCGTAATACGGAACTTCAGCTCGGCAATCCTGCGTCCGATCCGTTTCTGATCGACTTCAACGTGGTAGTCCGTCAAGTCGTTAATCTCCTGGATCGCAGGTTTGATGACATCTCGGTTGAGGAATGGGAAGCTTGAATATTCGTCTGTCCCGACCCCCATCAACTCCCGGAAGGTTTCGAGTCGGATAAAAGGTGTTTCGCCTCGGTCGCGGTCCGTATCGAAGTAGTCGAAACAGACCTCCCATAAAATGAGGGCGTATCGGCTGGAGAATTGGTTCTGCAGGCGCAGGTTGAGTTTGGTATAGATGCGCGGATTGTGGAGTTTCTGTCGTATTGTGTGTGAATACTCATAGTAGCAAATGCCATTTTTGATACGTGCCTCGGACAACAAACCCGCAACGCCCCACTCCTGATTTTTGTCCTTACCAAGAATGTTCCACTGCACCTCACAATTGCGAAGTGCACGTAACGCCTCTTTGAGATATTTCTCGTTTTTACTGTCAAAACCGAGCTTGGCAGAAAGCTCAGCAACACTGACACTATGGATGTCTTTATGGGGTAGTTCGTTATAAGCATTGGCGAGCAGAACATTCCATGCGCGTCGCTGCAGGTGCGTGATTTTGCCTTGAATCTGGATCGCTGGACTCGCTTTGATGACTTCGTTGATTTCAGCTAAGTTCATTGACACACCTTCCTATTGATTTGAGCGATTACAAACATTATACAATAAAGATGATAATGTGTCAAGACAAACTATCATGTTTCACCCCATAAACTATCATGTTAAAGCCTAAAATCTGTGTTTTTCGCATCGCTATTAGTGGATTGACGGCAGTGATAAAGGTGTTCCCCATAAACTATCATGTTTCACCCCATAAACTATCATGTTTCACCCCATAAACTATCATGTTTCACCCCATAAACTATCATGTTTCACCCCATAAACTATCATGTTTAAATCCGCAAACGTAGGTGTGGCGTGGGCGCATCGCACCCTTAAACATATTAAAACTCTTAAAAATATTAAAATTGTTAAACAACATGCATCCAAACCGCTTTTTGAAGCACAAAGCCCTTGGTTTTTGTTGTTCAACGATAAAAAAATAGAAAAGAAAAGAATACATCTCCTCTTTTCCTGACAACCGACACCCCTTATAAAACAAAAAAGGGACATGCACCGAAGCACACATCCCTGTTTTGAGCGTCATCCTACTTCAAAATGACCATCTTGCGCATCGACGACATGTCATCCGTTTCTAACTGGTAGAAATAGATACCGCTGGCAACTTGCTCACCAAGGGCATTCTTACCATCCCAATACGCCGCACGTTCCCGATCGGTGTAGTAGCCTGCGGATTGATGTCCAAGTTGTAATGCTCGTACCACTACACCGTTCGAGGCGTATATCGTAATCTTGACGTTGGTATCCGTCGCTAACTCATACGGCATCCAGGTCTCAGGGTTGAACGGATTCGGATAGTTGGCGAGCAACTGCGTCTTCTCGGGACGCGCCGTCGCAATGAGTTGCTGCAAGTAGATGAGCGTCCGCATCGCCGCGGGGGACCGATCCCCTGTTGCGATGAGCAGCTCAATCTGTTCTTGGAGGCGATCTATCTGAATGGCAGACAACTTGATAGTCCCGATAAGTGCGGGTGCGCCGGCTGCTCCGCTATTGAGATTGGCAGTGGCAGCGACAACATCGTTGATGTCGACTTTCCCGTCGGCATTGACATCATACTTGGCATCGGTGAGACCGGCGGCGACGGCGACAACGAGGGCATCCGAATCCTTGGCATCCACCGTGCCGTCGCCGTTGACATCGTATTGAGAGGGGGTCGGGGTCGTCGGGGTTGTGCGGGTGCTTGCGGGTGCCTGGATGCTGTTGCTGATCACCATGTCGCCGGGATAGGCTAAACCCGTGACGACGTTTCGGATTCCGCCCGAACCATCGAGGTTTGCAGCCTGTATTCTGCCGCGTGAGTTGGTCCAGTAGAGTGTGCGACGGGCAGCGTCGACGGCGATGCCGACGGGCATTGCGAGGATAGAAGCGAGTTGCGTCGCACCCGTAAAGTTGAGGTTGACAGTGTTGATCGTGCCACGCCCGTCTGGAATGAACACCCTTTCTGATGCTGTGATGGGTTGCCATGCGCCTGTCTCCTCTGTCCAGTAGACTTTTCCACCACTGACGGCGAGATTCTTGGGAATATTCGCTGACCGTGTGGAAATATACTTCGGCACTTCGCGCCTTGTGGGGGTGACGACCCCAATTTTTGGACTCTCTGCATGGGTGGGCACCATGATCCAATACACGATCCCACGGTCTACGGTAATGTCGGTTGGAACGCCCTCGGCGTTGGGGGTCTGTAGGACGTTTTGGATGCGGGTGCCATCGAGGTTGGCAGCTTGGATGATGCCCCGCGAGTTCGTCCAGTAGAGTTGACGTGCGCCCGTATCGACAGCGATGCCCAGTGGAATCGCCTGGATCGCAGCGAGTTCCTTGACCTCCGAGCCGTCAAGGTTGGCAGAATTGATTGTGCCAGCATTCTGACGGGTTATTTCTGTCCAGTAGACCTTATTGCCGCCGACGGTGATGTGCAGCGCGTTATTGACACTCGGTGCGAAGCGTTGGACACCTGCGCCGACAAGTGCGTAGATGGCGCCCTCGTCTATCCAGAGCATCGGCGGACGTTGGGCGGCGGCGACATGGACCACGGGATGTATGCCTGTGGTGCGGGGGGTATCGCCTGTTTTTGTAGCAACCCGTATCTCTCCCTTGGTCACCAGACCGTGAGAGATCACACACGCCCCAGGACTGACACACGTGTAGGTGGTTCCCCCTACCGTGTGGCTGTTGGTAAAGGTCAGGGTATCGTTGAGATTTATCGGAATCTTCTGTCCGGCCTGATACGCCTTTGACTGAACTGTTGGGGCGGGAGCACTGCGTATCTCTCCCTTTGCCACCAGACCGTGAGAGATGACACATTCCCCAGGACCGACACACGTGTAGGTTGTCTCGTTCACTGTATAGCTGCCCGAGAAGTTCAATGTATTGCTATTGCCCGTGCTCAGTGGAATCTTCTCGCCGACATTATAGGTGCGCGTTGCGCCGGGGGTGCCTGTGGCTTCTGCGGCGGGTGGTACTAAATCTGTCGTGATGATGAAGGTAACACTCCTGATAGCCCCGCTGGTACTCACGTGAACGGTGGCGATGCCCGCACGCGTCGGCGTAAAGGCAACCGATGCGAAGCCGTCTGAATTTGTCAAGACCTCGACGGCGCGCCCGTTGCCTCGGGTCGAGAGGCGTCCCTGTCCTACCATGACACGGAAAATGACTTTCACCGCTGCGGCACCGTGTGCGACACCGGTCGTGTCGGCGTCGAGCACCCGAACGATCAGTGGGTTTTCGAGGGGCATGTCGGGTATCCCGCGCTGGTGATTGCCAGAGGAAATCACGAGGGCTCTCGTCAGGTCCCCGGGGACCACAGAAACAGCTTGGCTATAGCCAACGGTTTCAACACCCACCACCCCCATCAGCATGAGGAGGAATAAAGGGATTTGCCGATACGTAACCAACACTTTCATAAGAAACTCCTTTTGTCTGATTTTCCAAAATCGGTAAGACTTCAAGGGAATAGTCGGTTTTGGAATCCCAATGCTTTAGCTTTGGGAGGAAAAACCGCTATTGTGAATTAGACCAAACCCTTCACCTCTTCACAAAAGATTTTACATTTGGTCTAAAATGTGGTATAATTAGTATATCAGGTTGGCAAGCATTACGAGCATAGTCGCAAGGCTATGTGCTTGCCTCCCACTCGTAAGGGGATAAACGCCTGATACCTGATAGTCCATGAGATTAACATTTATATATCCTATGTATCCGACACAGGCAGAAGAAAGAATATTAGAAAAGTGGTTGGCACACCTTTGCGACCTTCAGAACTCGGCTCGCCACGATAGACTCGTTGCGTCTGAGACGGAAGGCGTTTTTGTGTCGCTCTCTGACCAGCAGACCCTTCTCACCGCAGCGCGTGAGAAATATGATGACTTCCGCGAAGTTCCCCAAGATTTTCAGAACCATGCGCTCCGCAGAAACGATAAAGCGTTTACGGCTTTCCGCAAACGTTGTAAAGAGGGTGCAGCGAAAAAAGGTTACCCTCGCTATAAAAAGCGTGTGCGTTCTCTGACATGGAGTCTGCGCAAATATACCAAAGTCGTTGGTAAAAAGACCAAAGACACTGAAAAACAGACGATACGCGTTCGTGAGAACCCAATCATAGCAACCGATTTTAGGCACAACCGCTTGAAAGTGCCGAAGTTAGGCGAACTCAAGATACGCATGCATCGCCCGCTTGAAGGTGACCCGAAAGAAGTTACGATTGTCAAAAAAGCCTCGGGGTGGTATGCACATATCACCTGTGAGTTGCCAGATACTCCAAAGGTTGAACCGACGGACGCTATTGCCGTAGATGTGGGAACGACCCATTATTTGACAACTTCTGAAGGTGAAACAGAAGATAATCCTCGCTGGTATCGCCAAGCAGAAGGCTTACTCCGAAAACACTCTAAAGACCTTTCGCGTAAGAAAAAAGGCAGCCAGCGTTGGCGAAAACAACAACAGAAACTCGCAGTGCATCATGAACGAACTGCCAACAAACGCAAAGACTTTATCGGGAAACTTGTTTACAAACTCTACCACCACCGACAAAACAATGTCTTAGTGGCAGAGGACTTACGCGTATCTAACATGGTTCAGAACAAACACCTCAGCAAGAGCATTTCGGATGCGTCTTGGGGTATCTTCTTTAAGTGGTGTGCGGGCATAGCCGAAAGAGACGGCTTGCACTTCCACCAAGTTGATCCTAAGAATACCTCGCAAACCTGCTCTGCTTGTGGTCAGAAGTCGCAAAAGAAACTTTCTCTTGCGATACGCACCTTTAATTGTCAGTTTTGTGGTACGTCTTTAGACCGAGACCATAACGCTGCAGTAAACATACTTTTTAGGGCGGCTTGCGCCCTTCGTGGAGAGCGGTGGGTTACCACCCTCACTGAAGCGAGAAACAAGAACGAAGCACGAGACACGGGAAACCTGCAAAACGCAAAACAGTTATTGCTTTTTGCTACAGGAACAAGTCTTTAGGCTTGGGTACATTGACATGTTTGACCGGCTTTGCGTTTATCTTACCGCCACCGAAGCCTATCGAGAAAGTACGATGGTCAAAGTTGCCATCGAGGACGCCATCGCTGAACACTTCTGCAACGACAAACTCACACCCATCCTCGAGAACTACCAAGACGAAAAAGCACGCATCCTCACAAGCAAATGAATGACGCTAACGGTGCCACCGCCTTGTCGTCATCTGTAGGTCGGGTAGAGCCTCAGCGAAACCCGACACCCTCAATCTCCTCAACAAAGTTTATATTGCATTAACCGCACCTTCGCGCACAGACTCACAGTCTATGCTACAAGGACGCACAGACTCACAGTCTATGCTACAATTTCAAAACGAAAAAGGCGCGGAGACTTCTACACCGCGCCCTTCCGCTTGTTTACTTCTACAATCAACTGAAAGGATTTTCGGAGAAAATCCGAACTGACACCTACTTCAAAATGACCATTTTGCGCATCAGCGACATGGCATCGGTTTCCAACTGGTAGAAATACACGCCACTTGCGACTTGCTCACCGAGGGCATTGCGCCCATCCCAATACGCCGCACGGTCCCGATCGGTGTAGTAACCTGCCGACTGCTGCCCGAGCTGCAACGTTCGGACGACTACACCGGTCGAGCTGTAAATCGTGATCTTGACGTTCGTATCCGTCGCCAACTCATACGGTATCCATGTCTCAGGATTGAACGGATTCGGATAGTTCGCCAAGAGCTGCGTTTTCTCTGGACGTGCCAGGGCAATCAACTGCTGCAAGTAGATGAGCGTCTTCATCGCGGCAGGTGAACGGTCGCCTGTCGCAATCAACAGCTCAATCTGTTCCTGGAGCCGGTCTATCTGAACGGCAGACAACTTGATATTCCCAATAAGTGCCGGCGCGCCTGCTGCCCCTGCACTACGATTGGCACTCACCGCGACAACATCGTTGATGTCAACTTTCCCGTCGCCATTGACATCGTATTTGGCATCGGTGATACCCGCGGAGACTGCGACGACGAGTGCATCAACATCCATGCTATCAACGGAGCCATCTCCATTGACATCATACTTATTCGCGGCGGTCGTCGTCTTGGGTGCTGTTGTGGTGCCAGCGGGTGCTTTGAGGCTGTTGCTGATGACCATATCCCCCGGACTGCCTAACCCGTCAACGACGTTCTGGATCTTGCTACCGTCGAGGTTGGCAGCCTGGATTCTACCCCGGGCGTTGCCCCAGTAGAGTTTGCTGCGTGAACCGTCAACGGCGATACCCGTCGGCGTCGCGAGGATCGAAGCGAGTTGCCGCGCACCTGTTCCGTTGAGGTTCGCAGAGTTCACCGTACCACCACTCTCACCGGTTTTTTCCGTCCAGTAGACTTTCCCGCCACCGATGGCGAGACTCCCAGCCGTATCCGTCCCTGTCGAAACATTACGAATCTGTTTTGTCCCTCTGAGATTCACAAACCGGACGTTGCCGCCTTGGGTCCAATACGCATTACCCCCCGCTAAGGCGATATCCATGACACCCTCCAAGTTTTGCAACTCGTTTGTGATACGGGAACCGTCAAGGTTCGCACTCTGGATTCTGCCGCGTGCGTTCGTCCAGTAGAGTTTACTGCCCGCAGTATCCACGGCGATGCCCATCGGAACCGCCTGGATCGAGGCGAGTTCCTGAACGTTTGAACCGTTGAGGTTGGCGCTGTTGATCGTGCCACCGCTCTCACCGGTTTTCTCCGTCCAGTAGACTTTCCCACCAGCGACGGCGATGTTCATAGCGTTATCGACACTCGGTGCGAATCTTTCGGCACTCGCCCCGACAAGTGCGTAAATCCCGCCACCGTCTACCCATAACATCGGCGGACGTTGGGCGGCACCGACCTGCACCACCGGGTTTATCTCTGTCGTGCGGGGTGTAGTGGCGGCAGATGTCGGGGCGACAACCCGTATTTCTCCCTTTGCCACCAGACCGTGAGAGACGACACACTCCCCGGGACCGACACACGTGTAGGTTGTTCCCCTCACCGTGTGGCGGCTCGTAAAGGTCAGGGTATCATTGAGACTTATCGGAATCTTCTCGCCGACCTTATACGCCTTCGCCTGAACTGTTGGGGTGGTCGCGCTCCGGATCTCTCCCCTGGTGACAAGACCGTAAGAGACGACACACTCCCCAGGACCGACACACGTGTAGGTGGTTCCGTTCACTGTACGGCTGCCCGAGAAACTCAGCGTATTGCCCGTGCTCAGGGGGATCTGGTCGCCGACTTTATAGGTTCGCGTTGCGCCTGAGGTGCCGGTGGCTGCGGGCGCTGATCCATCTGTTGTGATCGTGAACGTGACCGTCCTGCTAACACCTCTAACTTCCGCCTCGACGGTGCTTTTGGCACTCATCGGCGTGTAGTCGGCGCGGGCGTAGCCACTTGAATCCGTCTGCACCGCGCGGGCGCGTCCGTTCCCGAGTTGTTGGAGTCTGCCCTGTCCCGTGCGGACACGGAAAATGACTCTCGCATTTGGGACACCGTTGCCGTTGTCATTGAGGACTCGCACAAGCAGCGGGGCATCGAGCTGCGTGTTCGCCGTGCCCGTGCGTGTGGCTTGACCGCCAATCTGGAGACTGCTCGGTGCGAGCGGGTCGTCCATCGTGTCTGAGGTTGTCGTAGTTGGGGTCGTCGGAGTCGTCGGGGTTGTTGGTGTCGTCGGGGTCGTCGTAGGCACAGGGATTGTGATTGAGGGTGAGTTTGTAAATCCCGTCGCACTGGCATACACCGTATGTGCACTTGTCGCACTTGGCAGTGTAAAAACACGACTGACAGATCTGCTACTGGGGAGTGTCACGGTTTGTGGGGATGTTACGCCGGTAAGCGTTACAGTTAGCCCGCCACTTGGGATCGTTCCGCCTGAAGCGGTAACCGTAAGCTGTTGCTGTGTCCCTGAGCGTGCCCCGACTGCCCTGACCGCGAGCGTGCCACGAGCGATAACACTGATGGAAACAGTTCTATCGGTATAAGTGCTTGCTCCGAAGCGGATCGGGTAGGTCGACCCTGGACTATTCGGAAGCGTAACGCTCACACTCGTACCGCTAATAGAGACGGTGCCGCCTGCCGATCGTAAAGCAGATGCCTCCACAATACTGACGGCTGCTGTGCCTGCACTGACTGTGAAAGTTTGCGTGGTGCCAGGCGCACCACTGACACTTGAAGGAGCCGTGATGGTGTTGGTTGATGCTGGTGGTGGGTCGTCGTCATCATCACTGGGGGCTTCGCGACGATCGCCTCCAGTATACGCAAAAACGAGGGTCTTTCCATGCGTTCTGAGACCCTGACCCGCAATTACAGCAACCACTTCATTGTCGGTTTTATTCACCTTGAGATACACAAGAGCATCTTTGTGTATCGTCAAGTCTGAAACAGGAGTTGTGTCCTCTCTATCAGGTGTTCCGACATACAGCAAGCCGCTCCCTTTCGTAACCTTATAGCGAATACTGGTATCAGCTGGAAGATTATCATCATCAGTGGTTAGAGCGAAGTGAGTATGGATAGGTTCTATTGATCTTTCAGTGTCTAATCTTAGCAGACTACCGGTCGCTTCATTAAATGTTAACGTTCCTGTCGGAGCATCATCTACTTCTGCATACAATGTGAACACAATAGTCGCTGGGGTCGGTGGTACTTGGCCAACCGGAAAATCGTCGTTAATAGCACCCGACCCTGTTCCCACATTTCTATCTGTTATTGTAATTATATACGTCCCTGCTGGAAGCGGATCCGTAACCAAGGTAACCGAACTCATAAGTTTTGTATAAAAACTTCTTTCGCTCATGGATCCGCTTGCACTGTTATTTAGTACAGGCTGACCATCTCTTTTATCTCTAAGGGTAATATTAGCCGGCGTGCTGCCATCCCCTGATGTAGAGGTTACGGTTATTGCCTCCTCATTGAAGTCGAAACGATCTGCTTCGGATTTCGCTGGTGCTGGGGTTCCCGTGACTTTCGAGTATACCCACTTACTCTCTCGAGTACCACCGCCTGTCCGGGTGTAAACTGCTTTAGCATTCGAGTTAACAAGAACATTAGTATTGCCGGAGGCGTAGAGGTCGCCAGTCGCTACCGTTGCGTCCGGGGTTTGATCTGCGTATATCTCATTCTTGTCCACATAGAAAGTACCGGTGGGCTGATTCTGAAGGTTCTTATAAGATTTACCGTTTATAGTCGTTGTACCCGCATCGTCGGCAAGGCGGATATTTTGATTACTCACGGAAGCTCTCGTGTATACCCATTTATTATCTCGAGCACCACCGCCTGTCCGGGTGTAAATTAGTTTTCCATCCGAGTTAACAAATTCATTACTCGTATTGAGGTAGAGATCGCCAGTCGCTTCCGTTGCGTCGTCTTGATCTGTGTATATCTCCGTCTTGTCCACATAGTAAGTAGTACCAGAGGGCGGCTGATCGCTTGCTACTCTATACGGCTTTTTGTTAGTAGCATAGAAAACTTCATATCCCGCGCTGTCGATTGGCTCTTGATCCGTTACCGTATTATGATCAGTAACCCGTCTTCCTTCACTATTTTTGGCTTGAGTCGGTGACTTCAATCCTACGGAAAATTTGATCTCAAACGTTGATTGTTCTAACTTCGACTGAAATGTATCTGATGTTGCCTTTAGCGTCAACGCTTCTACACTTCCCTGCACACCCAACACCAGCACAAACGCCATCAACACGCCGAAAGCAATGTTCATCTTGAAATTCTTGGTTCGCATAATAAAAAACCTCTTTTTTTATGGCTATCGGAAACCATCGGAAACCATCGGAAACTATCGGTAAGGAAAGAGGGCGTTCTGTAACGCTTGCGTCTTTGCTGACTGCTGACGGAAACCGACGGAACCGACTGCCATTCTTATGATTGCTTTTTACAAAAATAGCCGATGTACACGGAGGCACACCGGCTATTTTCGTGGTTAAGGTTAGTTCAAACAAATTTTATCCCTGAAATAACCTTTTTGTTCCTACTACTCATGAGATGCTTTCAACTCACCCCAGAGGGTGGTCGCTTTGCCAGCTGCCCCGACATGCCCTTTCAGGCGGATGCCACGGGTCAGTGTTTGACGTTGACCGTCAAGAGAAACATCTTCGATTTGGTAGTAGTATACGACGTTAGGTTGCGCAGTTGTATCCGTGTAGGTATAGAACTGCTTTTCACTCGTTGTGCCTGCGCCAGCGACCATGGTAGCGTTGATGACCTTGAACTCGCCGTCGCGTTGCTGTGAACGCTTGATGAAGAATCCAGCGTTGTTCAGCTCGGACTGCGTTGCCCAGGTAATCACCACTTGACCGGTTGCTTTATCACGGACAGGACGGAAGTGTGAGAGTTCAACAGGTAATGCGCCGCCCGAACGGAAGCCAGGAGTGCCGACATCGTTCGCCGCACCGTAGTAGCTTTGCGTCCGGATATGTGTGGCTTGTGCGAAAGCCGTATCCGCGGCAAGTACCCAGCCGTCGATCATCGTGCCATCATTGGGTTCCGCGGGACCGATACTAACTTGAACGTGGCTCCGGATAATCGAACTGCGTGCGCCTTCCTCGCTCATCGGCAATGCCCAAGCGGCGGCGCCATCGGCACCGAGGTTTCCGACCATATCGGTAGCGGCTTTGCGTGCATCCGCAGCGACTCTCTCAGCGGCAAGGCGTGTCGCCTTCGCAGCAGGGGTTTCTGTTGCAGGCGGTGTCGTCGCTGCTGGAGCTGGCGGTGCGAGTGTAATCAGGAACGCGTCACTGCTCAATAAGGAGTAGCGGCGTTTGTTTACACCTGCGAGGATGAGTTGCGTCTGTCCCTTTTGCCAGAGGTTCAACACTTGATCTGCGCCTTTACCGAGATCATAACGTCCCATTTCGGTAACAATGAGGATCGTGGAGGGTTTAAGGTGCTGCCCATACGTCCCGATCATCGTGCCTGGGGGGATCGTGAACTTGATAGATCCGACGGAGACATCTGTATCGCCTTTGGCATTAACGACTTCCAGCGTCCAGCCAGCGAGGTTGATTTCCTCGGTGCGAGAACTGTTCGCGATTTCTATCCATTGCGGTAAGGAACCGCCACCGGCGAACATCACTTCGCTGATGTAGATGTTACCCGCCTTTGGAACAGTGCCGGTTGCTGCGGCTTTTGCGGCGGCATCGGCTTTCATTTTCTCGGCGGCATCGGTTTTCGCTTTCTCTGCGGCTGCCATTGCATCCATTTCGGCTTTAGAGACGAGACGTGCAGCACCCGGACTCCCAATGTGGACACCCGGAGCATCCGCATCGAAGTTCAAACTCGGGGGAACCGATTGCATCCAGGAACTTGCCATCGTGCCATCCGCAAGGGTACCATCCGCATTCATCAGACGATACATCGAGATAATCGGAGAGGTTGTACCGACCGGACCGAAGTCCGCAGGTTTTTCGCCTTTACCCGAACGACCACTTGCACCTTTACCGGCGAGACTCCAATAGAGACCTGTCGAACCGACCGTGCCAGCCGTGTCATGAAGTCCCGTGGCAGGTGATTCACCCGGACCGTAGAACACGAGATACGTCGTGTTATCGCCGTCCTGTGTCTTATACTCCGCACCGGCGTTATAGAGTTCAATCCACTGGCTCTTGCCGGGATCATCCAGACTCGTATCCGAACCCCACATAATTTCCGAGATCATCAGCGCGTGGGGTCCCATAACACCAATCGTACCGCCGTTGGCGAGGAACGACTCCAAGTTCGGGAGATCGCCATCGTCAATGACATTGTACATCCGTTCAGCAGGTGTCCGCTCGTGGTCCATTGGAGACTTATCTATATCACCGGGGGGAACGTGGACAGAGGATCCACCTTTGTCTTCAGCAACGACCAAGTAGCCACCTGCAGGAATCACTTTATCTTTCGGTAAACCGAACTTAACGCCTGCAACTTTTGGCGTTGTTGTTGCCCGCTTGATCTTGACCGTCAACTGATCCAGCATTTCCATGCGAGTGACATCATTGGTAGGTGGCATATACTTTTTCGGCGTCGGCTTGTTCTGGTCTTCAAAGGATTTCAACTTGATAACCAAGTTAGCATCTTTTGCTGCCGGCGTGATTGTGACCAAGTACTGATAATACATCCTACTGCGTCCGGTAACAGGTACCGTGGGAGTAGCAGGAGGCATCATAGACTTCAAAAAAACGCCATCACTGGCAGTCCCTTCGGCAACATCCAGGTGATCCTTGGTGAACTTGCCCTCTTTTGGCTCTTCACTGAGTGTGACGATAATGTCGAACTTGTCACCTGTAAAACCAGCAGCTGGCACTAATAGATTGCTGGCAAGCATGATACTCACTGGGCGCGGATTAGATCCCGTCCCATCAGCACCAGCCTCCACATCCGCAGCTACCAAGTTAACGATAAAGGGACCACCCTTCTTGTTCTTCTTATCCTCGTTAGGATTGGCATTATTGATCTTACCTTCCGCGAGGAATATCTCTACCTTGGTAGGATTCTCGTTATCAACTAAGGGGTCTGGTATATCTACCCCAGCAATTGTTAGCGTGTAGCTTTTGCCATCATTTCTCACGCCAGCACCCGGATCCAAATCTCTTTCAGCAACTGTTATTGTGTGGTCGTCAGCGTTATCAAGAAGTGCTCCAAATTTATTGTAGACATTGACAACACCACCTTTATCACCATCGGTAGCAGCATTAGCACCGAAAAGGGCAATAGCTTCAGCCGGACTCACGGGCTGACCGAAAGTCAGGTAGACTTGTATACTATTGTCTACAGCGGCTATAGTACCATCACCATCAGGATCATTGGAACCTGCTTGAAGCTGTGTGTCACCAGCAAAGCTGATATCCATTGCGCTGAAGGTCGCGTCAAAGTCTTGCGCCATTGCGGAAGTCGCTATGAAAGCAAATGCTAAAATTGTGATTAAACTCATTAACGAAAATGTCATTTTATTCGACAACATTCGTTTAATCTCCTTGTTCTTATGTGGAATAAAATTTTAAACTTAAACCTAAAACCTATAATGGCTGTTGGTTGTCGGCTATCGGAAACCGTCGGTAAAGATGTTATCGTTTCAGTTCACCCTCTTTGCTGATTGCCGATGGCTGATTGCCTCTTTGCCATCTAAAACCAAGAACGGATCCAGGGATTGTATCCATTCCGTATTTGAACCTAACCTTTTTGCACACCCAAGGGTGTGCTCTCTTCAAGGGTTGCTAACCGATGCGGCTCTAATAACGACTCTTTATGCGCTGAGATGAGTTCCTGTTCAAACTCCACCCAAATCGGGCTTTTCCGCCAGCGGGACACATTTGAGACAGACGTTCCTAAAAGGGTCGCTATCTCAGTGTCTGTTTTCCCGGCGAAAGACATCTCGCATGCAGTCAAAATCGTCTTTGTGTTTGAACGGCGCATCGTGAATTCCTCGCGTAATTGT
>MKWU01005267.1_pt1 | contig 14263 bp, 14 predicted proteins | sample 809101 | NCBI WGS metagenome assembly MKWU01 (sample SAMN05860141, study PRJNA318959) | sponge metagenome | host: Aplysina aerophoba | place: Slovenia: Piran, Adriatic Sea, Gulf of Piran | collected 2013-05-07 | reverse complement strand
GGCACAGGTCGCGAACCGCTTCTTCGGCCGGCGTCGGCGCCCGTACCACCGTCAACAGGCTGGCCCGGTGCAATTCCGCCAGCTTCCGGGCATCTCGTCGATCGGTCTTGACCCGATCACCCGGTTTACGCGGCACCAGCGCCGGCGCGATCACGTCGCAGCGGACCCGGTCCCGCTCGAGCTGCCGCTGCAACGCATACCCGCACGGCCCGGCCTCGTAGCAGCACGCGATGGGACCGGGTGCATCCTTTTCGAGCCTCCGCCGTAGACGGTTCACCGCCCGGACCTCGTTCCGCACCGTCCAGATAGTCGGCTCGGCCGCGTCCGGCGCCAACACCGCAACCTGCAACTGCGCCTTGTGCGCATCGATTCCCACGTAGGTGATAGGCTCGCTCATGACCGGCTCCTCTCGTCTGCGGCTCTGACGCCGCGCTCGGTGTCAACCCGCGAATCGTAGGCGGCCTCGGCCACCTTGTCGCGTGCTTGTGCACGACGACCGCACGATTGCGAGCCGGTCATTCCATATCGTCTAGGGCCAGGAGGTTGACAGCTCTCGCCCACCTTCGAAACGGTTCGATCCAAAGCGCGCGCGTCTCGCCAAACGGCCATTCCCAGTACCACACGGTCGGGTGCAGGGCCGAGCAACGGCGGCCCACGAGCACAACCCGCAAGAGGCACAAGAGAACCCGCGGCCTGTAGAACCGGCGGTTGCCCGCCGCGACCAGTAATGTGCTGCGGCCGTGCCCCCGCCAGGGAGACCACGGATGACAGTGAGAGTCGTGCAAGTCGAACGGGAACTACGGGAACTGCAGGAAACGCTACGCACCGCGGACCGCGAGGGGCTCAGACCTCAAGCGACCGACAGCGGGAAAAGCGCGCGGGGTTGGAACCGATGCATCACCGCGGTGGGGTGCGCGCTAGTGCTGTCCGATTGCGCCGCCGGCCGGGCGTTCCGCACCGGCGAGACGACCGCGCAGGGCGGCACCTGAGACGCGGCGGTCGAGTACTATCGGCTGGCCGTGCAGGAGGCACCGGACCGCTCGAGCGGGTACATCAAATCGCCGAACACGACGATACATGCAGAACGAGGGCAGAGTCCTCGAACACACGAATTCTGGCCACATCCGAAAACACACGAATACTGGCCAAACGGCCGGAATTCCTGTGGAAGCCCAACAGCAGTAAGGAATGAGACAACGATGAATTGGAACAAGTTGCGAGTGATCATCACGAACGAAGACGGCGAAGTCTTCGCCGAGCACGAACTCGGACCCGTAGCCGCATCGCAGCTGCAGGAGATCGCCGACCAGGCTGCCGACGGCAGCCGCGAGAGCGACGAAGATGTCGTGCACGACCTGCTCGCAGACATCGAGACCGCCGCCGACAACGGGCGCCGCGGCGCAGTGACCGACGACAACAACCTGATCGTGTCAGAAGCAGGGTGCTGACCGAACACGGATCCCGCAAACCGACGTCCCCACCCGCACCGATCTCCTGATCACGTCCCGTCTGTACGCGCGGATTGCCCAACCCGCCGAGGGCGTCGCAGACGTACACCGCTCCGCGCACGGACGCGGCCGTCGCGACAGCAACTGCACCAGCCATCAGCGACAGTCCCGCCCCGCCCGCGCGGATTACCCAGCCACGACGACACCCACCCCGCTCCGCACGGATCCGCCCAACCACAGGGAACCCGGCCCGTACGCTCGGACCAAGCAGGAAACGCCCGCCGGCTGCGCCGGGATCGGCCTGCAGGATACAAACGCCGCAATTCAGCAAGCGAAACGAGACCGATGGGAACGACGAGAACGAACAGGAAACCTCGGACGCCTCCGGGACTCACCTTCCCCCGCACGTTCACGAAGACGACCCCTCCGTACACCGTCTTCGACGAGGTCGAGTGGGAGACCCGCAGCACCGCAATCGAGAGCACAAGCGGCGAGTCCATCTTCGAGCAGAACGGGATCGAAGCCCCCAAGCACTGGTCCCAACACGCCACCAAGATCGTGGCCGCGAAGTACTTCCGCGGCAACCCGGGCAGCGAGCAGCGCGAGTACAGCGTCCGCCAGCTCATCTCCCGCGTCGTCGACACGATCACCAAGTGGGGCGCCGACGGCGGCTACTTCGCCACGCCCGAGGACCGCGACGCGTTCCGCGACGAACTCACCCACCTGATGGTGTTCCAGAAGGCGGCGTTCAACAGCCCCGTCTGGTTCAACTGCGGCTGGGACGAGCACCCACAGTGCTCGGCGTGCTTCATCCTTTCCGTCGAGGACACGATGGAGTCGATCCTCACGCTGGCGAAAACCGAGGGCATGCTGTTCAAGTACGGCTCCGGGACCGGGAGCAACCTGTCACCAATCCGCTCGTCCCGCGAGACCCTCTCGGGCGGCGGCATAGCTTCTGGCCCGGTCTCGTTCATGAAGGGCTTCGATGCCTTCGCCGGCGTGATCAAGTCGGGCGGCGGAACGCGCCGCGCGGCGAAGATGGTGATTCTCGACGCCGACCATCCCGAGATCCTCGAGTTCATCAACTGCAAGGCCGAGGAGGAGCGCAAGGCCTGGGCGCTGATCGACGCCGGCTACGACGGGTCGCTGACCGGACCGGCCTACGCCTCGGTCTTCTTCCAGAACGCGAACAACAGCGTCCGGGTTCCCGACGAGTTCATGCACGCCGTCGTCGACGACGCCGAGTGGCACACCCGCGCCGTCACCGGCGACCGGCCGATCGTCGACACGCTGCGCGCGCGCGACGTGATGCGCGCGATAGCCGAGCAGACCCACGCCTGCGGCGACCCGGGAATGCAGTTCGACACAACGATCAACGACTGGCACACCTGCCCGAACACGGCCCGGATCAACGCGTCGAATCCATGCTCGGAATACATGTTCCTCGACGACTCGGCATGCAACCTCGCCTCGCTGAACCTGCTGGCCTTCACCAAGGAGGACAAACCGGAGGAGTTCGCCGTCGACGCCTTCCGGGCCGGGGTGCGCACCATGATCACCGCCCAGGAGATCATCGTCGACAACGCGCGCTACCCCACCGAGGCAATCCGCGACAACTCGCACGCCTACCGGCCCCTGGGGCTCGGCTACGCCAACCTGGGCGCGCTGCTGATGTCGCACGGCATCCCCTACGACAGCGACGCGGCACGCCGTTGCGCCGCGGCGATCACGGCCGTGATGACCGGCGAGGCCCACGCGCAGTCCGCCCGCATCGCCCGCGACTGCGGCGGCCCCTTCTCCGGATACGAAAAGAACGCCGAACCGTTCCTGCGGGTCATGCGCAAGCACCGCGACGCGCTCGACCACGCACAGCTGGCCGAGGAGCAGTACCTGCAGATCCGCACCGTCTGGGACGAGGCAATCAGCCTCGGGGAGGCCCACGGCTTCCGCAACGCGCAAGCCACCGTGCTGGCCCCCACGGGCACGATCGCGTTCATGATGGACTGCGACACCACGGGCGTCGAGCCCGACATCGCGCTGGTCAAGTACAAGCACCTGGTCGGCGGCGGGACGATGAAGATCGTCAACCAGACCGTACCCACGGCGCTCAAGCGGCTCGGGTACGACGAGAAGGCCATCAAGGCGATCGTCGCCCACATCGACGAGCACGGCACCATCGAAGGAGCACCGGGGCTCGACACCGGACACCTGCCGGTGTTCGACTGCGCCGACCGGCCGGCTGGCGGGACCCGCTCGATCCACTACAGCGGGCACCTGAAGATGGTCGCCGCGGTGCAGCCCTTCATCTCCGGGGCGATCTCGAAGACGGTCAACCTGCCGAACGAGGCAACCGTCGACGACATCGAGGAGACCTACCTCGACGCTTGGGGCCGCGGCGCCAAGTCCGTCTCCGTCTACCGCAACGGCAGCAAGCGGACCCAGCCGCTCAACACCGGACTGGCCGGCGGCGCGGCGGCGGAACAGCCGCAGCCGGTCCGGCGGAAGCTGCCCGACGAACGGCAGGCGATCATCCACAAGTTCGACATCGCCGGCTACAAGGGCTACATCACCGTCGGCCTGTACGAGGACGGCAGCCCCGGCGAGATGTTCCTCGTCATGTCCAAGGAGGGCTCGACGATCTCAGGGTTCGCCGACTCCTTCGCCCAGGCGATCTCCTACGCGCTGCAGTACGGCGTACCGCTACAGGTCCTGGTCGACAAGTTCAGCCACGCCCGGTTCGAGCCGGCAGGCCTGACGAAGAACCCCGAAGTGCGCATCGCCAAGTCGATCGTCGACTACGTCTTCCGCTGGACGGCAACGAAGTTCCTCTCGCCCGAAGCGCAGTTCCACGCCGGCGTCAACAAGCCACTCGAGCCCGACAGCGGCGCCGGCGAAGCAGAACCCGCCGAGACGCCCGAGCGGACGACCGACCGCCCGGCGAGAACGGCGCCCGCCATGGCCCCGCCGACGCACCACGACCAGGACGCGCCGCCGTGCGTCATCTGCGGGTCCATCATGATCCGCAACGGCGCCTGCTACAGCTGCAGCAACTGCGGAGCCACGAGCGGCTGCGGGTAGCGGCCGGCATGCAAGCTCGGAGCGGGCCGACAGAACAAAGAAGAGCAGATGCCGACCAACCCGATGCAGCACTTCGCCGGCCACGCCTGCGCCGTCGGCGCGGTCGCCGTCCTGGCCGTGAGCCTCGACGCCGCCGACCCGAACAACGCTGCCGGACCGATGGCGCTGCCGACAGTCGCCGCCATGATCCGCTGGAGCGGTATCGAGAACCTGCACGGCAAGAACGCCGGGCTCATGTCCAGCATCGTCCTCGACACCGGGCTCGGCCTGATGGCCGCCGACATCATTACGTTCTGGACGTGAGCCGCCGGCCAAGGCCACCGCCAAAGTGACCCTTGCGGCTCCGCGCCGCGCCGAAGAGCACCGCACGCGCGCGGGCCACGCCTGGGCGGAAACGGGTCCGCGTGCTACGCTCCCGAATTGCGGAACCAAGCCATCATCAGCGGCGGGGCGAACACTCCGGCTCGGACACGGGAGGATGGCGAGCGCCGAAGAACGCCGGATTCCACCTGACGAGTGGTACCCTGCCGAGGAGCACGCCCATGGCCACCACGACTCAAGGCACCGTCAGGCGGACCTACAAGGACTACTGCGCAACACCGGACGACGAGCGCTACGAGCTGCTCAACGGCAATCTGATGATGGTTCCCGCACCCAACAGGAAGCACCAGAAGGTGCTAGGCAGGCTCTACCTGGAACTGGTGAATTTTGCCGAGGAACACGGGCTGGGCGAGGTGTACGTCGCACCGTTCGACGTCCTTCTGTCGGACACCGACGTCGTGCAGCCCGACCTGCTGTTCATCTCGCGAGCGCGCGAGCACACGCTGACCGAGGAGAACGTGCGGGGAGCGCCCGACCTCGTGATCGAGATACTCTCGCCCTCCACCGCCGACCGCGACCTGGGCTACAAGCACGAGCTCTACGGCAGACACGGCGTGCTCGAATACTGGATCGTCGATCCGCTGGGCGAGACCATCGCCGTGCATCGGCAACGGGACGGCAGGCTCGAGCTGGCCGAGACCTTCGGGCGCCGGGACACCCTGCGCAGTGGGGTGCTTGAGGGACTGCACCTAAAGCTCGACGACATCTTCGCGAGCTGAGTAATCCCCGACACGCTCGGAGAGGTGGGTACGGCCTGCCCGTGGGGGACGCCGGTCCGTGGGAAGGCCGCTCAAGAGCGCAGACACCGGGGGCTTCGGACGAGCCGCGATGGATTGGTAAGAAGAGACGGGGTCCGGCCCGGGTCCGGCCCCTCAGCGCGTTGGCAATGGAGCACCCGTGGAGTGTCCGGCCCGGCGTGGCCTGGACCGCCGTCGAGAACAAGCGGTCGTTCGCCCGAAGGAAATCCCGTGATCCCGAGAACATGCAGGCGACTCGCCGAGGTCGACGACTTCATACGCCTGTCGAACGCATTGTCAGCTCTGTACCCGCGTGGCAGCGAGGAGAAGCGCCTGGTCGACGCCATGCTGCTGGCGGCACCGAGTCGCTGAGGGAAGTCCGGCCTTGAGTGGCCGAAGAAGGAGCGAGGGCGCATGGACAACTCAGAACTGCTGAAGCGGATTTCCGCCCGACCGGACGTCTTCGGCGGAAAGCCGATCATCCGGAACATGCGCCTGTCGGTGGAGACGATCCTGAGCCTGCTGGCGCAGGGAGCGAGCTCGGAGGAAATCCTGGACGACTACCCGAAGCTCGAACAGGAAGACATCCGGGCGTGCATCGCCTACGCGCACGCGGTCATCGCGGGTGACACGCTGGCCGCGGTCTCGGTGGACAGACGGTGAAGTTCCTCGTCGACTGCTGCGCCGGCCGCCGCCTGGCGGAATGGTTACGGAACGAGGGGCACGACGTTTTCGACGCCGGAGCACTCAAACACGATCCAGGCGACGCGACACTCCCGGCACAGGCGGCAGCCGAAGACAGAGTCCTGATCACGCTTGACAACGACTTCGGGGAGCTGCTGTTCGTCGGGCGAGCCCCGCACGCTGGCGTCGTACGGCTGCCGGATCTGCCAGTGGACCAACGGATCATCCTGACGGCCGAAGTGATCCGCGACCATCGAGAGGCGTTGCAACGACAAGCCCTGATTACGATCCGGGGCAGCCGAGTCCGGATCACGTACCCAAGAGTGTCGTAGACGGCCGAGAGGGTCCCGCGGGCAGCATTGAGGAGCAACACAACCGATGGCGCTTGAATCCTGGTACAAGGTGGTCCTACCCTGGAAGGAGGTCCGCGAAGGACGCTCATTCAACCCGGACGAGTTCGCCATCGCGCTGGAGCAGGTCGTTGCCAGAACGGCGCCGCCCGACTACAGCGAGCCGGAGGCCTTCTTCGCTCGTACGTGCTTCACCCGCGCACTGCGCGAGCACGCCGGAACGGTCCTGCGGCGACTGGCCGGCGAAACGTCGAACACGGCGCCGCGGATGACGCTCGTGACGCAGTTCGGCGGCGGCAAGACGCACACGCTGACTGCCCTGTATCACCTGGTGACCGCCCGCGAACAGGTGAGACAACGCGACCACGTCAGTGGTCTTCTCCACGAGGCCGGGCTGCCGGCACCCCCGTAGCGCGGGTGGCGGTCTTCGTCGACAATGCCTGGCCCGCACGAAGGGCGCGAAGCACCATGGATCGACATCGCGCGGCTAGGTATAGCTACGATCCGCCTATCCTGTCACCGAGAGGCTAAAGCTGTAGCCGCCTTCCCGCTGACCCTCAAAGTCCCATTCATAAAGCCAGGTTGTGCCGATCGCACGCTGTTGGCCGAGAAAAAAAACGAAGCCGTTAGGACCAGCAAAAAACAGATGAACTGGCGACGCGCCCTGACCCTGTCCACGAATCGCGACCAAGTGCCGCACAACGGATTCCGCAAGTTGCCACGCATGTCGCCCACAGTGCACCGACTGCTGCGAAGCGCCACCCTGCGGTCTACAATGTACGATGCGCCCGACCTTTGGAAGTCTATCCTTTACACAACCACGAACGGCCGGCGCTACGTCGTGGGTTAGGCCAACCGCAATGGCGATCTCCTCACCCCCTGATGTAACCTCGTCCTCAATAACGAGGCCCGGCCAAGTCGAATCCAGCTCGCGGTCGTCGCTCGACCAGAAGCGGCGACCGACCGTCCGTTGTTCAATCTCGACGTATCTCCCTGACTTCATATTGAGCAAAGCGCCAGCGGCAAAGGCCAACGACACATGTGCGTCCAGGACAAGACGCAGTCGCTCTTCCTGCCGGGCAGCGTCAAACAAGAAGTCACGCAGTTTCGGAGCAATCCGTGCCTGCCAGTCGCCCTCTCTCCGAATGTACCGGCCATCGAAATGGGGCACGAGGTCCAGCATACGGTCACAGCGATTCTCCAAGCGGTCAATCGGATGCATGAATGAGCGCACACCGACTACGGGTATCTTGTCCGTCGCAACGTCTTCACCGAGAATCCCCTCACGAGCGGCCATTTCCCGAAACGTATTTCTATCGAAGTCTACGCGGTTCTGGGCAAGAAGTTTGGCGACTAGATCGTCATAGAAGAACGCGGAATCAGAGACGGGCACGCGCCGCAATCCGACCAGCGCGAACCGCTCGTCCAAGCGCTGTCGCAATGAGGCCAACGATTCCGGAGTTTCGGCAATCGCAAGCCATCGGACCAACTGGCGCAACTCGGTGTCGTCAACGCCAAGATGTTCCCGCCAGGACTTGCGTACTTTTCCCATACGGCTGCGGTCGGTCTGCCCAGAGAACAACCGGTCCACGTCGAGCGCGTCGCTACTTTTGCCAACCAGTTGGAGTAGAGGATCGTCGGCTCGAATACGCCAGTTGGTCTTCAGCTCGAAACGCAGACCGTTCGCCGCAGTCCCATGAGCCAGTCGGGCCTGCTGCGCCCTCTCCAGCAAGGAGTACCGGGTCGCATTGAGGAACTCGGGTGCGATCAGATCTTCATAACCGAATGTACCCGCAGTGGTGTGCCACTTGCATTGAATGTGTTCGACGCATATCGGCAACCCCGCATGATCGCGTGGTGCATGTTCAGGGTCATATTCGATGAGGACGTCGTCGAAGGCCTTCGGCCCGCGCTCATAAGCGACTCGCACTATGGGGCTGACGGAATCCAACAGGGCAGCGGCGTTCAACCAGAAGATCCGTGCCTGAAAATCGTCTCCCCGGCGCCGTGCAACTATTGCGCCCGTCATGAGCACTCAACTCAAAGGGAAGTAGTTGCCCATGACTTGACGCCAGAGAGCCAGTGCCTCGCCGTTACTGCCCTGCTGCTCAAGGCGAACAGCGCGGGCCGCCGACATCTCGGCACCGCGAAGGGTGGTGACAGCCGCCTCCTGCCGTTGCTGAGTCATCTGATCGGAGACGGGGGACCCCAGACCTGCGGGGTCTGGCCATTCTCGCCGCACGCCATCAAGTGCTGATGCGAAAAAGCGACGGAGCTCAGCAGGATAAGTGGTGAAAGGTGGATCCGTCAGGTCCAGAGCCATTACCTCTATCAAGAACGACGGCTTAATGGAACTTTGCGTTGACCGGTTCCAGCGTTTGAGCATCTTGACCAGGGGTACCCAGGAACCGCCGATCTCCGTGTTCTTCGCCGTAGCCAATTGCTTGTGGATGTCGGGATCGCTCTTGATCCACTTGCCGGCATCACGATCGGGTATTTCATAACATTCGCCGATGTCATATGCCGGCACGGCATCGTTGCTGAGCACCTTGCCGTCCTCGCCTACCGTGGGATTCCGCTTGTCGAACGTGACCGTCACGCAGCGGCGGCCTGGCGCGACATTGGTCGCACCGTACTTGTTAGCTAAACAGGTCTCGAAGGCCTCGAGGACAGCGGAAGGCGGCTTCTCGCGCCAATGACTGTCGTCCTCTCCCAGGCAGAAAAAGATGTCGACATCCTTGAGCGGCTTGGTCTTGGTGTGGCGCGCATAGGACCCCGTTAAGAAATCACGGTCGACGTCGAAGCAGTCGCCGACGCATTCCCGTACGTCCATGTGACGCCGAATCGCATCTTGACGCTCGGTGGAGCTGAGCTCAAGACGCTTGCGAAATTTCTCGAAGGCCTGAGAGACAGTGATCATGTACGGTAGTACCTCGCGGATGCCATGATGTCAGGTGTGGCGATGACAGTGCCGATCTCCCGCGCGACAAGGCCACGGATCGACCGGGCTGTCCCGTTGCCAACGCCGTCAACGTGGGGTTCGCCCGGCAACACCTGCAGAAGGATGCGGTACGAGCATCCGGCGGGCGGCGCCTGGGCCTTGGCGAAGGAGCTCTCGAAGAACTGACGATCGACCCACATGTCGTTGATACCGGTGCCGTCATACCGAATGGGAAAGTCCCAGCGAGCAAGGGCACTGGCCGAGCCGGGCCAGTAGAACTCAAGAATGATCCCACAAAGATGGCCCGACTCAAGCCACGTGCGCGCGGCCCGGTCGACCCAGTCCGACCAAGCGTCGACGACACGCTGCGGATCGAGGCCGTGATAGCGCACCAGCAACTTGAGCAGGTTGCGCATCTTGTCGGATACGTAAACCGATGTATGGGCGCGAGTGTAGGCGTAGGCGGAAACGACGCTCATCTATTTCTCCAGCGCTCCCCAGTCGATCTGGAAGTTCGCAGCGGCTTCTTCGGTCTCATCGCCATCCGGGGGTCCCTGATCGGCCGCGTGGACCAGAATACGGGGAGCACGCTCCTTAAGACTGCGGTTCATCCAATCCACGTCGTCGTTCTCGCACGGAGCGGTGGCACGCCAGTCTCCGGCCGTGGGATTGGTACTGAGCGGGTCGATGTCGTGGCCGGCTTCCATGGCGTCTTCGTCGTAGAGGCAGTACACGACGACGCGCGGGCCAGCCCCCTTGAACACGATGGGGACACTGGCAGGCTGCTCGTCCGCGATCACGGATTCCATGATGCTCGCGGCGGCCTCAAGCTGGTCACGATCAACCGTATCCGAGCCCGTGACGAGGTCGACAATCGCACGCCATGTGTCGCGAGCGGAGCGTGCCGGGACTGACGCGACATCGCGGCGAAGCTTCACGCGGCGTCCTCCTCCGTGCGGGTCGCAGCGAGAGCCTGGAGGGTACGTAGAACTTGGTCGGCCTTGAGCGTGTTCGGATCGCGTGCCGTTTCGATGGAGTTGGCCGCAGCGGAGATGATCGCCTTTCGTAGTCGACGGCCGTCGAGGCCTTCGGAGGCGGCGACGAAGGCCGGGATATCGGATCTCAGAGCAGCGACGCGGCACCATTTTGTCGCGAGTCGATCGAGAACGTCGGCGATGATTTCGGCACGCGCGTCCGCGCCCGGCGGGTCGATGTGCTCGATCCAGTCGGCTCGCGAAAGCAGGGCGCGGTCGACAGCGCGCGGAAAGTTCGTGGTTGCAAGCAGCAGAACATTGCGATGCTGTCGGGTCAGCAAGTCGAGACCGGCAAGAGCGGCGTCGGTAGCTCGGTGCACATCGATCGGATTGGCTTCGAGGCTCATGCGTTGTCGGTCCGGCGCGAGGGTCTCGACCTCGTCCAGGAGCACGACGCACGGGCCATCGGCGGCATGTTCGGGAATCACTTGATGGAACAGCTTGGCAACTTCCTTCTGACTCCGCCCCAATGCGGCGCTGGTCAACGCGTGTGGATCGACCTGAATGAAGTGCGCTTGCACGCCCGCGAGAGCTACAGCGAGCTTGTTGGCCAAACCCCGAGCCAACGTGGTCTTCCCTGTACCCGGAGGCCCGGACAGGACGATCAGCCCATGGACGGGCATGACCTCAAACGGAAAGTGCCTGCGCAACTGAAGAGCCAACAGAGATTGTGCGACGAGCCTGTCCCGAACCTGTTGGGGTAGGAAAATCGCCGCCCAAGCATGCGCGAGGTCGTCGTTGGGGAGCGCCACGCGGTCTACGATCGTGTCCATGGGTTCACGTACCCGTCTGGCAATGCAAGGTTCGCTGCGGGGGATGCCTGAGTGTGTACCGATTCACGTCGATCTGACCTCCGTGTTCGTCGCGACGCTCGGTCGCGCGGTCCCAACCGATGTCTGGCGCCTCAGAGGCAGTGCCCAACCGCGAGGCTGAATCCGGGCTCGGGAACACCGTAGCACCGCCGCACCGCCGCGCGAGCAACCCAAGAAGAATACCACATCTTGTGGGGTCAAGGATTTGACTACCGCATCTGCCGGTAGAATCGCTATCGTCGGTGGCCGCGACTCGAAGTCGGCGCGGTCGTGCCCGGGTCTACAGCGTCCAGTTGATCTCACGGGCAACTCCCGACGACCACTCTGGTGGCCGCGGCAGCGGCGCGGACGGGGTGATCCACACGAGGCTGGGTGCCGTGACCACAGCGAGCGCAAAGGAGTAGACGGACAACCAGCAGGTCGAGCATCGGAAAGGACTGCTCGAAAGTGCGGAGTACGGGACCTGCGGTCCGATACGCTCTCTTCCCGGTCGGTGACGGCAAGAGAGCCGTTCGCATCAATCCGGTACGGGAGACGCGTTGTACATGAATGGCTCGTCGCTCAGCCAGTTCCGCCACTGAAGAACAGTCTCCCGCCCGACGCCGAACAGCTCGGCTGTCGCGTCGTCGATGGTGCCGCGGACGGGATCGTCTACGGCGTACTGCAGTCGGCCGAGCTCCAGGTCGACCAACTCGTCGTGTACCCCTGCGAGCGTCTGGACGAGCTTCGGCTCCCGAGCGTCCGCCGGCAGCCTGACGCTCTGCAGTGCCACAGCCGCGGGCTGGCCCTGGGCTCTGGGCATGGTCGAAGGCGGGCTCGTGTGGTGGCGCGGCAGGGCCATGCAGGCCTCCGGGCTCGAACACGCCGTGTTCTTGTACGGGCTGGTACTGGCGTTCGCCTGACCACCGCCCTCATCCGCGCGCGCGGATCTCCCCACACCGGCCTCACAGGCGAGGGACAGCCTGCACCTGTTATGCCTCCGCGTACGCGGATCATCTCTCCCCTCCGCGCGCGCGGATCACCCGACGGATCGGGAAGCTCTCCTCCGCGCGGGCGCGGATCACCCTCATGCTGCGGCTGAGGCCGATCCGCTGCTCCACTCCCCTCCGCACGCGCGGATCACCCCGCATAGAATTTGCTCTTCGACACGCCCCCAGTTCCCCTCCGCGCGCGCGCGGATCACCCCGCACCCTCACACTTACGCTTCAAGTCGGAGCGACCAGAACCCGCTCCGCACAACCACCAATGACACAAGCCGCACCGCCCCCGCCGGCAACGACCCGCAACACGCCCGAGAGCTTGCTCGACGGCCTCAACGACGAGCAGCAGACCGCCGTGCGCCACCCGGGCGGGCCGCTGCTCATACTCGCCGGACCCGGCTCCGGAAAGACCCGGGTCATCTGCCACCGGATCGCCTGGCTCGTCCGGTCCGGGACCGTGCCGGCCGCAAACATCCTCGGCGTCACCTTCACGAACAAGGCCGCCAACGAGATGCGCGAACGCGTCGCCCGGCTGATCGGCAACCGCGGCCCCGCCCCGGCGCTGTCAACCTACCACTCCTTCTGCGCACGCGTCCTGCGAGCCGACGGCACGCCCATCGGAATCCCCCCGGACTACGTCGTCTACGACGCCGCGGACCAGATCAGGGCGGCGACGCTCGCGCTCGACGAGCTCGACTACGACAAGAACTCCATCACCCCGCGCGACCTCGTCCGCCACATCAGCGACTGGAAGAACCGTATGCGGACGCCGGCGCAGCTCCGCGAAACCCGCGAGGGATACCGCGACGCGATGCACGTGAACGCATTCGAGCAGTACGAGAAGGTCCTGCGCAGGGCCAGCGCGCTCGACTTCGACGACCTGCTGCTCAGGACCGTCTCGCTGCTCCGCGAGCAAGACAGGGTCCGCGAGAAGTACGCCGCGCGCTACCGGCACATCCTGGTCGACGAGTACCAGGACACCAACCACGCCCAGTACGCGCTGACACACCTGCTCGGCCGCGACCACCGCAACGTCTGCGCCGTGGGCGACCCGGACCAGGCCATCTACGGCTGGCGCGGCGCCGACATCGGCAACATCCGGCAGTTCACCCGGGACTTCCCCGAGCACACCATCGTCCACCTCGAACGCAACTACCGCTCGAGCGGCAACATCGTCACCGCCGCGGCCGCACTCATCGACCACAACAGGAACCGCGCCGACAAGACCCTGTGGACAGGACGCGGCCCAGGCGCCGCCATCGAGCACCTGCGGACCGAGACGGACCACGCCGAGGCGGCCGTCATCGCAAACATCGTCCGGGCGGAACCGGCCACCCCGCGGCAGACCGCCGTGCTCTACCGCACCAACGCGCAGTCCCGCCTGATCGAGGACACCCTGCGCCGCGCCGAGATCCCCTACCACATCGTGGGCAACATCCGCTTCTACGAACGCAAGGAGATCAAGGACGCGCTCGCCTACCTGAAGGTGATCGTCAACCCTCACGACGACGTCAGCCTGCGGCGCATCATCAACTCCCCACCCCGCGGCATCGGGCCGCGCAGCATCGACAAGGCCGCCGGAACGGCGGAGCCCGAAGAACGCAGCGCCACGCTGTTCGGACCCACCGGCGGCCCGGCCGACGAACGCCCGTCATTGTGGACACAGCTCAACGCTGGCTGCGCCGAGGGCAGGCTCACGGGCCGCGCGCTCGAGAAGATGCGGAAGTTCACCGACCTGATCCGCAGGATGCGGGAGAACGCCGACGGCGCGGACATCGGCAGAGTCGTCGAGGGCGTGATAAGCCGCACGGGGTACCT
>MKWU01005265.1_pt1 | contig 14265 bp, 14 predicted proteins | sample 809101 | NCBI WGS metagenome assembly MKWU01 (sample SAMN05860141, study PRJNA318959) | sponge metagenome | host: Aplysina aerophoba | place: Slovenia: Piran, Adriatic Sea, Gulf of Piran | collected 2013-05-07 | reverse complement strand
GGGCGGGCGCCTGGGCGCGACCCGAAGGGCGGCGCTCTCCGGCCTACAGAGTGCGTCAAGCCACTCGCCCCATGTCCCCGCATCGCGCTTCGCGGCTTTCCTGCTCTGTAGGCCGGAGAGCGCCGCGCAGACCATGACTCTGGTGAGAAATGCGGGCTAGAGTTCCCCGCGCTTGGCGCCGAGTCGCGGCCTGGGCAGGCAGGCTTGGAGGCGTCATCAACGGGAACGCTGCGTGAAGAGCAATCCGCTACAGGCGATCGGCCATGGCGTCCTGGCGCTGTTCGGGGCCATTGGACGCCTTTCCCTCTTCGCGCTCGAAGCGACCTCGCACTGCGCGCGGCCACCGTTCTACCCGCGCCTGCTCCTGCGCCAGATGGTGGAGATCGGCTTCTATTCGCTGCCGGTGGTGGGGCTGACCGGCCTCTTCGCCGGCATGGTGCTGGCGCTTCAGAGTTACACCGGCTTCTCCCGCTTCTCGGCCGAGAGCACGATCCCGACCGTCGTGGTGCTCTCGATCACCCGCGAGCTCGGGCCTGTGCTGGCGGGCCTCATGGTCGCCGGCCGGGTCGGCGCCGCGATGGCGGCGGAAATCGGCACCATGCGGGTCACCGAGCAGATTGACGCGCTCACCACGCTCTCGACCAATCCGCACAAGTACCTGATCGTGCCGCGCCTCGTCGCCGGCTTTCTGATGCTCCCGTTCCTGGTCATCGTCACCGACATCATCGGCGTGGGCGGTGGCTATCTGGTGAGCGTCTTCAAGCTCGGCTTCAATCCGGATGCCTATATCAACAACACCCTCGAATATCTGGAAGTAATGGACGTGGCTTCGGGCGTCGTCAAAGCCGCCGTCTTCGGATACCTGATCGCACTGATGGGCTGCTACCACGGCTTCTACTCGAAGGGTGGCGCCCAGGGCGTGGGCAAGGCCACCACCAACGCCGTGGTGACCGGCGCCATCCTGGTGCTGATCTTCAACTACCTCATCACCGAGGCGTTCTTCGCCCAATGAGCGCGCTCGCGGACGCCCGCACCGGCCCAGGCGCGAACCAACCCAAGATTGCCCTGCGCGGTCTGTGCAAGGTCTTCGGCGGCACGGTCGTGCTCGACGGCCTCGACCTCGAAATCGGAACAGGCGAATCGGTGGTGGTGATCGGCTGCTCCGGCGTCGGCAAATCGGTCATGCTCAAGTGCCTGCTCGGCCTGCTGCGCCCCGACGCCGGCAGCGTGACCATCGACGGCGAGGAGACCTCCCGCAACCGCACGGCGCGCGAGGGCGCCATGCGCAAGATCGGCATGCTGTTCCAGAACGCGGCGCTCTTCGACAGCCTGCCTGTTTGGGAGAACGTCGCCTTCGGCCTGATTCAGGCGCAGGGCATGCCTCGCAGGCAGGCCCGCGGGGTCGCCATAGAGACTATGGCCCAGGTAGGTCTTGACGCCGACTCGGCCGATCTCTACCCCGCCGCGCTTTCCGGCGGGATGCGCAAGCGGGTCGGGCTCGCCCGCGCCATCGCCATGAAGCCCGAAATCATTCTGTTCGACGAGCCAACGACGGGGCTCGACCCGATCATGGCCGATGTCATCAACGACCTGATCGTGGCCTGCACCCACGAGCTCGGTGCGACCGCGCTCACTATCACCCACGACATGACGAGCGCACGCAAGATCGCCGACCGGATCGCCATGATCCACGACGGCACGATCATCTGGCAGGGGCCCGCCGCCGAGATCGACAGCAGCGGGAATGCGCATGTCGAGCAATTCATCAACGGTCGGGCGGAGGGCCCGATTCAGCTCGCGGTTGCCCATGCCGCCGTCGGCTGAACGGCGCGTGGTACCCGTGCTGCCGGCAACGCGGGCCGGGTAACAGACGCCATGGCACGGGCGGAGAAACGCTTTGTCTGCAGCGACTGTGGCGCCGCCCGGCCGCGCTGGGCCGGCCGCTGTGACGCATGCGGCGCATGGAACAGCCTCTCCGAAGAGGTGCCGCGCACCGCGACACCACGCGGCCTCGACAGCGGCAAGGGGCGGGTCATCGATTTTCTGCCCCTCGACGGGCCGGGTCGCGTGCTCGCCCGCCGGCCCTGCGGCATCGGTGAGATCGACCGCGTCGTGGGCGGTGGCTTCGTGCCGGGATCGGTGGTCCTGCTGGCCGGCGATCCGGGCATCGGCAAGTCGACGCTCCTGCTGCAGGCGGCGGCCGCCTTGGCCGGGCGCGGCGGGCGGATTGCCTACATTTCGGGCGAAGAGGGCCTGGAGCAGATTCGCATGCGCGCCGCCCGGCTCGGCCTCGCTGGCGCACCGGTGGGGCTCGCGGCGGCCATCGACGTGCGCGATATCGCGACGAGCGTCGAGGACGAGACACCGCCCGACATGGTGGTGATCGATTCGATCCAGACCATGTACCTCGACACCCTGGATTCGGCGCCGGGGACGGTCGCACAGGTGCGGGGCTCCGCCCAGGAGCTGATCCGGCTTGCCAAGCGTACCGGCACTGTCCTCGTGCTCGTCGGCCACGTCACCAAGGAAGGGCAGATCGCGGGCCCCCGCGTGCTGGAGCACATGGTCGACTGCGTGCTCTACTTCGAGGGCGAGCGCGGCCACCAGTTCCGTATCGTGCGCGCCATCAAGAACCGCTTCGGGCCGACCGACGAGATCGGCGTCTTCGAGATGACCGATCGCGGCCTCGTGGAAATTCCCAACCCCTCCAGCCTGTTCGTCGATCCCGAACGGGGCCCGGTGCCAGGGGCTGCGGTGTTCGCCGGGGTCGAGGGCTCGCGTCCGGTCCTGGTCGAGATTCAGGCCCTGGTAGCGCCGGGGCCGGCAGGCTCACCGCGGCGCACCGTGGTGGGCTGGGACGCAGGCCGGCTCGCCATGGTGCTCGCGGTGCTGGAGGCGCGCGCGGGACTCCGGCTCAGCGTCTGTGACGTCTACCTCAACGTTGCCGGCGGCTTACGCATTACAGAGCCTGCAGCCGACCTCGCGGTTGCCGCCGCGCTCGCCTCATCGGCGGCGGACCGTGCGCTCGATCACGGCGCGGTCATCTTCGGCGAAGTGGGCCTCGCCGGTGAGGTCCGGCCGGTGAGTCAGGGCGAAGCGCGCCTCAAGGAGGCTGCGAAGCTCGGCTTTACCCATGCGCTTGCACCGGTGCCGGACCGCGCGAAGGGAGGCGAGGGAGAGGGCCAGGGAATCACGGTCCGGCGGCTCACCCATGTGCGCGACCTGGTGGCGCTCTTCCCCCCGGCGGCGGGGCTCGCGGACTGACGATCGAGGCAGAATGGAAGACCTGCCGGTCAACCTGATCGACATCCTGGTGGCGCTGATCATCGTGATCTCGGCGCTGCTCGCCTTCGGCCGAGGTGCCGCGCGGGAGATTCTCGGCATCGGTGCCTGGGTCGGCGCGGGTATCGCGACCTTTTTCGCGTTTCCCCATACGCGACCCATCGCCCGCGACCTGATTCCGGATTCCATGCTGATCGCCGATGTCGTCGCAGGCGTTGTGGTCTTTGTCGTCGTGCTGGTGATCCTCACCATCATCAACCAGATCATCTCCGGCCGCATCCAGCGCAGCCGCGGCGGGGCGCTGGACCGCACTCTCGGGTTCATTTTCGGCATCCTGCGCGGTGCGGCTCTGGTCTGTATCGCCTACATGCTGTTCGGCTCAGTGGTGCCGCAAAGCGACTGGCCACCCTGGGTCGACGAGGCCAAGACCTTGCCGTATATCAAGCAAGGCGTGGTCGCGCTGCGCGAGGTGGTCCCGGAAGAGGTTGCCGAGGAAGGCACCCGACGCATCGAGGAGACCTTCGAGGATGGCCGCGAGCGAAGCGTGAAGGAGCTGACCGAGCCCGTGCCCCCCGAGCGAAGCGACGAGGACGGCGAGACCGGCTACAGCGACCGCGAGCGGAACCAGCTCGACGGCCTGAGCGAGAGCGTCGAGTGATGGCGGCACCCTGGACGGGCGGCGCGGCTGACGACGACAAGCTGCGGGAAGAGTGCGGGGTCTTCGGCATCTTCGGGCACCCCGACGCCGCTGCCCATGCGGCGCTCGGCCTGCACGCGCTGCAGCACCGGGGGCAGGAATCGGCCGGAATCGTCAGCTCTGACGGCACGCTTTTCCACTCGCACCGAGCGCTCGGCCGGGTCGGCGATATCTTCTCTTCGGGGGAAGTGATCGACGCGCTGGAGGGACATGCGGCAATCGGCCACAATCGCTATTCCACGCAGGGCGCGCCCGAAGTGCGCAACATCCAACCGCTCTTCGCCGACCTTGCCTTCGGCGGGCTCAGCATCGCGCACAACGGCAACCTCACCAACGCGCTCTCGCTCCGCGCCGATCTCGTCTCCCGCGGCTGCATCTTCCACTCCACCTCCGACACCGAAGTGATCGTCCACCTCATCGCCATCAGCCACCGTGTGCGCGTGGTCGAGCGCATTGTCGAGGCGCTGGGCCGGGTGCACGGTGCCTATTCGCTGGTGGCGCTGACCAAGGACTCGCTGATCGGCATACGCGACCCCTTCGGCGTGCGCCCACTGGTGCTGGGCCGGCTCGACGGCGCCATGATCCTGGCGTCGGAGACGGTGGCCTTCGACATTATCGGCGCCCAGTTCGTGCGCGATATCGAGCCGGGCGAGCTGGTCATCATCTCGAAAGCGGGCGTGGAGAGCATCAAGCCGTTCCGCCCCACTGAGCAGCGCTTCTGCATCTTCGAGTACATCTACTTTGCGCGGCCCGACAGCGTCTCCGAAGGGATCGGGGTGTACGAGGCCAGGCGCCGCATCGGCGCCGAACTCGCCCGCGAGGCGCCGGCACCGGCAGACGTGGTGGTGCCGGTGCCCGATTCCGGCGTGCCGGCGGCGATTGGCTATGCCGCACAAGCCGATCTCCCCTTCGAGCTCGGCATCATTCGCAACCACTATGTCGGACGCACCTTCATCGAGCCGACCGACCGGATCAGGCACCTCGGCGTCAAGCTCAAGCACAACGCCAACAGCCGCCTCATCGAGGGTCGGCGGGTGGTGCTCGTCGACGACAGCATCGTGCGCGGCACCACCTCGACCAAGATCGTGGAGATGGTGCGCGCGGCAGGCGCGGCAACGGTCCACATGCGGATCGCGAGCCCGCCGACCGCCCATTCCTGCTTCTACGGCGTCGATACACCGGCGCGCGAGAAACTCCTCGCTGCGCGTCACGACGTGGACGCCATGGCGCGTTCCATCGGAGTCGACAGCCTCGCCTTCATCACGATCGACGGGCTCTACCGGGCGATGGGCGAGCCGGGGCGCGACCCGGCGCGTCCGCGCTACTGCGACGCCTGCTTCTCCGGCGACTATCCGATCCCGCTTTCCGATCAACAGGTTGGCGAGCCGCCGGCGCAGCTCTCCCTGCTGGCGGATTCAGGGTAGGCCCCGCCGTGGCGCCGCCGCGCCTCGAAGGCCGGATCGCGCTCGTGACCGGTGCCTCGCGCGGCATCGGCGCAGCCGTCGCCCGCCGCTTCGCCGCCGAGGGCGCCAGGCTCGTCCTCGTCGCCCGCACCACGGGCGGGCTGGAGGAAGTGGACGACGCCGTGCAGCGCGCATCGGACGAGCCCGCGACTCTGGTGCCGATGGATCTGCGCGACGGCGAGCAGATCGACCGGCTGGGCGGCGCGCTGGCCGAGCGCTTCGGCCGCCTCGATATCCTCGTCGCCAACGCCGGCACGTTGGGGCAGCTGAGCCCGGTGGGGCACTACGCGCCCGAGGACTGGGAACAGACGCTCGCGCTCAACCTCGGCGCCAACTGGCGCCTGATCCGCAGCTTGGACCCGCTCCTGCGCGCCTCGCCCGCGGGCCGGGCGATCTTCGTCACCGCCGCCGCTGCTGAGAACACGCCCGCATTCTGGGGCCCTTATGCGGCGAGCAAGGCGGGCTTGGAAGCGCTGGTCCGCTGCTACGCGGCGGAAACCCGGCGCAGCGCGCTCCGGGTCAACCTGCTCGATCCCGGCCCGGTGGCGACCGAGCTGCGCCGCCGCGCCTATCCAGGCGAAGATGCGAGCAAGCTGCCTGCGCCGGATGACGTGACCGAGCCCTTCGTCGCGCTCGCCGAAGCATCGTGCGAAGAGCACGGCGCGCGCATCGGCCCGGCCTGAACCCTCCCTTTCGCAGTATCCACCAACGGAGCATCGAGCCATGAAGATCGGAATCGTCGGCGCCGGGGCCATGGGCTGCGTCTATGCGGCGCTCATGGCCGATGCCGGCAACGAGGTCTGGGCGATCGATACCTGGCAGGCGCATGTCGATGCGATCGCCGCCAAAGGGCTCCGGCTCGAAGGCGCGAGCGGCGATCGCACGGTGGCGCTCGGCGCCACGACGGACCCCGCGACTGTCGGCCCCTGCGACCTCGTCATCGTCGCGACCAAGGCACCGCAGGTGGAGGCCGCCGCAACCGGCGCCCGCGCCCTGCTCGGCCCCGAGACCGCAGTGCTGACCATCCAGAACGGCCTCGGCAGTGCCGCCAAGGTCGCCCACATCCTGGGCGAGCAGCGCGTGATCGTCGGCGTGGTCGGGGGCTTCGGTGCCTCGATCGTGGCGCCGGGTCACGCGCACCACAACGGCATGGAGCTGGTGCGGCTCGGCGAAGCGCACGGCGCGGTGACGCCGAGGCTCGAACGCATCGCCGCGCTCTGGCGGGAGTCCGGCTTCAGGGTCAAGTGCTTCGACGATATCGACCAGCTCGTCTGGGAGAAGCTCATCTGCAACGTCTGCTACAGCGGCACGGCGACGCTGACGGGGCTGACAGTGGGCGAAATCATGGCGGATGCCGACGCCTGGCCCATTGCCTCCGGCTGCGCCACGGAGGCCTATCGGGTCGCCTGCGCCAAGGGCATCCGCCTCGACTTCGATGACCCGGTCGCCTACGTGCACGACTTCGGCGCCAAAATCCCCGGCGCGCGCCCCTCGATGCTGCTTGACCACCTCGCCGGCCGCCGCTCGGAGATCGACGCGATCAACGGCGCGATCCCGCCGGAGGCTCTGGCGTTCGGTTTGGAAGCGCCCTACAACACACTCGTCTCTGCGCTGGTCCGGGCCAAGGAGACCGGCTTCGACACGCCGCAGGATCCGTAGTGGGAGCAACCATGACTGACGCCGACCTCAAGGAGCTGGTCGAGGGTTACCGAAGGCTTTCCACCGCCAACGTGTCCGACGGGCTCGATCGGGCCGGGATTGCCGGCGCGCCGCACGGCATCGGCCCGCTCTGGGACAGCTGCGCCAAGATTGCGGGCCCTGCCGCAACGCTGAAGCTGGTGCCGGTGGGCGAGGCGGAGGAATCGCCGGTCCTCGGCACCCTGGAGGCGGTCAAACTGGGCAATCCCGGCGACGTTCTCGTGATCGACCAGGGCGGTCGCATGGACGTGAACAGCTATGGCGGCGTTGCCGGCTTCACAACCCGGCACTTCGGCCTCGTCGGCACCGTAATCGACGGCGTTACCCGCGACATCGACGAATACAAGGCGCTGAACTTGCCGGTCTATGGCCGGGGCTTCATCCAGCAGTCGATCCGCAACCGTTGCGCCTGCGCCGGTTACGGCATCCCCGTGCGTTTGGGCGGCGTCTCGGTCGATCCCGGCGACATCATCGTCGCCGACGAGAACGGGGTCTGCGTCGTCCCCATGACGCGGGCGACCGAGGTGCTGGAGCACGCGACACTCTTCAAGAACATCGAGGACGGTATAATCGAGGCCGTACGCCAGGGTGTAGACCCGGTGGAAGCCCATGATCGGGTGCGCTACGACATGATGACGAAGGTGGGCGGTGGCTCATGAAGATTGACGGTCAGCTCTATCGCAGCATTTGGCTGGACGACGACGGCAGCACGGTCGTCGTCATTGACCAGACGCGCCTTCCTCACAAATTCGGGACGCGCAAGCTCCGCACGGTCGAGGAAGCGGCGCACGCCATCAGCACGATGGTGGTGCGCGGCGCGCCGCTGATCGGCGCAACAGCGGCCTACGGCGTCGCCCTCGCTCTCGCCGAAGATCCAAGTAATGCGAATTTGGAGAACGCGATCATGCTCCTGGCCGGGACCCGGCCAACGGCGGCCAACTTGCGCTGGGCACTGGAGGATCTTGGTCGCCGGCTCCGGCCCTTGGCAGTCGAAGAGCGCGTCGCTGTCGCTTACCGGCGGGCGGCGGAGATCTGCGACGAGGACGTCGCCATCAACCGGGCGATCGGGGAGAACGGCCTCGTGCTGGTGGAAGAGGCGGCAGAAAGCAAGGACGGCACGGTCAACGTGCTCACCCACTGCAACGCCGGCTGGCTCGCCACGGTCGACTGGGGCACGGCGCTGGCACCGCTCTACATGGCCTATGACAAGGGCATTCCGGTCCATGTCTGGGTCGACGAGACCAGGCCGCGCAATCAGGGCGCCGCGCTCACCGCGTGGGAGCTGGCGCGCCACGGGGTGCCGCACACGGTGATCGTGGACAACGCTGGCGGCCACCTGATGCAGTGCGGCATGGTCGACCTCTGCATCACTGGCACCGACCGCACGACGGCCCGTGGCGATGTCTGCAACAAGATTGGCACGTATTTGAAGGCGTTGGCCGCCAGCGACAATGACGTCCCCTTTTACGTCGCACTGCCCCATCCGTCCATCGACTGGTCCTTGGCGGATGGCGCCGAGACCCCCATCGAGCAGCGGGACGAGGACGAGGTGCTGACTATCACCGGACGCGACGAGAGCGGGCAGGAGACGAAAGTGGCGCTCACGCCCGCCGGCAGCCGCGCGGCCAACTACGCCTTCGACGTGACCCCAGCGCGGCTCGTGACCGCGCTCATCACCGATCGCGGGGTGTGTGACGCCTCGGAGAAGGGCCTGCTGACGCTGTTTCCGGACCGCGCCGCCGAGGCAGCAGCGTCATAGCGCCATAGACTGCGCGGACGGAAGGTCGCCGAGCCGCGCCTCGATCTCTGCTGCTGACGGCATCGCCGGCGCGGCGCCCTCGCCCAGGCAGGCGAGGCCGCCCATGACGCTCGCCCGGTGCAGCATCGCGGGCAGCGTCGCCCCCGCTTCGAGCCCGAGCGCGAGGCCCGCGACGAAGGCATCGCCCGCCCCCACCGTGTCTATAGGCTCGATCGCGAGCGCGCCGCAGCGCCAGGCCTCATCGGATGTGAAGGCGCCGGCGCCGGCGCTGCCCAGGCTCACCACTGTGGTCACGCCATAGCGGGCAGCGATGGCGCGAGCCGCCTCCTCGCCGGCTGCAGCATCGAGCGCTCGCGCTCGGGCGAGCATCTCTGCCTCGACTTCGTTGAACACCACAAGGTCGAAGGCGGGAAGCAGTTCGGCCGGCACCGGCTTGGCCGGGGCCAGATTGAGCACGACGCGGGCGCCGCGCGACTTGGCCCGTTCGACCACCGTCCAGTTCGACTCCAGCGGGACCTCCATCTGCAGAACGAGCACCGTCTCAGGCCCCAGCCAGTCTTCCAGCAGCGCCTCCGGCGGCAGGTCCGTGTTTGCGCCACTCGCCACGGTGATCTGGTTCTCGCCCACACGGTCCACGATTACCGCGGCGCAGCCGGTCGGCAGTGCACTTTCGGTGATCGCCTCGGTCCCGACTCCGGCGTCCTTCAGGGCTTGAAGCGCGAGCGGGGCGAAGCCGTCTGGGCCGACGCGGCCCACCATCTGCACGGAGGCCGCTGGATCCGTGGCGGGGCACGCCGCGGCCACCGCCCGGCGTGAACCCCTGGCACCGGGCCGGCGCCCGGAGGCCAGCCGTCGGCCGCGCGCCCCCCGCCCACGGCCTGGTTTAGCCCCTTGCCGCCGGCCGCGGCCCGGTGGCCCGGGCAGAGCACCGTCTCGCCCGCACGCGGCAGGGCATCGACACTGAACAGGAGATCAACGTTGATCGAGCCGAAGACGACGATCATCGGCGTGCCCCTTAATGGCGAAAGTGGCGGAGGCCGGTGAAGACCATGGCAAGACCCTGCTCGTCCGCCGCCGCGATTACTTCGTCGTCCCGTTTGGAGCCGCCCGGCTGAATCACCGCGGTGGCGCCGGCTGCGGCAGCAGCCAAGAGCCCGTCCGCAAAGGGAAAGAACGCATCGGAGGCGACCACGCAGCCTTCCGCGCGCGACCGGGCCTCGCCGGCGGCGGCGGACGCGTCAGCCGCCTTCTGCGCCGCGATCCGGGAGGAATCGACGCGGCTCATCTGGCCTGCGCCGATCCCGACGGTTGCGCTGTCCTTGGCGTAGACGATGGCGTTCGACTTCACGTGCTTGGCGACCGTGAACGCGAACAGGAGGTCCGCCAGTTCCTGATTAGTGGGTGCGCGCTTGGTCACAGTCTTGAGCGCCTCCGCCGTCACCCGCGCCGTATCCTGCGTCTGCACCAGGAAGCCGTCGTCGAGGGTGTGGACCATGAGCCGCTCGCCCCCATCGTTGGCTGTCGCGCCGGTCAGGAGGAGTCGCAGATCGGCCTTGGCAGCGAGCGCAGCGCGCGCCTCCTCTTCAGCCTCAGGGGCAATCACGACCTCGGTGAAGAGGCCAGCGATGGCGCGCGCCGTCGCTCCGTCGAGCGGCCGGTTGGCCGCGACCACGCCACCGAAGGCACTCACCGGATCGCAGGTCTTGGCCTTCTCGTATGCTGCGGCGAGGGAGCCGCCGAGGCCGACACCGCAAGGGTTGCCGTGTTTGATGATGGCGATCGCGGGCTGGTCAAACTCGCGCACCAGTCCAAAGGCCGCGTCGGCATCGGCCAGGTTGTTGTAGCTTGGCTCCTTGCCCTGGATCAGCGCGGCCCGGGCAACGCCGGGCGGCGCGGTGGGATCCACGTAGAGAGCTGCGGTCTGATGCGGATTCTCGCCGTAGCGCAGGAGCCTGCTTCGAGAGCCACCGAACACGAAGCGGGCAGGCAGGAGGTCCTCCTCCGCCTCGGCCGTGAGACGGCGGGCGATGGCGGCGTCGTAGTTGGCCGTGCGCGCGAATGCCGTCGCCGCCAGCCGCCGGCGTAGGGTGAGGCTCGTGGCGCCGCCGAGGGCCTCCATCTCCTCCATCACCGCCTCGTAATCGGAGGGCTGGACCACCACCGTCACGTCCTCGTGGTTCTTGGCCGCAGCGCGGATCATCGCCGGACCGCCGATGTCGATAGTCTCAATACAGGTGTCGAGCGCGGCATCAGCGCGCACCGCCTCCTCGAAGGGATAGAGGTTGACCACGACCAGGTCGATACCGGCGATATCGTGCGCCTCCAGCGCCGCACGGTGGCCGGCGTCGCCCCTGCGGGCAAGAATTCCGCCGTGGATCGCTGGATGCAGCGTCTTGACCCGGCCGTCCATGATCTCGGGAAAGCCCGTGTGGTCCGAGACATCGGTCACCGCAATGCCCGCCTCCCGCAAGACCCGCGCCGTGCCGCCGGTGGACAGGATGGCGACGCCAAGGCGCGAAAGCGTGGACGCAAACGCCTCGAGGCCGGTCTTGTCGGAGACCGAGACGAGCGCGCGCGCGATGGGCCGGCCTGGCGTTTCGGACATTGAGCTACTCCCTGATGCGGCGTCGTGTCCGGCTATAGCGCGATTTCGGCAGTCGCCGGGACGGCCGAGAGAGCGCCGTCGCTCGGCTCATACTCGGGCACCAGCGCCGCCATCAAGGCTAGCGCATCTGCCGTGCGCCGGTCGCGTGCGGCGCCCGCGAGCTGGTCCAGCCGTCGCCGCATGAGAGCGACATCGGCGGAGCGCGACCGCGCCTTGAATATGCCCGGGGTCTCGGTCACCAGCATGGGTTCGCCCGGGTGGAACAGGCTCTCGGCCTTTTTTTCGCCCGGGCGCAGCCCGGTGAAGACGATCTCGATATCCCTGTCTGGCACAAGGCCGGCGAGCCCGATCATCTGCCGCGCCAGATCGGCAATCTTGATGGGCTTGCCCATGTCGAGCGCGTAGATGCCGCCGCCCTCCTCCTTCGCTCCGAGCGCCGATGCCTGAAGCAGAAGCTGTACCGCTTCCCGCGTCGTCATGAAGTAGCGCGCGGCATCGGGGTCGGTGACGGTCACCGGCCCGCCGGTGGCGATCTGACGCTGGAAGCGCGGCACCACCGAGCCGGAGGAGCCGATCACATTGCCGAAGCGCACCGTCACCAGCCGCAAGCTCCCGGCCGCCGGCGCGTCAGCGAGCGCTTGGCAATAGCTCTCGGCGATGCGCTTCGTCGCGCCCATGACGCTGGTAGGGTCGACCGACTTGTCGGTCGAGACCAGCACCATTAACCGGACACCGAAGACGATGCAGGCATCGGCGACATTGCGGGTGCCCACGGCATTGGTGAGCACGCCCTCGTTGGGATTGGCCTCGACCATGTGCACGTGCTTGAGCGCCGCCGCATGGAACACCAGTTCCGGGCGTGTGCTGGAGAAGGTCGCAGCGACGCTGCCAGGGTCGCGCACGTCGCCCAGCACCGTGCTGCGCGAGAGGTTGCGATGCGCCTCCTCAAGCTCGAGATCGATCCGGTAGAGGTTGTATTCGGAGTTGTCGATCAGGGTGAGGTGCGCGGGCCCATCGTCGGCGATCTGCCGCGCGAGCTCGGCGCCGATGGTGCCGCCAGCGCCAGTAATGCAGACCCGCCGGCCGTTGACCAGGGCGCGCATGGCGGCGCGGTCGGGCGTAGCCTGTGGGCGGCCGAGCAGGTCTTCGAGGCGAGTCGGCCCCACGTCGATGTTGCGCTCGACGCCGGCGTCGCGCCGAAACAGGCCGCCGAAGCCGTAACGGTCCAGCAGGGCAAGCACGAACGACGCGCCGGCCATGGCCACGTCGTGAGCCGCCACCAGATACGCGCGTTTGAGGATCAAGGCTGTCCGGATGCGCCGTATGTCACGCCGATGTCGATGCGCCGCACGATGCCCGCGCGGCGGCGTGAAGATACCATAGCAGCGTCGCGACGAGCAGCGCCCCCGCTGCGAGTGCCGCCGTGGCAGCAGCCCAACCTTGCTGGGAGGCGACCGCAAGCCCCACCAGCAGCAGATTGTGGCCGGCGATCAGTGCGGCCGTGCGCTGGTGGCTCCAGCCAGCCACTACCACACGCTGGTAGAAGTGCTCGCGATGCGCCTGCCACACGCGCCGGCCGCGCAGCAGACGGCCAACCAGCGTAATTGTCGCATCCGCCAGATAATAGGCCGGCAGCAGCAGCGCTGCCTGCCAAGCGCCCGCCGCCGCCAGCGCCAGCATGAGCCAACCGGCCAGGTAGCCGAGCGGAACGCTCCCCACGTCGCCGAGAAAGATCCTGGCGGGATGCCAATTCCAAAGCAGAAAGCCGAGCGAGACGCCGGCAAGCGCCAGCCCGAGCGGCCCGAGTCCGGCCGGTGCGGCACCCAGCAGGGCCAGCAGAAACGCGCCGAGTCCGAGGCTCGCCCCCTCGACGCCGCTGAGCCCGTCGATGCCGTCCATGAAGTTGAACAAGTTCACGAACCAGAGCCAGGCCGCCGCCGCGAGCGCGTGATCAACGATGGCCGGAACGGTCCCCTGGAGAATGAGACCATCGCCGGGAAGCGAGACGATGCCGGCCCCAACCGCCAGAACCTGCACTGCAAGCCTCAGGAAGACCGAGAGGCCGCCGCGCACATCGTCGAGCCAGGAGAGGGCGGCGAGCCCGAGCGCGCCGGCGAGCGCAATCCAGAAAAGCGCCCCGCAGCTTGCGCAGGCGCCCGCGAGCCAAAGCGCGAGCCATGCGGCGAGCAGGACGCCGATGACGGCGATTCCGCCGCCGCGCGGCACTGCGACCCGGTGGCTCGAACGCTCGTTGGGCCGATCCACGATGCCGTGGTACCGGAGTAGCGCACGCGCGAGACCGGTCAACACCGTCGCGGCCACGACGCTCGCGGCGCCCGCTGCGAGCGATGCCGAGAGGCTCAACGCGCCCGTCGGGGAGCCGCGCTCGTTGGCAACCGATCACCCGTCATGCCCCGGACCACCCTTCTTTCAGCACTCGTTTCCGCGCCCGATCCCGGTTCGGCACGCCGTCACCGCCTTCCCTTTCACACGAGAATGATCGAATTGAATATATCAAAACGCGTATTGTGATGCGTAGACGAGCGGGCTTGGCAACTCACTGCCATCCCCCGTGATACGGCGTGGCGGCTAGGCGCGCGATATGACATACTCATGCCAGATTCGAAGTTGCTTCCAACTCACCTCGCAGAGTGCTTCAACGAGACCGTCCCAGTGAGATCCACTAACTGATGTACTCGCGGCTCGACCCTGCCACGCTGGCCTACGAAATTGGGGTCGACGACTATCTCGCTACACTTGC
>MKWU01005264.1_pt1 | contig 14266 bp, 10 predicted proteins | sample 809101 | NCBI WGS metagenome assembly MKWU01 (sample SAMN05860141, study PRJNA318959) | sponge metagenome | host: Aplysina aerophoba | place: Slovenia: Piran, Adriatic Sea, Gulf of Piran | collected 2013-05-07 | reverse complement strand
GAAATACCTGCTGTCTTCGACAGTGGATTCGACTCATACTTTTGATATGTATCTACGAGTTCATTGGCGAGTTCAGCATCTTGTAACCGTCTCGCTGCGGTAGATGCAGCCCAATAGGCACTTCTTAAATACTCGTCCAACTCTATAGACTTTAAGAACCACTGTTTCGCTTTTTCATATTCTTCGGTTTGCAAATATGCCTGGGCGAGAAAATATGTAGCATAGGCATCGCTAGGATCAAGCTCTACGACTTTCGACAGAAACTCAATCGTAGTAGATGGATTGCCGAGATAGAGATGAACGATGCCTGTTGTGTACAACGCGCGGATGTGCGTTGGGTTCACTTGAAGCACGGTGTTGAGAATGTCCAGAGTTTTCTGTTCACCGCCAGGGTCCTGTTTGTTTAATGTGGCAATAGCCAGGTTTACCCTCACCTCTTGAAGATCTGATCGTTCATTCAAGACCGACTCAAAGGTCTGGTGTGCATCCGCGTATTTGAACTGACCCATCTGTGCGACACCAAGATCGTTGAGGTCGACGAGCCGCTGATCTATTCCAGAGTCTTGACAACCCAGCAGTAAACAGCAAAAGAACGTAGCTGTGAACGCTCGGAGTGTTAACGTGACACTCTGGTGTTGGCAGTGCGTTCGTTGTACGGTTTCAAAGATCATGAACAATTCCAAAACTATCGAGAAGCTACATAGATCTATCGATCTTCAATACTAGACCGTCGAAAACTAAGGAGTTGCACAGAGCTTAGGATCATGTGCACTGCTTCTCCCGTACCTCAACCTCATAGCCGTACTCAGAGATTACCTATGGGAAGGTGAATTTTTTGATGACTGGCCGGCGAATGTTTTGCGAAATCCACCACCTGCAATCTCAGCAATTTACGCTATTGAGACCTGTAGATTTGTGGTTAGCTCTTATCGAAAAGTCAAGTGGCATCCCCTAGGGGAGTCGAACCCCTGTTGCTGGGATGAAAACCCAGTGTCCTAGGCCACTAGACGAAGGGGACGCTAAAACGGCGAGAATTTTAATGATTTATCAATTCAACTGTGAGTGAAATTCGACAGTAAGCAAATGGATGTAAGTTAGAGACACTTGGTTGGCTATGCTCTCTTAGTCAAGCCTTGAGTTTGTAAGACCCACACTTATTCAAACAGTTCTGTAAGCCAGCAACTTTCGACGATTTAGTCGGGAGTCGTGTATCTCAGTGCCGCTCGATTCGATAGGTATAGAACGTCATATAGGTTACTGCACATTAGTCACCGTTAGAAACTCACTCCTAAGCTAGCGATATAGGTCAAATCTGTTGGTTTTTTACCTTCTACCGGATCGGACTCATGCTGTAACTCAGTTCTGAAATCTAGGTCATATCGATCTGAAAGTAAGTATCGAATTCCGTTAGAACTTGCCAGTACAAACTTATCGTTGTCAGGTAGTCCAAGTCCGGTTTGCTTGTGGTATGCCTCAATCTTGCCACCAAACAGAACTTTTTTGTAGTTGATCTCCCAACGAAGACCAAATTGCTGCTGGTTTTGCTGAATATCGAACTCTTCCCAGACCCGAGAAATGCCAACTTCCGCAGTCAATAGGCTATAGGTGTGTTCCCAAAATCTGTGACCGAGTCCCAGTGATGTACTGACGCGTGAATCAATGTCCTTGATTGGATCCCTAAATGTGTCTAAGTGTGCTGAACCGAACCAATTCTCCTGGTAGTAGAACTTGGTACTGACTCCTAACGCAAGTTGCTCTTTCATGATCGCTGCTTCAGATGATTCTCGCGCTATTGAACCGTTGATTGTGGTTTCTGTGTTCTTGGCAACCTTGATTGTCTCCCCACTTAAGTTAAGGTTTTCGGTATTACTATTTCCTGTAGAGACTTGCAGACCCGTATTCAATCGAGAGTTCCATCCTTCTGTGACTTTCAACAGCCGAGTTGAATGTTGTTGTGCCAATACTAGATTCTCGAGGTCGACGGAAGAATCAAAAACTCTTATCACAGTACTATCTTTAAAGTGAACCTCAAATTCACCTTCGGTTTCGATGTTCTCTATCAGTCGGAGCGGAACACTCAGGTTACGCCCAAAGGAAGTCTCGAATGAGATGTTCCCGCTGTGAATACCTTTCAGCGATCCAGTCAATCTATCACCATTCTTGAAGCTCAGGACATCCGCGCACGAGAATGTCGCGGCAAGTAACAGGAACGACGATACTAGCAGTGTTTTCAAGACTTTAATCCTTGTGAAGCATTGAGTTGAATTTGGCCAATGTAGTGTTTAGCGAAGTAATACGCCGTTCGGCCATTCCGCACTCCCCTATTTAATGCCCAGCGGAGCGCTTCCGCTTTGACAGTATCTGTCACAGAAAATTCGCAACCTACAGTGTTTGCTAATTGCTGTAACCAATGAATCGTCACTTCCAGATATTGCTCTTGGGAAAATGGGTAGAACGACAACCACAGTCCAAACCTATCGGAGAGTGAAATCTTCTCTTCCACGGCATCTGATTCATGTAGTTCGCCATTGTCATAAGAAGCGCTGAGATTGTCGCGCATATTTTCAGCAACAAGGTGCCTGCGGTTAGATGTCGCATAGAGGAGAATGTTGTTAGTTGTCGCTGCAACGGATCCCTCGAGTATGCTCTTCAATTCCTTAAAGCTCGAATCAGTGTGATCGAACGAGAGATCATCACAAACAATGAGAAACCGATATGGCTGGTCCTTAAGAAGACTGACAATCTTTCCGAAGTCCTGGAAGTTGCTTTTCTGCAATTCAACGAGACGAATGCCTTGTTCATGAAACTCATTCAATAGAGCGTGAATCAGTGAGGATTTTCCAGTTCCTCTCGCTCCCCAGAGTAGTACGTTGTTTGCCGGTAAGCCTTGGCAGAATTGAGCTGTATTAACTCTCAGTGCTTCTTTTTGTCGTTCGATCTGCAGAAGATCGTCCAACCTTGTAGCGTGGAAGTTGTCTATGGGTTCAAGATATCCAACCAGATGTTCTCTCGTCCAGATTGCGGCCAATGTTGATTGCCAATCAATCTCCTCTGTCCTTGGCAGGATGGGTTCGAGTTTCTCAATAAAGTGTTGGAGTTGCAACAACAGGTTTTTTATTTCATCTTCCACACTAGTCCCAGATATTCAGTTCGCAAACACGAAAATTGTAGGAGTCCATTAGCTGTATCTTGCTAGTACTATTTAAACGGATTCAAGACCTAACACTTGAGAGAAACGTCAATACGGTGAAAGATGACATATAGCCAAGGAGAAGTATTAATCGCCTTATTTGGCTACTTTATTGTCATAGCGACCATTGGGGTGTCTGCTGCCCAGCGGACCAAGAATGTCTCGGATTTCACCCTAGGTGGTCGAAGTTTAGCTTGGCCTACCGTGGCATTGTCGACACATGCGTCGGGTTTCTCTGGCTGGTTATTACTCGGCCTGCCTGGGATGATGTATGTCTCCGGCCTCAGTGCATTTTGGATCATGCCAGGTCTATTCATAGGTGCTCTCTGCTCCTGGATTTTCATATCCAAGCGGTTGAGAACCTACAGTGTCGGATACGACCAAGATGCGATCACATTGCCACAGTTCTTTATCGTTCGGACCGGTTCGAAGTCCTTGGCGATACGACTCATTCCTCCCATAGTTGTTTTGCTTTTCTATACGGTGTACCTAGCTTCAGGATTTATCGCAGGGGCAAAGCTGATTGAGGCCGTACTCGGCTGGCCATATCTCTATGCGTTAGTTCTTGGGATGGTGCTAATCATGGTCTATGTAACCCTCGGGGGATTTCTCGCTTCCAGTTGGACGGATACTTTCCAAGCAAGCATGATTATCATCGCGTTGTTGGTCGTGGGCGCGCTTGCTGGAAACCAACCCTCAGTGAATATTGAGATTTCGATTGATGCACGTTGGGATGCTAGCTCAATTTCGAGCATACTCAGCTTACTTGCATGGGGATTAGGATATCTAGGTCAGCCGCATCTCCTCGCACGATTCATGGCGATAAAGAACGTAAAAGATTTGCCAAAAGCAGGTATTCTTGGGTTGTCGTGGATGCTTGTTTGCTTGGTTACGGCAGCATGTATTGGGCTGTTTGGCGCGGAACTCATCCCAAATCTCGAAGATCCTGAGAAGATTTACATCCATCTCGCAGAGATGCTTCTAAATCCTTGGATTGCAGGGGTTGTCATTGCAGCCATCCTAGCCGCAATCATGAGTACGGTAGATTCTCAGTTGGTGGTTGCTAGTGCGGCCGTGACTCAGGACTTAGGAATCGGGAAATCCAAGGGTTTATTCATGAATCGAATCACAGTGATCCTACTATGTACGTTTGCCGGACTTATTGCAATCGACCCACAAAGTGTTTTAGATGTTGTCGCACTGGCTTGGGCTGGCTTAGGTGCAAGTTTTGGACCTGCCCTTCTCTTCTGCTTGTTCTGGTCACAAACATCCGAGTGGGGTGTGATTATTGGAATCCTTGTAGGTACTTTCGTGGTGCTTGTTTGGGAGTTATTGCTTCCAGGCCCGCTAGGTGTAATTTACGAGATGCTACCTGCCTTTATCCTGTCTTCATTGGCCGTTTTCTTGTTCTCCAAGTGGATCCCGAGTGAGGCGGCTCGACGTCGAGCATTTGGTAAACATACAGAAACAATCTAGATCTTTAGCTTTTGAAATAAAGCTGGGGTCTGAAACGAAACTCTACAGTTCGGTTCAATCGCGAACACCGAATGCCACCTGACGCACCGCCCGCCAGACTGCTTCAAAACGGGGCGTCATGAATGCCATTTTCAAGAAAGCATGTGGAAGATGCACGACTATGACTACGAAGCTTGTCGATCAGACAACTACAAGCACGCGGCCAAATTGTTACAGTTAGCTACGTGGTCGCATCTGTACCACGTTATCAAGCCTTTTTCGATAGATTTGATGTTCTTTGCCAGGACCATGAATGCCTATCTCGCCGAATTCGAAGACCCGTAACTCAAGTTCGGTACTGTCTTGTGCATCATTGGGTTTTAACAAAAGCGTATTCCCAGAGATCTGCCAACTGCCAGATTCAAACGAATTACCAAGCGAGTAGATGTAATTGCCACCATGGAGGTCACCGATGAACTCAAACGAGGTGTTCTCATTTCCCTGTAGATCCCAAAGTCCTGGTAAATCAAGTTTTTTTAACCAGTTCTTCCTCGCCGTCCTAGTTCTCGATACCCAGGCGAATACGATGAGCGCAATGACGCCTAGAACAATAAATGCACTCATGGTGCGATGATTTCTCTAGCGTTAGTTCGTTGACTTGGTTTCATGTTTTGACAATCTTGCGTCGACTTTGGCTTGATTAGAATCCGATTTCAGAGACATCTCTCGGAATCAACGGGTATTTAATGCCTACCCACTTCTGTACAACCCGGACTACTTGGCAACAGTATCCGAACTCATTGTCATACCACACATACAAGACCATTCGATTACCGTCATCTACTATGGTGGCCTGACCATCAATGATACATGCGTGTCGACTACCGATGAAGTCAGATGAAACCATTTCCGGGGCGTCCACATAGTCAATTTGACGTTGCAAGTTTGAATACAGAGCAGTATCGCGAAGAAAACTATTGACTCCATTTTTCGTCACAGGTTCTTCAGTCGTCAAATTCAGGATCGCCAAGGAAACGTCTGGAGTTGGAACGCGGATTGCGTTACCTGTCAGTTTTCCTTCTAATTCTGGTAGTAAATCTGAAACTGCGCTCGATGCACCAGTTTCGGTGATCACTAGGTTAAGAGGTGCACTCCTGCCGCGTCGTGCTTTCTTGTGATAATTGTCGATGAGGTTCTGGTCCGGTGTGTACGCATGGACCGTTTCCATGTGTCCATTCACAATCTTGTACTTATCGTTGATTGCCTTAAGGACCGGTACGATCGCATTCGTCGTGCATGACGCTGCTGCCAGTACTCGGTCATTCTTTGAAAGTAAGTGAGAGTTCACCCCAGAGACTATGTTCTTGACGTTCCCCTTCCCTGGAGCCGTGACGATTACACGCTCTACCCCTTTGCTTTTTAAATGCTGGTTAAGACCGTCGTAGTCTCGCCAGGCACCCGTGTTGTCAATGATTAATGCATTATCAATTCCATACTCGGTATAGTCGATGGTCGCAGGGTCATCGGAATAAATCATTTTTATCACGTTACCGTTGGCAATGATGCACTGATTTTCTTCATCGACTCTAATGGTGCCGCGAAATGGTCCGTGAATCGAATCTCGGCGAAGTAGGCTTGCTCTCTTCTCTAGATTCCGTTCTTCTCGAGCGCGGACAACGACAGCTCGAAGTCGTAACTGGTCTCCCCCACCAGTTTTTTCGATGAGAAGCCTTGCCAACAGGCGGCCAATCCTTCCAAAACCATACAACACGACATCTTGCGGCGATTCAATCGGTTTGACATGTCGTCCTATAACTTCGCTACACGCATCTTTGACATATTCATCAATCGTCAAGTTGGCATGACCATTCCCAACCAACCCCATATAGTGTGTTGTGAGTTTTCCGATGTCAATATGGGATGGTCCAAGATCGAGTGTACTCATGTTATGAAGAATCGGATGACTCTCAAATTCAGAGAGTTCATTGTGGGCTACCTGCCGAACAAATCGGTGGGTTTTCATAATGTCCGTGACACTTTGGTTATACAGCGCGCGACCATAACAGTAGATCACTACGTTCTTTCGATATAACTTCCCAATGATAGGGATCATTGCTTCCGCAAGTGCTTCCCGCTCCTTCCAATCGGGGAAGTAATCATCTAAATGCTCTAGAGCCAATTTACTACTCGGACAGGATTGAAATCGAGTTGAATTTTACGGAATGGCAGTCCGCGCACTCCGTGTAGTCTGAGTTTGATTGCGACCGACTCTACGCCTTGAATTCGTGGTTTCATCAACTCAGCTAGCCATTTTCATTTGTCCACTAAAATACAGAAGTCGCCTACTCGCATTGGATTCTGCTGTCGTGAGAAATGTCTTTCTAGGTCTCTTATTCATCGGTACTACCACATCGGTTCTCGCTGATGCCATTTTCGACTCCACAGACTGGGGTGGTAGCATCCGTGCACGGGTTGAGTCAGTTGATGATTCATTGAATGAGCGAGGTACAGCCTGGACGTTACGCGGTACAACTCATTTCAAGGGTACTAATGAAAAAGGCTTTGGTTTCTTTGCCGAACTAGAGGGAGTCTACGGATTTGGTGAGTACAGCGATGGCGGGTCGAATAAAAACACCACACATGCAACCATAGCAGACCCAGATGGGCTCGAACTGAATCGTTTCTATGTATCGTTCAGTCCGATTGACGGGGATTCCAACACCTCTATGAAAATTGGTCGGTTTAATTGCAACCATGACGATGGAATTATTGATCGTTATCTGAGCAACATAGGTTGGCGTCAGAACCATCGGACCTACGATGGCGCAAACTTAGAAAGTCAGTGGGGCAAGAGCAAGCTACGCACCTCTTACATATTTAATGTGAACCGTGTTTTCGGTGAAGGTAATCCGAATCCAGTTCGCGCAAACTTCGACGTGAATGGCATAGGTATTCAAGCCGATCATGCATATAGCCAGGAAGTTAACCTAGAGGCATACCTTTACCACTTTGTGTTTGAAGATCTCCCGCGATTTTCTACCAGAACAGTGGGAGGAAAAGTCTTTGGAGAATCTCCACTTTCAGAGAATCTAAATATCGTCTACAAACTAGACATTGCTACCCAAGAAGGTGTGGATGAGAATCCCAATCGGGCTCGTTTTTCCTATATTGCGACAACGATCGGAATCCGAGTACCTGAGTTCTTCAATTCCAAGTTTGCTTTCAATACCGAAACATTCGAAAGTAATGGCCAGGAAGCTTTTATTACACCTCTCGGAAGTGGTCATGCCTTTTTTGGTTGGGCAGATAAGTTCCTAACTCAGCCGCAGACTGGGATCAGAGATTTCTTCCTAACTTGGGATATGAACGTGCGAGAATTAGGTATCAAATTTCGATGGCATAGCCTAGCGTCGGACGCTGGTGCAATCGACTACGGATCAGAATTTGATTGGTCAGTGAGTGGAAAACTTCGAGAAAATCTTTCTTGGACTGTAAAAGGAGCGATCTACGAAGGTGACAATAACGCCGCTAATCGATCAGATTTACGTCGCGACACCAGTAAATTTTGGGCGTGGGTCTCCACGACTTTTTAGAAAGAATATCGCAGGATATTTGCGAAGAACCTTCTGCTGGTGACAAGCTTTGTCACTTGGTTTGATTAAGGGGTAATTGGTTTCGACCAAGCTTCAGTGCAATGGGGTGCTCTTTGCAATCGAAGGTGAATCAGCTTTCACCTAACGCTTGATCGAATCTCTAATTTGAGAGAACGGATGTTGCTTGAAACAGAGTCTAGCGGAAACTCTGATTAATCTGTTCAAGTCTTTGGCTACCTGGACAAAGTTCAGACTCTGACATCTCGTTGAGAGGTTTACTTGGTGTCTCAAGAATGTCGTGTAAGTCTGATTCGTCAGATTTAACGTACAACAAGCCCGTCAGAACATTACCAGTTTCCTGAGCTTCCTGTACACGAGTTAGTGCTTTGATTCTGTCGGTAGGGTCGTAATCCTCCGCCAGTTTCTGCAAATGTAACGTACTGCCGTCATGGAGCGTCACCGCATGAGTCGACCCTGCTTCGTAATTTACGCGAATCTCCTCATGTGGAAGCGTTAAATCAGCCTCAACGACACGACTGCCATTGTGCCTCAGATAGTCATAACTCTTCGTTGAACCATTGTGATTGTTAAACATCACGCAGGGAGAAATCACGTCAATGAACGCAAACCCTTTGTGTAACAAGGCTGCTTTAAGTAACGGAACCAATTGTTGCTTGTCACCCGAGAAGCTTCGCGCCACAAAAGTCGCTCCGAGTTGCAGAGCCATAGACACTAAATCGATTGAGGAATAAAGAATGGGGACACCCTTCTTGCTCGTCGACCCGCGATCACTTGTGGCCGAAAATTGACCTTTTGTTAAACCGTACGTACCGTTGTTGTCTACGATGTAGAGCATATTGAGCTGTCGACGAACAGCATGAGCAAACTGTCCTATTCCGATAGACGCACTGTCACCGTCGCCGGAAACCCCGATGTAATACATTTCGCGGTTCGCCAGATTCGCACCCGTGGCGACTGAAGGCATTCTTCCATGCACGGAGTTAAACCCATGCGAATTACCCAAAAAATAACTCGGTGTCTTCGACGAACATCCAATGCCTGACAATTTCGCAAATCTATGGGGAGGCAGTGATAACTCACTGCATGCCATAATGATTGCAGCGCTTACAGAATCGTGCCCACAACCAGCACAGAGTGTCGATACTGAGCCTTCATAATCTCGCCGCTTCAGTCCAATTTCATTGAACTGCAGTAACGGGTGATGTATTTTTGGTTTTGCAACGAACGTCATGAAGCTACTTCTCGAAGTCGAGCGATATTCAATTCAGAGTAGAAACCAACGATCGAGTCGTAGATGAAGTCTGCCGATATTGACATCCCGCCAAAGTACAGGACTGACTCAATCTGGTCTGGACTTATTCCTAATTCGTTCACGAGCAGAGTTTTCATTTGCGCGTCACGGTTTTGTTCAATCAGGAAATTGAACTGATGGAATGAAAGGAACGATTCCACTTCTTCTCCGAAAGGAAAGCTACGGATTCTCATCGTGTCAACGTAAATCCCGGAGTTCTCTAAAAGTGCTAAAGTCTCCTTCATCGGTGTGGCGGTCGTACCGTAGTAAACCACGCCAACAACCTGACCTGTATCGTTGATTTCTGCTTTAGGTAACAACCCCTTTGCAGTCTCCCATTTCCTTAGAAGACGATTCATGTTCTTCGTGTAAATATCTGGATCTTCAGTATAAATTGCATACTCGTCACGTGAAGTACCACGCGTAAAGAATGATCCTTTCGTTGGATGTGTACCTGGCAGTGTTCGGTATCCGATGCCGTCATCGTCTACATCTACATAGCGGCCAAACGACTCCACTCTATCCAAATCTTCAGCAGTCAATACCTTGCCGCGGTTGTACTTGCGATCGTCGTCCCACCTCAATGCATCGGAAGTTATCTCGTTCATTCCAAGATCTAGATCGCTCATGATCAAGACCGGAGTTTGCAGTTGATCTGCGAAATCGAATGCATCCGCCGCGAATTCAAAACACTCTCTTGGAGTCGATGGAAACAGTAGAGGATGTTTGGTATCCCCATGAGACGCGAATGCAGCTCCCAGCAGGTCAGCTTGTTGAGTACGCGTAGGCATACCGGTGGAAGGACCTGCGCGCTGGATGTCAAAGATCACAGCTGGAATCTCGGCAAAATACGCCAGTCCAAGAAACTCGGTCATCAACGAGATACCTGGTCCGCTTGTAGCAGTGAACGCCCGCGCACCATTCCACCCTGCTCCGATCACGATTCCCAGCGCGGCTAGTTCATCTTCAGCCTGTATGATGGCAAACCTATTCTCACCGGTCTCCGGGTCTACTCGCACTCGCTTTGCGTGTTGTTCAAATGCTTCAGCCACCGAAGTAGAAGGCGTAATGGGATACCAAGCACAAATGCTTGCGCCACCGTAGATCGCACCTATCGCTCCAGCGGTATTACCGTCGATCAATATTCGATCGCCAACGTTCTCTGAGTGCCTTAATTGAATAGGCAATGGACATTCAAGATACTCTTGAGCGTAATGGCGACCCAGTTCCATTGCATGAATATTTGGCTGGATTAGATTGTCCTTGCCTTTGTACTGCTCCGACACCATGCCCTTGAGCACATCAAAATCAATCAGTAAGAGTGAAGAAAGAGCACCTAAATAGACGATATTCTTGAATAACTGTCGTTGTTTGGGGTCTGCAAATTCCGGCAGAATCAGGTGTGAAATTGGAATACCGATCTCAACGATATCGTCGCGCACTAAAGTTCGATCAAGCGGCTTACTGTTGTCGTAAAACAGATACCCGCCAGTCCGTACAGCCTGAACATCCTGCTTATACGTTTCCGCGTTCATGGCAACCATGATGTCTACTTGGTCTCGTAGGCCAAAGTGCTCTAGATCAGATACTCTGACCTCAAACCAAGTAGGTAACCCTTGAATATTTGAAGGGAAAATATTGCGCGTGGCAACAGGTACTCCCATTCGGAAAATTGCCTTTGCGAACATGCTGTTGGCACTCGCCGATCCAGAACCATTGACGTTGGCAAACCTGATGACAAAGTCATTGAATGTTGTCATTAGGAGAAACTTCCCATTTGGGGTATATGGATAACGGATTTTTGCATATCCCAAGCTGCCGTTGGGCATCGCTCTGCACACAATCCACAGTGCAGACATACATCTTCATCTTTGACCATGAGTCGACCGGTAGGCAGTTCTTCGGAGACGTAGATATCCTGCTCTTCACTGAATGAGGGAACCAACATTTGAGAGCGCACTTCCTCATCTTCACCATTTGGAATGAAGGAAATACAGTCCATCGGGCAAATATCGACACATGCATCGCATTCGATACAGAGCTTTTCTGTAAAAACGGTTTGTACGTCGCAGTTCAGACAACGCTGTGCCTCTTTCAAACCTAGATCAGTGTCAAATCCAAGCTCAACCTCTACCTTGATGTTATCTAAGGAGCGTCTCTTATTTGCATGTGGAACCAAATGTCGCTTCGCAGCGTCGTGTTCTGCGTCGTAGCTCCACTCGTGGATACCCATTTTTTGACTTATTAGATTGACACCATCCGGTGGTCGGTCTTGTTTGGGATCCTTACCCTGACAAAACAGGTCAATCGAAATCGCGGCTTGGTGTGCGTGCGCGGATGCCCAGATAATGTTTTCTGGTCCGAATGCAGAGTCACCGCCGAAAAAGATCTTGGGGTGAGACGACTGTAACGTGTCCTCGTCTAGGATAGGACAGTCCCATTTATCGAATTCAATGCCAATGTCACGTTCGATCCAAGGACAATGGTTTTCTTGACCAATCGCCATCAGAATATGGTCGCATTCCATGAACACATCTGGTTCACCAGAGGGAACATAGCTTGTCCTGCCATCCTTTTCTACTTGCTTGACGCACTCAAATATGACACCCTTTAGTTTGCCATTCTCGTGAACGAATTCCTTGGGCGGACGATTGTTGATTATCGGGATGCCTTCGTGCATAGCATCTTCCTTTTCCCAATCACTTGCTTTCATGAGTTCGAAAGCCGAGCGCACAACCACTGTCACTGATTCGGCCCCAAGTCGCTTCGAAGTGCGGCAGCAGTCCATCGCGGTGTTGCCACCTCCCATCACGATGACCTTGCCTGAGATCGAGGTAATGTGTCCGAATGCAACACTAGATAGCCAGTCAATACCGATGGAAATGTGGTTACTGACTTCCTCACGGCCGGGAAGATTCAGATCTCGCCCGCGCGGTGCACCGGTACCTACAAAATACGCATCGTAGTTTCGATCGAGCATTTCTTTCATGCTTGTGATTTCGTAGGAATAGTGTGCATTGATTCCCATATTCACAATGAGATCCACTTCTTCCTCTAGCACATCCGCAGGTAGGCGAAACGCCGGAATTTGGCTACGCATCATGCCACCACCGGCAGGGTCTCGATCAAACATATCAATCTCGTACCCAAACGGCAGTAGGTCTCGAGCTACAGCAAGTGACGCAGGTCCCGCACCTAACAACGCAATGCGTTTACCGTTCTTTTCTTTCGGTACATTTGGCAGAAAAGGTGTGATATCACCTTTGTGGTCCGCTGCAACTCGCTTCAGTCGACAAATGGCCACGGGTTTCTCTTCAGTACGTACCCTTCGGCAAGCAGGTTCGCAAGGTCGGTCACAGGTTCTACCCAAGATCCCAGGGAATACATTCGACTCCCAATTGATCATGTAAGCATCCGTAAACCGCTCTTGAGCGATGAGACGGATATATTCCGGTACCGGAGTATGTGCTGGACATGCCCACTGGCAATCCACTACTTTGTGGAAGTAATCCGGATGTGTGATGTTAGTTGCTTTCATTTAAGCCGTACCAAGCCTCCTTGAGCCAACTTCGTCGAACTCAATGAAACTAAAATTTTGAATGCTGTACCTTGGGATAAGGAATTTTAGAAGCCCAAATAGCTCAAAAAGGTCTATATCGAGACCTTCTAGATCGTTGATGGCACGACAAGAGAGAGTTGCTTCTTGCTCCTGGTCATTAACGCAACATTGTTCTGCGTTTGGATTAAGACTTACATGTCTTTCAAAGTATAGTGTCATTGCTCCGCTTACGGGTCTAGAAGATTGAAAATCCAAGTTCCACCTGACGGTCAACGAAGCCGTTGGATCAACGCATCAGGTAGCGTCGGAACACTTACCTTAGCCCGCCTAGCGCAAACCACAAGAAGCTTGTTTGTGGTGGTTGCAAATGATTCCGATAACGTGTACCGAATCCAGAACGAACTCGAGTTCTTCGCACCAGACCTGGATGTTCATTCCTTCCCTGACCAGGAGACGCTACCGTACGATTCCATGTCTCCTCAAATCGATGTGATTTCTGAACGTCTTTCGACGCTCTACCGAATGCCATCTTTAACACATGGAGTTCTTGTTCTACCAGTTCGTGCACTCCTTCAAAAACTTGCACCTACCGAGTACGTACAGTCGACGATTTTTACGTTCAAGCAAGGCGATCACTTCGATGTTTCCGCACGCAGGAAGGCACTAACTAACGCGGGTTACAGGAACGTAGTGACTGTTTATGAACGTGGTGAATATGCGACGCGTGGTGCGATTTTTGACATTTTTCCAGTGGGCACAAGCCGACCTATTCGCATTGAACTCTTTGATGACGAGATAGAAACACTGCGACATTTTGATCCTGAGACGCAACTTACCACAGAACGCGTAACGAGTGTGGACTTCCTCCCTACCAAGGAATTCCCTTTAAACGAAAGAGGTATTTCAAACTTCAGAAATCAATGGCATCGAGAGTTCAACGTAGATGTGCGAGACTGTCGAGACTACCAGGATGTTTCAGACGGAATAGCACCCGACGGAGTCGAGTGTTACTTACCACTGTTTTTTCAACAACTCGATACGTTTTTTGATTATCTTCCTGAAAATGTGGTCTTCGTGATTGATGATGACGTAGACAACAGTGCTCAGTTACTCCAGTCTGAGTATTCCAGCCGATACGAGAATCTTCGATACAACCC
>MKWU01005262.1_pt1 | contig 14271 bp, 14 predicted proteins | sample 809101 | NCBI WGS metagenome assembly MKWU01 (sample SAMN05860141, study PRJNA318959) | sponge metagenome | host: Aplysina aerophoba | place: Slovenia: Piran, Adriatic Sea, Gulf of Piran | collected 2013-05-07 | reverse complement strand
AACATTACCGCGATGTCTTCGTTGTTGGCATCGCTTCGTATGGAAACTCCAAACAGGCATTTTCAGCTGACACCAGTATAGGTGAGTGCTTGTTATTGGCAACAAAAGGGAGTCAAAATCAATCCGTGAGTACATGGAATCTCTCGGCCAGACCTCAATCATTGTTTCACGCAAGCCTAGTAGCAAAGTCGTTTGACACGTCTCGGTCACTCAATAGTTTAAATGCTCTCGGTGTACGGGAAAGGGATGTAGCTATTGTAGCCATCCAGATGGTTTCCGGCGTATTGCAACTCCCGCGTCAAGCTCCAAGAGAGCTTCCGTTGGTGCAGTTAGATAAAGTCGCTGAAAGAGGCATTGAACACAAACTCATAAATGACCGCAAAATAGGTTCCTTTAACACTCGGTCCATGAAACAAGAGGAAGTGCCGAGTTTTCCTACTTTGTGGAAAGGTGACGCGGAGCGTGAAACACGCCTAATGGTGGAGGCTGATTCCGTTGCTGAAGTTCGTGAAGGTTGCGAAGAGAAGGCTAGAAGCATTTGGAACCGCATAGCATCCCGCCTGCACGTCAATTACGAATTCGGATTTGGTTCGCAATCACTCGCTATGTGCCTTACGCCAGAACCCTCCATCGGTGGTAGGGCTTGGCCCAATGTTATTCCAAACGATGAATCGCACGAAATACCGCTACTCTTGTGGGCTAACACCACATTGGGACTGATTTGCTTTTGGTGGCACGGAACGCGACAACAGCCTGGTCGGTCAATCGTTACTGTTTCCAATCATCCCAACCTTATGGTCTTGGATACTCGCACACTCACTGTCGATCAGCTTGAAAAGTGTGATTTGGTTTTTGAGGAGATCAAAGATCGGGAGTTTTTGCCAGCCAACGAGGCATACCGAGACGAGACGCGAAAGCTACTAGACCGTTACATGTTGTTAAGTGTATTGGGACTAGGTGAAGAGATTCTTTCATCCCTTGATACTCTACGTAAGCAATGGTGCGCTGAGCCATCGGTGCATGATGCTAAGAGCATGCAATAGAAGCGATGTATTTCCTGCAGTCGGATTAACTAACACAGAAAGACGTTCAAGAGACCAGCCGCTAGGTAAAGAAAATACGTACTCTCTTATATATCCACCTCATGTTTTGAGCATTCGTCCAGTGGGTGCCGATATGACATCCTATCTAGGTTTTTTATGACGACCTTACTATTTGATTTAAAGTATCTTTTGTTTGAAAATAGAGTCGCGAATTACTTCAAAAGCGTGTTTTCAACAGACTTGAGAAGTCTATTTTGAGAGAGAAGAACAGCAAAAAATGGCACACAAATAGGTGATCTAAGGCCACTTTTGGCATCAAAATGAGTCATTTTCCGCCGAAATCCGGCCCAAGTTGCTTGAACCAAATCGAGTCAACTGTGAATCGGTTTCTTTACCCAAAAAATATCACCGATATTGGCAGTCAATACAACAGTGTCTAAGGATCTAGATTTTGTAAAATAGATTTTCTACGTTGCCAATACGCAATGCGTCTGAAGTGCGTTTTGCCCTAGACATTCTAATAGGCAACCCAAATTAGTAGTCAATCCAAGAACTTACGAATCTCATACTTTAGAGTCAATCATGTTTGCAGTTATTGAAAGTGGCGGTAAGCAACACCGCGTGACCGAGGGGGATGTACTTCACCTAGAAAAGCTCGAAGCAAATGTAGGTGACGACATTGAATTTGATCGAGTATTGTTAGTTTCTACTGACGATGCGGTAGCAGTAGGAAATCCACTTGTAGAGGGAACTAAGGTCACCGGCAAAGTAATGTCGAACGTACTGCTAAAAAAGGTTCGAGGCGTTAAATTCAAGCGTAGGAAAAATTACCTTAGACGGTTTGGTCACCGCCAACATGCGACGGTGGTCAAGATTGAATCGATCATTCAGGAAGGTTAACGATGGCACATAAAAAAGCGGGTGGTAAAACCAGGAACGGTAGGGACTCTGAGTCCAAACGGCTTGGTATTAAAAAATACGCAGGTGAATCGGTGAATTGCGGCCATATTTTGGTTCGACAGCGTGGTACAAAATTCCACCCCGGACCGAATGTAGGCTGTGGCAGAGACTACACATTGTTTGCCAAGACATCAGGCAAAGTGGCATTCTCCAAGCATGGTGCAGCTCAAAAAACCTACGTAGAAGTAGTACCTCTCTAGCTCCTCTCGTTGGCTTTGCTAAGCCAGCACAAAATCGATGAAATTCGTTGACGAAGTCACCATACGCGTAACTGCGGGTAAAGGTGGCGATGGATGTCTGAGCTTTCATCGAGGACCAAATAATCCCAAAGGCGGTCCCGACGGTGGTAACGGTGGAATAGGTGGTAGCGTTGTTCTCGTTGGCCATGAATCTCTAAACACTCTAATCGATTTTCGGTTCAAGCCACTCCTTAGAGCGAAGAACGGGCAGCCGGGTGGGAGTCAGCAAAAGACTGGAGCTCAAGGTGTCGACCTTGAAGTTCCTATTCCGTGTGGCACAACCGTGATTGATGAAGACACGCTCCAAGTTCTGGGTGACATTACTAAAGAAGGGCAACGTATGACAGTTGCCAATGGTGGCAGTAAAGGAGTCGGTAACGCAGCGTTCAAGTCCAGCACTAATCGTTCACCTCGCAGGACCACACGAGGCAAAATCGGTGAAGAGCGAGCACTTAGGTTGCAACTTAAGGTACTTGCCGATATCGGTTTGCTCGGTCTACCTAATGCCGGTAAATCGACGCTAATTGCTCGGGTTTCACATTCAAAACCAAAAATCGCGGACTATCCGTTTACTACGCTGGTACCTAATCTTGGTGTTGTGCAAGTCGATGCAGAACGTAGTTTTGTAGTTGCTGACGTACCTGGACTCATTGCCGGAGCATCCCAAGGTCATGGCATCGGGACTCGATTTTTACGGCATCTGAGTCGAACTGTTTCACTGCTTCATCTAGTAGATCTAGCTCCGCTTGATGGGACCGATCCGATAGAAAATGTTAAGATCGTCGAAAACGAGCTAATGACCTTCAGCGACGCGTTTTCCGAGAAAGATATTTGGGTCGTGGGTACCAAGATTGATGTACTTGATGAAGAGCGGAAGTCCGAATTATCTGAACGACTTCGGCTTGAGTTTTCAGAACGTGTAGTGCACCTCATTTCAGCTGTGACTGGGGAGGGGATCGACGATCTTGTCCAGGGTTTATCCCTACATGTTGAGGCTCAGCGAGAATCACAAAAAGATACACAAACCACTTCAACATTCGAGAAGTTCTCCGCGGACATTCTGCGCCATGAGCTGGACCTGAAAAGGTCTTCTGGAGATAAAGCTCTTGGTCTCGACGAAGATGAGGTAGAGGTCGTCTACACCAATGAGTAGTCCTCGGAGAATTCTCGAGGACGCACAGCTAGTTGTCGTGAAAATCGGCAGCACGTTGCTCACCGGTAGAAAAGGTCTGAACCATGCTAGCCTAAAACGTCTCTGTAGACAGATAGCGTCCATTCATGCATTAGGTAAGTCGGTACTGGTGGTTTCGAGCGGTGCTATCGCAGAAGGCAGTTTTCGTCTTGGCTTCAAGAAGCGGCCCAAGACGATCCACGATCTACAAGCTTCAGCCGCCGTTGGCCAAATCGGACTCACGGCAGAATATCAAAGACTGTTGCATATGGAGAAGATCCAGACCGCTTTGATTTTGTTAACTCATGAAGATTTAAAAGACCGATTACGTTACCTCAACGCACGGCAAACCATTCAGTCTCTATTGGCTCGTAACGTAGTGCCAGTCGTCAATGAGAACGATACGATTTCGACGGAAGAAATTCAGTTTGGGGATAACGACACGCTCGCAGCACGGGTTGCAAGTCTTGTTCAGGCAGATGTGCTGGTCTTGCTGACCAATCAGCCAGGTTTTTTAGAAGCCGACCCAAGTATTGATCCTAGCGCGAAACTTGTGAGTGAAGCGTTTGCTTTGGATGATTCTCTAGAAAGGATGGCTGGTGGGAGTTCAGGTGAACTAGGACGAGGGGGCATGATCACGAAGCTCAAGGCCGCTCGATTTGCTGCACATTCGGGTTGTCACACAGTCATCGCTGATGGTAGACATCCTCGAACGCTAGTAGACATACTTAAGGGGCAGGATGTAGGCACCCTACTAAAAGCAAATATTCGACCTTTGGTTGCACGCAAGCAGTGGATTGCGGGCCAACTGAATGTCGCAGGTAGCTTGGTCGTCGATCAAGGCGCTGAAGCTGCACTAAAAAACAACGGTGTGAGTCTGCTCGCAGTTGGCATTTCCGGCGTCGATGGAGAGTTCAGTCGCGGATCGCTAGTGAGCATCGTTTCCACGGAAGGCCAAAGAGTGGCGCAGGGATTCACAAATTACGACTCTGCAGAGATTCGTCAGATCCAAGGACAATCCTCAGACGAAATCGCAGGGAAGCTAGGTTACATTAACGAGCCAGAAATCATCCATCGAGACAATATGGCTCTAGTAGCACACTGATTGCTCGCAACCGCCAACTCTCAGTATGGGTATGGTGTGCGTCTAAGCTTGAGGTGCTATCGCCTTCACTGCCGCATTGAGTCTGGACTTATGCCGAGCAGCTTTATTACGATGGATTAATCCTTTGTGCGCTTTCTTGTCCAAGTACTTTGTAGCTAGTACGTACTTCTCCTGTGCCAACTCATGATTACCTTCTGCAATGGCTTTTTGCACATTCTTGATAAAGGTTCGCATGGTCGACCGCGCACTAGAATTTCTTTGGTTTCGTTTGATGTTTTGACGGGCGCGTTTTTTCGCAGAAAGAGAATGTGCCAAGTTTATTCCTGTAAGGTCGAGCGCTGATTTCGCAGTTAACGAGACCAGTTTGGGGAGCGAATTTTACAAATACGACCGGTCTCCTGTCAGACTTGGCTTCGCGTGAGTCCTAGCTTGTACCAAATTGATGTCCAACGATACCTCTACCTCCTCAGAGATTGATTCCCAGCAGATCGCCATAAGTGGTTCGGTGGTTGCTGGCTTGACAGCCGTTTCGCGCGTGAGTGGCCTTGTGCGAGACATTATGTTCTCGTTTTTCTTTGGGGCTGGACCATTCGCGGATGCCTTCTACGTCGCATTCCGAATTCCAAATCTGTTTCGCAGATTGGTGGCAGAAGGTGCATTTGCACAGGCTTTTGTGCCAGTGCTTACCGAGTACCAGACTCACAACACGCGTAAAGAGTTACATGACTTCGTCGGCTATGTGTCGGGGGCGTACCTTACCGCAATCTCCGCGTTATGCGTACTCGGTGTACTTGCCGCGCCATACCTAATCACGTTATTCACTTTTGGTGGGTGGTCGGGGGACCTACGACATCAAGCCGGTACAGAGATGCTGAGGATCATGTTTCCTTACCTTGGATTGATCTCTCTGACTGCTTTCGCAGGTGCGATCTTAAATAGCTATCAACGATTCGCAATCCCGGCGGCCACGCCGATTCTTCTGAACGTTTCGTTAATTATCGCGGTGGTTTTGGGTTCGTCTTACTCGTTCAATATTGGTATCGCGCTTGCGTTGGGAGTTGTCGTCGCTGGTGCGTTGCAACTCTTGGCGCATGTACCGACCCTGGTCAATCTCAAGATGCTTGTTTTGCCAAAAATTTCACTTAAGCATTCAGGTGTTACTGAGGTTTTCAGAAGGTTGGGACCGGGTGTCTATGCTGCTTCCGCAGGACAGATCAACATTTTGGTTGGTACCATCGTTGCCTCACAATGCGTGGTTGGGAGTGTGTCCTGGCTCTACTATGCGGACCGCTTGATTGAGCTACCTGTGGGCATCGTTGCGATTGCACTACAAACTGTGCTATTGCCGAATCTCTCTCGACTAATCCAGAGAGATCAGTTAGCGGAATTTCGGCAGACTTTGGATTGGGGTTTTCGACTGGGGATTGTGCTGGGATTGCCCGCTTCTGTCGCGTTGTTCTTGATAGCAGAAGCTCTAATCGCCACTTTCTTTATGCACGGTGCTTTTGATGAGACAGATCTGGTAATGTGTCGCGTAGCGCTTCAAGTGTTTGCGATTGGCGTTATACCGATGGTGTTAACTCGCGTAGCTGCGCCTGGTTATTTTGCTCGAGGCGACACTAAGACTCCGTTTAAATACGCGACTGTTGGTGTCGCTGTAAATGTCGTGATCAGCATCGTATCCTATAGGTGGTTAGGATTGGCTGGTATCGCATATGCCACCTCTGTTGCAGCGATCATTCATTGTCTTTTGCTAGTTCGAGGACTTACATTGGATGGTATGTTTAAGCCTTCACGCGAGTTTTGGAAAGTTCTCGGCGCATCGGTTGTTGCGTGTGCTGCCATGTCCTTCTTCTTACTATTGATTGCTGGCGATACAGACTTTTGGACGGCAAAAGCTACTTTAGAGCGTATTCTTTGGCTCGCTTTCCTAGTGAGTGGCGGATTCGTACTGTACACAGTGGGTCTGTTGGTCTGCGGGATTCGACTGACACACTTATTGAATAGGAATTAGTTACTTGCTCGAACTGATAAGAGGTCTCCACAATATCAGACCGTCACATCGCGGTTGCGTGGTGACCATTGGTACCTTTGATGGCATACATCACGGGCATCAGATGCTCATTCATCACCTGTGCGCCAAGAGCATTGAATTGCAAGTACCTAGTCTGCTGGTGACGTTTGAGCCGACTCCGACTGAGTACTTTCGTGGTGAAGCAGTGCCTGCGAGATTGACACGGTTTCGTGAAAAATTCCGATTATTGGAAGAGACTGAACTGGATCGTGTCATGTGTATTCCGTTCAACGAACGAACCCGAAGCATTTCAGCTGACGAAGTGATCGAGCAATTTCTTGTCGAATTGCTGGATGTCCAGTATTTAGTCGTAGGAGATGATTTTCGCTTTGGCAAAAACGCTGAAGGGGATTACGCAATGTTGAAGACCGCGGGTGACAAATATCACTTTGGCGTGAGTCACATGGGGACATTGCAGTTCGAATATGAGAGAATCTCAAGCACACGTATCCGACAGGCACTCCACGAAGGTGACTTCACGTTGGCGGAAAAGCTACTTGGCAGACCTTATTTCATGATGGGTCCGGTGGTAGAAGGGCAACACCTTGGCACAAAACTTGGCACGCCGACGGCGAACATCCGACTGCAAAGGTACAAATCAGCATTGGAAGGTGTTTTTGCGGTGGTAGTCGAAGGGGAAGGGTTCGACAAGCCTTACGAAGGTTCAGCGTACGTCGGGACAAGACCCACCATTGATGGCGTCGAACCACTCCTGGAAGTTCATTTATTTGATTTTTCAGACGACATCTATGGAAAGCGACTGAAAGTGAGTTTTTTGGAGCAGTTTCGTGGAGACGTCAAGTTTGAGTCAATGGATGAACTGAGACATCAGATTCAACTGGATTTAGAAAACACCCGTAGCTGGTTTACCGAGAACAGGCACTTACATAAATTGCTTCGGAAGGTCAATTGAATTGATCTGGTACCTACTAAGCCTGGTTATTGTGGTTATCGATCAAGGCACGAAATACTTTTTTAGTACGCAAACGTTCAACGATCCTTATCAGGTATTACCTTTTCTGTCTTTTTCGCATCTCTGTAATTCTGGTGCCGCATTTGGCTTCTTTGCCGGGATGCGTTGGCCCTTGGTCGCCGTGGGTGTTATATTCGTTGGCTACTTTTCTTGGGAAATCAGCAAAGAAAATAGACGAGAGCCAAGGCACTTAACTTTACTTCTCGGTTATAGTCTGATCCTTGCTGGGGCTCTCGGAAATCTGATCGATCGCAGTTTACAGGGCTGTGTAGTCGATTTTATTTTTCTCCACTATGCACAGTATGGATTTCCAGTATTCAACGTAGCGGATATAGGAATCAGCTGTGGCGCCGCGTTATGGATTTGGTCACTTCTGCGAGGACACCCTGTGAAGCAGTCACTGGAATCTTGACTCCATCACGGTAGTTAGTCCTAAAGCGGAATCAGGTCGTTAGGTCAAGTGGCTATCGCGTCGGCTTAAGGTTCGATGCTTGTATCCGCAGTTGTTGTTCTTAACGGTGGGGGAAGAGGTTTATTACCTAACAGACCAAAGGAAACCATGCTGAGAAAGCTCTTGTCCTCAAGATTGCTCGCGTAATCAAGCACTAATTCGCCGTTTGCATTGAACCCAGGATAATCGGGGAAATTAAGTGTGAGAATCCGAAGGGAATCGTCAGCCGATTTGTCTAGACCGAGTTTATGGTTAGCTTCAACCATGATTGCAAGCGCATCTGGGACGGCATCGCTTTTTGGAAACTCCTCAATCACCGCAGAGGCGCGTTTGAGTGCGGCGACGTTCGCGTCTCTGGTCAGATAGAACTCTGCGATACTGATCTCTGAACGTGCAATGATGTTACGTAGATGGACCATACGAAGTTGTGCGTCTTTTGCATAGAGACTATTTGGAAACTTCTCAATAAATTCCTTAAATTCGCCAAAAGATCGCCGTGCGTTGGATACATCACGCATGTATTCGGGTGCGCCTAGAAATCGATCAAAGAATCCGCGATTACTCTCGTAGCTGGCCAAGCCTTTAAGATAGTAGGCATAGTCAACGTTTTGGTGCTGTGGATGAGCTTCAATGAAAGTCTCAGCAGCGGCGCCTGCGGACTCGAAATCACTTTGCATGAAATAAGAGAAAATAGTGTCTAGTTTTGCCTGTTCCGCGTAGGCACCGAATGGAAAATGAGATTCCAGCAGTTCGAGCTGTCCGACTGCCGTTGAATAGTTTGCGCTCCTTATAGAGTTCTGAGCCTCTAGATACAGTTCTTGCTCGTCTGTTTCTAGCTCCTCGCCCTTATCTTTCTTTGAGAAACCGCAACCAGACATGGCTAACGAGAGGACTAGCAATGGAAGTAGGAGCTGAACTTTCACGGGATTACTCATAATGAAAGAGGGATTTTAGCGAAGCCATGGTGGAGACCCGATATCACAAGACGTTTGTCATAGATAGTGAATTTGCAGGAAGGCGACTTGATCAAACATTAGCAGTTTTGTGCGAAGACCAGTCTCGATCTTTGATTAGCAAATGGATATTGGACGAAGCCGTCACGGTCAATGGGGAGTTTGCCAAACCAAATTTACGACTCAAAGGCGGAGAACTCATCGAAATAAACGGAGAACCTCCGAAGGTCTTGGATTGGGACACTAGTGAAGATATTCAGTTCCCGCTCATCTACGAGGATGAGCACATTATCGTTGTGGACAAACCTGCTGGTCTGGTTGTACATCCTGGATCGGGCAATCCTAATCGCACGTTGGTCAATGGGTTACTAGCTAGATATTCAGAACTAACTAGGTTACCAAGGGCTGGAATCGTTCATCGTCTAGATAAAGATACTTCAGGTGCTCTTGTGGTTGCACGTTCTGAATTGGCACTCCGAGTTTTATCTCAAGCGATATCGGACAGATCGGTCACGCGTGAATACACGGCAATTCTTGAAGGCATATTGGAATTACCAAGAACTGTAGATTTGCCAATCGGTAGGAATCCTCGAGATCGGACCAAACAACAGGTCCGCGATTCTGGGAGAGCGGCTCAAACGGAAATAGTCCCTTTAAACACGTATCGAAGACACACATTGATTCGAGCAAAATTGCATACCGGGCGGACTCACCAAATTCGAGTACACGCAGAGGCAATAGGTTATCCGGTTCTTGGTGATCGTATATATGGTGCTAGAGGGATCCTGCCAAAACATCCTTCGCAATCATTTATTGAAGTCATTTCCAAGTTTCCTAGGCAGGCATTGCATGCCCATAGACTTGTGCTCAGTCATCCAAAGACAACCAAGCGAGTGGCTTTCGTCAGCGCTATCCCTGAAGACATCCAACAGGCGATAGCAGCATTGGAGCAGGATATGAGCTATACTGACCGTTAAGAAGCAGAGTGTTTCGCTCTGATATGCAACGCAAATTGTCTCTCGCTCTTCTTTGGTGTGCGTGCCCTGAGTACCAAAATTCAAGGAAAAAACGGCAGGCTAAGGTAGAAATAAAGTTCGATGTTTGTATCTGATCGGAACCAGGACCCTTTTCACACAGTCGGTGCAAATTTGAGTCTGAGTCACTAAGTGCTTTACACTTTTTGCTAGAAAAGAATGAGCCGTCGAGAACAAGGACGAGCGCGGCCGCTAAGCAAGTGTCGGTGAGGAACTGAGTACAAGCATGTGGATCTCTCCCAGAAGTGGCGTACCTCAAAATGTACATATCGCATTCTCTGACAATGCAGTCAATTTCTCTCTTGGCAAAACATCTAGTGAAGCTCTTTCTCTTCAGAATGAACTTAGCAAGAGGTTAACTGCGGATCGTGTCTGTTTACTGCGGCAAATACATAGCAATTACGTAGTTCCCGCGGATCCAACATCTGTAGTTGAAGCGGATGCACATTGGACGGCTGAACCTAACCTAGCGTTAGTCATCCTAACAGCCGATTGCATACCTCTGATACTCTGTAATCGAGAGGGTAGCTTGATTGCAGCTGTGCATTGTGGCTGGCGCGGAGTAGCGAAGGGCATAGTCGCCACGGTTCTTTCTCAGTTACCTGTAGACCCACCTGACCTACTTGCTTTCATGGGTCCAGCTATTTGTGGCGAGTGTTACGAGATCGGTGAGGAAATACTCCCTCAATTACAGCTGAAGCACCATTCTCGCCATTTAACGCCCTGCCTCGATGCGGGAAAGTACCTATTGGATTTGCCTGGATTGGTTCATTCTCAATTAACTTCATCGGGAGTGGGCCATGTTGAACTCTCGGATCAGTGTACCTTCCATGATTCAGATCGATACTCTTCACATCGAAGGACTCGAACTAATCAACGTCAGGTGAGCTGTGTTCAGATAAGGAATGGGACTCACACGCCCAAGAAGGTGCCAAGCAATCTCGTTATTTAAACCATGTTGGTTGTCGTTCTCCTCACATCCTGATTGTCGTTTTACAATCTATTGAGTTTTCACCTACTGCATCTTTGATGGGCCGTTGCATTTGCTGGGTGAGTTGCTTTATGAAGCCGATTAGGTCGATTGCCTACGATCGTTCGTTGTAGTTTGTACTATCACCGTTCATTCAATCGACTTCAAGAGTTAATGGATGATCATGTTCACATCAACCATTCCTCTACGATTAGTTTTTTCTCGTGGCAGGGTGGGTAGTAAATCTGAATATGGAGTAATGGATTCTGCGGTTTGCGTTAGTAGCTTTTTTGCATCTGCAAGCCTATTTCTTGCAATTTCTAAGTAATCGATACGTGATTCCTTGAACAGATGTACCTCCTTGTTTTGTTCAATTCCAATGTATTTACGTTCTTCAAGTGCGGCAGCTACTAAAAAACTACCGCTACCGAATGCATTGTCTAAGATAGTGTGCCCTTTACCAGTGAACAACCGAATAAGATAACGTCCTAGCGCTACAGGTTTTTGTGTTGGGTGCCACACTCGGCCCCCGGGTTCACTTTCAGCCGTTTTGCAATAGAGAGTATCAGTGGGAAAACGCTGACCGTTACTCTTAACCTGCACAGGTTTAAAGTCTCCGTAGCTACCGGTGTACTGAGCTTTCCTAATACCCTTATCGTAAGGTTCACCGTTTGACATAACGGGACGGTAATCAGGCTGTCTCTTATCGAAAATGCAAATGTCTTCATGCTGGCGCAACGGCTGCCGGCGAGCATTGAGAAAGTTAGTTGGCTTGCTCTTTACCCACACGAATTTATAACGAAACCATTCTTCGTTACTTAATATAAGTTTTGCTGTGAAAATACCTTGAGAAAATAACACTATAGCTCCTCTAGGTTTTGTTATCCGCCGGTAATGTTCCCAAAGTGCGCTAAGGGGAATGACACTATCCCACTTGTTTTGTGTTGTTCCGTAGGGAAGGTCACAGAGTACCATATCGATAGAGTGATCAGGAATCGATGACATAACTTGCAAACAGTCGCCTTCGTAAAGGTGTCCTCCGAAATAACTCATGCTCCAGATTGATTCTGCTTGATGGAAGCGGTACGCTGTACTGATAAATTGACGTGAGGGAGATTGCACGCACTCAGGATACTATGACGATTCCTCGAGGATTGTGAGTCAGGGCACATCTTCCGACTACTAACTTGAGAAAAGTTCATATTCAAGGGTCTAAGTAGAAATTACTGTAGACTAGCTACTGCAATTTCTGAAACTGTATATACGTATATCAATTCTACCTCTTTTCAAATGCGTCATTGGAATTTCCTTGCCCAAGTTAGGAGTTTGCCTATCTGGTTACGGCAAGTACTTTCTGCAAATTCCGTTTGGGGTTCTTACGCTGTGTGTTGATCACGTTGCCTCTTGTAATTCAGTTACTGAACTATCGATTTGACGTTTCACTAACCAAGCTCATTCCCGGCGATCTCGACGTCTGGTTCATTTTCGAAAGAATCCCGACCCTTTTTGCCTAAAAAGGTAGAAGGCTTACTCTGCTTTTGAATTTCTAGATTCGAGTAGCTAGATACCAACTTCAGAGACTGAGAAGAGCTTCCGCCACCTCGAGCACGTCGATAGGCCAGTATTTTTGTGGCCGAGGTTGCATCACATGCGCCAAACCTTCCATAGGTCGACAATTGAGCACACAATCCACCCATCGCTCCGGGATCGCGTCAAGTCCATATACAGCACCCAACAAAGCACCTACGATCGCACCATTGGTGTCCGTATCGCCTCCGCGCATGATCGTGTCCACGAGACCGGACTCAAAATTATCGGCGTGTTTGAGTTGCCACAGCGCATTTTGGAATGCGACCAACACCCATCCTTGCTGGCTCATGTAGTCACTCGGGGGTTCATCCTGAGAAGATTGGATCACTGCGGCGAGCGAACTATCAACCTGCAATTTTTGGGACCAATCAACTATGTGTGCGAAGACTTCGTCAGCCGTAGCGGTTGAGTGGATGGAATATGAGAGGGCGGTGACAAATAATGCGTTGACCTGAGCACATTTAGGGTTGGGGTGCGTGAGCCTTGCATCTTCTTGTGCCCAATCCGCGACTTGAGCTAACGGTTTGGTAGAGCCATAGATTCCGAGTGGACTAATGCGCATCAACGCACCGTTTGCTTCACTTGAGTCATTCGTATTTCCCTGAAGTGCCGCTTCTATAGTAAAACCGTAATCGAACGGATCAGATTCAAACCACTCGACGTATGCATTGAAAACCGAGTCGGGAACGTACTCACCTTCGTCGATGATTGAACGAGCCAATGCCAAAGCCATCTCCGTATCATCGGTTGGCTGTCCCGCTAAAGTGTCAAAAGTACCGCCATCGTGAAGGTCGCGGACCACATCCGGATAGAGACTCAGAATTTCTGCTGAGCTTTTAAACTCAACTAGACTGCCGAGAGCATCGCCGACGCATTGACCCATCAAGCATCCTTGTGCGCGACTCAATTTGCTGGTGATAATAGTCAATCCTGTGAGATAGAGGGTGAGTGTCCGTAAATGCAGTTCAGCACTTCGAGAATTGTAAAAGCGTTCAGATTTATCTCAATCTCTCGGGTGAGTTAATGCTAACGAGAATGCAACTACAGCTGAAGCCGACCTTATTCCTGCCGCAACAACAACAAATTGTCGTCCCGAGCTGGTGCGTTATGTCACGGGATTCGAGTGTGCTTTAAGAAGTAGGAAAGCCGCCAAATCTCGGTCTCAGAAACTTTTTCAAAAGCGTATAGAGAGGGCTCTCCCCAAAGGCACAAGCCCGCCTATAGTCAATAAAGGACCAAGAATCGCCTTGAGTACCAAGTCGATCTGGTAGTCTGATGTCCTTTAGCAATGGCTGATTACCGACCACATCGCTTCCTTCCCCAAATTGAATCTTCCACAGAATCGATCTCAAATCTAGATCTATTAAAGAATAGAGATGCCAGAGGTCAAAACGTTCAAGCAAGCAAACAGATAGCACATAGTAAATTGAGCGCTCAGAACACTACAGATACCAATGGCGATACTGTGGGTGTTCAAGAGCCGTGTAAAAAAGGTGGTCGATTTGATTAAGCGGAGCATGGACAGCGCGGCTTATCTAGTCGACTAATCAAGTATGTAATTCCCTTAGAATTTGAGGCGGATACCCATTGAAAGCCTTATGAGAAATCCCTTCCGTCAGACTCTAGGCTCGTTAAATGAGAATTTTGTCGGTAGGGATTATGAGATCAATGCAATCAAGAAACTCATTCAAGGCTTATCACGTGACAA
>MKWU01005261.1_pt1 | contig 14271 bp, 15 predicted proteins | sample 809101 | NCBI WGS metagenome assembly MKWU01 (sample SAMN05860141, study PRJNA318959) | sponge metagenome | host: Aplysina aerophoba | place: Slovenia: Piran, Adriatic Sea, Gulf of Piran | collected 2013-05-07 | reverse complement strand
GCTTCAGCAGCAAATCAGTTCTTCGGAACCAAGCCTGGAAAGACGTCTCACAGACAAAGGAAAAACACTCCCCTTAGGGCTCACTTCAGCATAGGAAAAGGCTCTAGCTGCATTACACCCAACTCGAACGATGTGCTGTCATCCACACCGCCCGTGAACGTCATCCAGATCAATCCTATGGGATTGCCATTGGGTAATGGTGTACCGGTTCTCATAATACTCCATCGTTGCAGATGTGGCTTTGGTAGCAGGTCACTACCTGAGGATATGGATAACAGAAAATAAAATTACACGCTCTATTGTACAATTATGATCATGCAAATTTCAGAAAAAGATATTCGACGAAATATCAAGAAAAGGGCATGCCGTATATTTAGCAATTACAAAGATTCCACTGCGCTTATCGAAGAACTGGAGCTTCAAAGAGGGGAGTCTAGAATTGATATGGTATTTATTAGCAATGTAACAATTGGCATAGAAATTAAAAGCCCAAAAGACAATCTAAGCAGACTCACTAAACAATCTCTAATTTACAGTAAATATTTTGATTACGTAATCCTAGTGATCGATTCAAAATTTTTTGATCAGGCTAAAGATATAATCCCAAACTGGTGGGGGCTTGTCTCTGTCTCATTGGTAAAAGGCAGAGTGTTTTGTAAACTGTTAAAGCGACCCGCTTTGAATCCGAACGTTGAAATTGAAGCCCTATTGGAACTTTTGTGGAAAAACGAGTTGCTAGAAATTTTAGAAAAATACACAAACTATAAGTCCAAGAAATCTTTTACAAGAGCAGATTTAAGACAACTAATAGTGAAAGACAGCATTCACAATTCAGATTTGAAAAAAGAATGCTTAGAAATAATGTTAGGTAGAAAAACCTGGAGATCCAGTCTGGTTAGCGATTTGGATTGCTAAAAGGTACAGACAAAAGCAATTATAGAACATTTTTTCGAGACGTGTGTATGACGGCAACTCAAAATCTTTTTCAAGTTCCGAGGAAAACTGAATACGCATGCCCCCTTCTTTGCCTAAGGTTCTACCCGCGTTCCGTGCATCTACCTCCCTTCGCCACACCACATAAGCATTGTTCAAAGCTTCGACCTTTGTCCGGGAAATTGCTGGTTGCGGATCGCGTTTCTCATCAATTGTTTCAATGCGCGTGATGGTCCGTGCGCGTTGCTCACGCAGTTTCTTCAAGTCCTCAGGCTTTCTACGAGGCTCCTTGATGGTCAACGACCATAACGGAAAGGACCAGTACGAAACGATGAAACTCAAGTCCGGCTGATCTTTGATATCAGCCTTGGACTTGCCTAATTGCTTTAGCGTTTCTACGATCAGTTCCCGAAGCTCTTTTCGGTCTGTTTCCAGCTGGGGTTTAAATTTCCTCCAGAGATTAGCGATGACAGATAAGCCGTTGGGCGACTTGGTACCCGCCTCTAAAAGGGCATGGTTAATACAATCGGGCGTTTCATACGGCGGCCACAAACTGGATGGCGTAACAATCGGAACTTTCCAGAAGCAATCACCTGATGCTTCGGTAATATCTGGACGTAATCAACGTACAGGGCTTGTTCTCTCTCCTCTGTGATGGAATTTGGAAACACCCAGTCCACCGAGTTCGGACCATCCAGATAATATGTGCAGCTTTCTCTCTCGACCAGTGCACAGAGTTCCCTGAACGACGCTATTCGAAAGTCTGAGCATGAGGTGGCGTATATCCGTTTGCTGACATGGCCGCAAATGCGGCTGGCGGTTTTCATTTTCCACTCTTGTATTTGTGGGCATCGTATTAGATCGGTAAGGATTAGTACCTTTGCTGCTTCTTCCTCGGCAAACCCGCGCACAATATACGATACGCAGAACTGTTTCTTTTGGTGGAGAATTTGCACGGCCTCATCAAGGCTGATAGCGTTCTTCACGATCAGTGGAATGCCTTCGGCAACCTCCTCAAACAGACGGTTGTCGGGAATATTTGCAAGTTCGCTGATCGCACGTCTCACATTCACCTCCTATTCAATTCTAGCAGCCAGCAATTGTAAGGAAACAGGTACAGACTGAACAATCTTGATTCTTTAGAGGTAGGGGACACAAAGGCTGCTCGAAGGCAGTTGCCGTGGTACCTCACTCAATAGTGGACCATCAATGTGTTGACTGCGAAACTGAGCTAGCTTATTCGTCACTCACACTAAAATGCATGAATTACTTTGCCTATTTTCATTGGCATGGAATGAGTGAAGAACTTGGCAAATAGCAGGTCAGGGACGAACGACCATAAATGGATGCCGTAGCCCTCCACACACAGCAGAGATCCAGCCAGTTCTCATCAAATAGGCTTCTACAAGTGAAAGCACCAGTTCTTCTTCTATGCAGTTCAGGTCTTCAAGCTCCGGATAGGCTTCTGCAACCTTTTTGGCAACCAGGCATGCATCCTCTTGGTGCGAACTCTGAGAAGGCTTTTGTTGCCCACTGACGAAAGCTTAGTACAAAAGCATTGAATCCGTCTTCAGTGGTTGATTCCAATCGACAACTGCTAGTTTGGCAGGAAGCCGCGTGCGGAGCTCTCTCAAGACATATGGAACTACAGCCAGAACAATTGCTGTGACAGTTGCGCCAGCAGCGGCTGACCAGCCAGTCCCCTTCACCAGCTATTCTCCCCGTTATTTGATTGAGAGGCCGACTGAATGGCACAAATAATGGTACCTCAAACCGTTAGGCCCTATTCGCGTGATTAAAGTAGAATATATCACTCAGAGTGACACTACTCTTGTTTAATAGAAGCGTGTCAAACCACTCAATTCTCCTTAATTGAGTCCAAATGTTAGCACTGACAAATGTATTTGACTTAAATCGAAGGTATATATATTATATATAATATATAGTATAATTAATTATTTAATATATAATGAAAAGAGTTAATACACAGGTCAAAGTTCCTAAAAAAGGTCTAATGCTTAATCTCTCCGAAGAGGAGATGACATCTCTAAATCATTTAGCAATCAAGAAAGGTCTTTCTAAGTCCAGCTTGCTCAGGCAGGCGTTCAGGCTGTATGAATCGATAGAGATTAGAGCTGAGAAAGGAGAAAAGTTTTACTTTGAAAATGTAAAAAATAAAGAAAAATCGGAGTTAGTGTTTTTGTGAGTGAGATCCTAGATGCAGTTAATCTATATTCACCACAGCTTCGACAACATACTAAGGTAGGTGTATATGGGCAGATTAGTGAAGATGAATTGAATTCAATAGAAATAGACTGGCGTCCAATATTCGAAAAACAGCAAGCTGCTGTATCTATTGAGTATCACTCATCCGACAATTATGACAAATTAAATATCCAGCAGTTGGTAAACGAATATGGAATCCCTGACCTCCAGTGGGATTGGCGTAAAAAGCTACAATCATCACCGAACTCAAATTCTCACAAAACATTTTTCTTGAAATGCGATGGTGAAAAAAAAATTGAAGCAGCTATGCAAGTTGATTTAACGAGAACTTGTCATGAAAAAACTCAACGCAATCAACATATGGTTTACATAGAATTTCTGGCAGCTGCACCTTGGAATCGGAAACAAATTGTAAACCCCCCAAAACTACTCAGGGTTGGGACACTAATGCTTTCCGTAGCTGTATCTCTGAGCCACGACTTAGATTGGAACGGTAGAGTAGGTCTTCATTCATTATCCCCAAGTGAAGGCTTTTATAAAAAATGTTACATGCATGACTTAGGGATTGATCATCACTATGGGAATCTTAGATATTTTGAATTTACTCCACAATTGGCAGAGAACTTTATGAGTACTACAACATGATTGAATTATGAAGATTAGAATTTCACAAGACTGGTTAGATAACACCTCGTATGAAAAGGAAGACTATTTAGTCTCTGCAGGATGCTCGTATGAAATAAGTGAGTCCTTGTTAGATAAGGCCCAGTTTCTGGAGGCTTTCCTAAGAACTATCCATGTGAAGGAAATGATTAGATTAAACTGGGTACAAGGGTTTGATGCCGAGCAGCTAATCGATTCTGTCTGGGGCTTACTTAAACCTCGTTCCAATGCTGAATTATCAGCAACCATGTTCAGGGGAAGCATGGATTTTATTCAGCAAGACTTGTTCAAGCAGCTGTCGACTCGTATCTGGTTCAATCATGCAGTTGATTTGGCGAATGATATAGATATTTGTAAATTTGATTCATGCTCTCTAGACAAAGATTCAATTGCTGAGTTAATACAGCTTAGTTCTGAGCAATCCGGCCCTAAAAAAGTAAATAATTGGATGAAGGTTAGAGGTATAAAATTTCTAATTCAACAGAATTTGCCTGGCATGTCATTGGATGGTGCAACATCTATGCTGGACGATGGAAACCCGATGATTGTAGTCACGTTGCGTTACGACAGATTGGATTACTTTTGGTTCACATTGCTTCATGAAATAGGTCATATTGTTAAGCATATATTGACTAATCCCAAAGAAATATTTCTTGATGATTTGAAAGAGGATTCAAAACTCCTTGATGAGAAAGAGGCTGAGGCAAACAGCTTTGCAAGAGATTCTTTTATACCTCGGGATATCTGGAAAAGAAGTAAAGCAAAAAGGTTTTGTACAGAAAAAGCAATTATCGAATTATCAGAAGAGTTAAAAATACACCCTTCAATTGTGGCAGGGAGACTCAGGTATGAGTCAAATGACTATTCGATATTCAGCAGATTAATCCATGATTCGTCCCTATCTTTAAGGGAACTATTTTTTGAAGACCTATGAGATCAGTATGGAATCCATCGTATATGTACCAGTGCTTAAAAGTAAGCAAAGCGAGCTTAGAGCCCTTAAATATCTTGAGGCGGAAATAAAAAACAAGATTTTACCATTGATAGATTTGGCAGCACCTAGCACAGACCAAGACTTGGCTGACCCAGTTTCATATGTTGAAAAGTCCATCTTGAAACTGGGTGATCACTTGAACAAATTTAAGCATGTAATCTTGGACTCTAGTGAGCTTGAATCTGATTTCAGGGTAACTGGTAATGTTCATCCTTTGAGAGCTGCTGCTGAGGCTTTGCAGGGAGCAGTTGACTCAGTAATACCAACTACTGGGTTGTCGCGAGACATGGCGCATTTGAATGCATTAATAGAAATATGCGAATTATCCAGAAACGACATCATATGCATCCGGCTGGATGCATATGATCTTGAAACCCCTAGTGAAACTGCTAACAATTTTAACAATTTTGTGAACGAGCACTTAAAAAACTATAAGGTGATAGTGTTATTAGATTTTGAGTGTGTTTATGGTTTCGAGTCTGCCCTTATCTCTGAGAAGGTTATAAGAATTGAACAAAAGTTAGATATACCGAATAAAATTTTTACAGCTGTAATTGGATGTGGTATTCCAAAAAATATAAAACAAGCTGTTGGAGCCCGTTCAAGTGGATATATACCAAGAGTGGAGGTAGAAGCATTCAATCAGTTGAATTCGAAAAAGCATAATGGGAAATTTGTTTTTGGAGACTACGCGATCGTGAATCCACAGTATGTTCAGCTGGATTACAGAATAATAAATAAAGTAATGGGGCCTAAAATATTTTACGCATTGTCAAATGCGTGGTTTGTTATCAGGGGTGGTAGTTTTGATGCCCATCCTGATAAGTACAATCAGTACTATGATTTGGCAAAAGAAGTTTCAAAATTGCCAGATTTTTCAGGAGGAGACTATTCTTATGGTGATCAGTATATTGAACTCAGGTCGAATGATGATGGTTCAACAGGCAATCCTGCTTCTTGGTTAGTTGCAGGGATTAATCGGCATGTCACATTTTCAGCAAAGTACTTTTAATGATTCTCATCTCAAATTCTTTCAGTACACTTCCGGTACATCCATAAGATTTCACTAAGTGTGCCAAACTCAGATAACATGCTGAATCAACACAATAAACTATAATCGTACTGGTCATCCCCAGATTCAACATAATCAATAAGTTACCAGTTTTACTGGCTCTGAAAATGTCCGGTCCATGATTGTCACTGGGCATTAGGTATGGTTCTTCTCTATATACAGGTTCAGTTAGCGTTGCACATAGGAAGATCCCCATGCTCTTTAACATATTTAATTATCAATTCTCTTTCACGCTCACTTGGTGTTAATTCTGGAATAGCTGGAGGATCAGAGTAGTAACTGTTTCGCCTCTCATACTTAATCGTTGAAGCTTTTCGAGTACACTCTCCCCCATGCCCATAGAAATGGCTCTTCAACCCTTGACGCATAGACAGTTCAGACATACCAACATAAATCAAATTATTGTCTTGATATAGACCATATACTCCTGATGAGTTGGGCACCCTGTTGATATTTTTCTCAGTGAATGCATAGCTTTCCCCGCGAAAATCCTTGATGGATGCGCTTTTATTTCCTTTCTTATTGATGCCAACGTATAGCTAGTGATAAGCCTTATTGCTGCAAATAATACGATGAGAGCTAAAAGTACCGGGAGAATTACCCCGATTAATTTTGATTCAAATAGGTATGAAATTACGCCATCGACGATAATTCCAATAACCGAAGCCAAAACAGCACTTATTATTGTTCCTATTAAGTCTAAAAATTCCCGCATCTTTCACCGCTTACTCTTCATTTTATCTTCACGATTTTATTTTTGACATCGGTTATTTATATGTCCACCTGAAAAGGCTCAAATCGTAACAGGTCCTTACTTTCCTTTTGGTGGAAGTTGTCTGTACTTTGTGGCAGTTAAAAATGTAGACCTATACTATAAAATTTGTAATGTCCTTACGTGAAGCTATATTTGGATATGTGGCTCATTCAGTGCTATTGCTGTCGGTGTTTTTGTCGCCAGAACCTAAATTAAGACCAATTAAAAGGTCAGGAAATTTATAACTAGGGTTAATGTTCCAATATGGTTATGTTAATGCAAAGAAACTCGTCTGAGGCAGTAGAGCGGGTCTATTAGTCGTGCAAGTCTATCAATTGCGCGTAATTTGAGTACCTTGTACTCTACCGAGCCTCATGCCATGGGCTTGCACACTAGTCCAGTGACATATGAGTTCACCGAATAACGTAGACCATGAACCACTGGAAGAATTTTTGATATCCGACCCTGTACCAGCAGCCGGGCCGTTGCCAGGAAGTGCGAAAAAGACCCGGCAGCATATTGTCCCGCAATGGCTCCAGCGCGGATTCTCTCAAAGCAAGGACCCAAAACGAGTCAAGGTAGCCGTCTACAGAAAAGATTCGGAGCCAATCTTTACCAACATCGTCAACGTCGGCGTGCGAAAGAGCTTTTTCACTAGCACTTACTTCGATGGTGATAAATCTGTCACGCAACTTGATAGCGAGTTTGCAGCGATAATAGACAAACTAAGAGGTCAGGAGGGATCTCTGACTGGCGAGGACGAGAAAAAAGCCTGCAGGCTGTTCGCCCATCTGGAAGTTCGGCACCATGGCATAGATCGCATTGTCCGCGAAATGTGGGCAAATATATTACCAATTCTTTTCGATCATGTTCGGAATGAGAAGGAACTACAGGACTGGATTCACAAGCCTGTGCTGAGTCAGCAGAACTGTATGGATGCAATTGCGCGGAACTGTGCGCACCAGCTACGACAAGCCAAGGCGTGCCGTGGTGCGCCACCGGTTAACCTGCGTGAGATGATCCGATATGCTGCAGACTACATCGACTCGTTCAAAGCGCTGATGTCTACCGATGTTGCAGCAACCGGAGCAGTGCCTGAATTAGTCGCTGAGAAATATGCGAAGCTAATTGATCGAAAGGAAGTGCTTGAGCACAGTATCGTCTACAACCGGTCCAGGGGAATGTTTCTGCATGCTGATGCCAAGTCAAGGGTCGCTGGCTATTCAAACTATAGTTGGAAGATCGTCCATTTTCCCGAGAATATCGTGTTGCCGGACTCAATGGTATTTCATGAGGCAACTGACTCGTCGTTGATCCAGAACTACCTCTATGTTCCAGCAAGACAGTTGGCTTCGTACTTGCCAATCTCTTCCAGGAGCGCACTTGTGGGCCGGTCAAAGGCCCATAAGCGAAGGCTCCCAAATGCAGCACAGATGAGACATATGGCTGCACAAGCTAGCTTTAAGTATTTCATAGTTGCGGTACAAAGAGAGGCATACGGAAGGCTTAAATCTAAGATAGGGAAACACCGCAAGTATTCTACACCTGCTATTTGGCGGCTAGTTGTTAAGGAGTGTTTGGCACACTAAAGAACCTGCTGTTTGTTAATGCTGTCGACCGCGACTGAGGCCAGCCTTATGCTTCAATTGTTTTCTGGTGGGGAAGTAAGTCTTGTTAATGGCTGACAGCTGTCCAATATCGGCCACTCAATCACCCAGACCATTACAGTCTATGGCAAGCATGGAAATTAGGCATCCTGTCTTTTGAATTTGGGGTTGAGGCTACTCTGAATAACACCATTTTATTGTGATGGACTGCTAAGTCTCGCTATCAGTGGTTGTTTGCCGATCTTTGTATATGAACAACCGAAGAATACATCATGCTGTGGTTTATTTTCGTCAACCAACAACATATTGAATTATATTAGCACTCTTAGGAGAAGAGTGCTAATATATGTGGAAGTAGTTTAAATCTTCTAGTAAAAAAACTGTACAACAATGTACATATTAAATCTAGTTAATGGAAAATATCATGCCTCGATACATACGAAATAGTGGGAAATCATGGACATCCAAAGATTTAGGCCTGCTAAGAGAATTAGCAGAAAAAAACACACCAACACGTGTAATTGGGTTGAAACTAGGAAGAACTGAATCGGCTGTCTATTCTAAGGCCAATCAACAAAACATCAGCCTAAAGCCTACGAATCAGTCGCCTTACAATAGGAGATAATCAAATGGCAAATTACTGGGTTAATGACAACGCACAAGATAATGGTGATCATGAAGTACATAAAGAAGGCTGTCCATATTTACCACAAATAATTAGTAAGACGTACCTTGGTAATTTTTTCTCTTGTAGCAATGCAGTTGCCGAGGCAAGGAAAAAGTACCCTACATCTGACGGCTGTGCTACATGCATCCCTGAGTGTCATACTTCATAACTTGCTATTGGGTAGAATTCTAAAGTCAACTGTGTATTTACATTTGTAAGGGTGTTTTAGGGGGGTCAACAGACCTGCCCTCATCGATTGAGGGTAGTGTAGTGAAAATTTAACCCGCAGTTACTGAACCCTAAGGTGGAAGCTGTTTCGACCTCGTATGATGAATGGCACGTTCAGGGAAGCTATTCATACAAGGATGAAGAAAATTTCTATTTGGTACCAAAAGCAATTTTCATAGTAATTACACCCCGTACGTAATTTAAAAAGAGTTCTGAGAATGACTTGGCCTCCAGAATTTAGTCTCGACCAGGAGAAGATCCTCAACTTACTGACTGGTGATCGATTCTATTCAAATCCTAGTGCTGCACTACGAGAAGCAATTCTCAATGCAATTGATGCTACACATAGACATCGGCAAATTGACTCCAATGTTTTGCCTAAGATACATGTCACTTTCAACAAAGAAACTCTTATTCTCAAAGTGGTTGACAATGGAGTAGGGATGAGCAAGGCAGAGGTCAGCACACTCTTTGCCAAAATTGGTGCTTCTGCTGCAGCTGAGGAAGAAAAGAAAGGATCTGTTGGTGAGTTCGGAATTGGTGTAATCAGTTATTTCATGGCAGGAGACACCTTCGATCTGCAAACTTATGATGGCAAGAGCAGTCCTATTGGTTTGGCTTTTAATCGAAACATGTTATCCGGCGGAGGTTCAGTAGAGTTACAGGCAACTCAGGATCTGCAAGGCACAACTGTCACAATCCACATTAGAAATCTTGACACTTTCAATGTACTACTGGAGAGCTTCTCATATTGGTGTCACGATGTTGAAGGCTTATCGGCTCAGCTATTGCCAGATGGACGGATGTTGGCACAGAAAGGCGCATCAAAATCTACTAAATTGCAGGATGTAAACCTGCCCGATTGGGTTGAACGTGCTCATCTTAAGCCAGTTTCCGATCCCACTGGCTGGGAAGCTATGACTGGGATTTCGGCTATAGCTGTCCTTTATCGAGGTGTATTTGTACAGGAATTTGAGATAAAACATCTTTGGGGTATTGAAGGTTCCATCGATGTAGATCCCAAATATTTTAAGCCCCGACTCAACCGAGAAAGCTTTGTAGAAGGTCAGTTCCAGACAGAAGTCACTGCCTTTCTAAAGCAGTGTCACCCAGTGATCTTAGAAGCTTTGGTGAAACAACTTAAAGCCGCTGTGGACAGAGGTATTTTGGATAAGTGGACCGAAAAAAAATGGGCAAATCTTTGGCTTTCTTTACCTAGGGAACAAAACTACACAAGGATCATCCAGTTATGGGATTCAATATTCCGGTCATTGCCAACTTTTGAATTGGCTGATGGCAATCTTTGGAAGCCTGCCTCTTTCGAAAATATAAAGGCTCTGAAGACCAAAGTATTTGTTGCGTCACTTTCAAATCAAAAATCTAGTGATGTTGAACAGGCAGCTCTCAGATTACTTAGAAACACAGGTAAAGCTGTGATTCGAGGCATTCGTTTCGACAACTCGTGGATACGGTATGCTAACCGTTCGTTTAGTACAACAGCTGATTTAATTTCAAGTGTTTTTGCACAAGAGCTTCCACAACTAGTATCAATTGCGACAGAAGCAGAACAGATTCTGACAGAAATAAAACCAGTCTCTGCTCTTTTTACAGGACCTCCGGCTGTTGATCTTGTCAAGCTTGGGCCTGATAGCTTCCCTGTTATACGTCTGCAAGACCGATTGATAGTTAATATAGACCATGAAGCCGGGAAGGCACTTGTGAAGGACGTGCTTGAAACAAACAACGGCCCAATGTCCTTGGTGGAAAGTGCTGCGCGAAATGCTTACGAACAGTTGACCCAGGTGGCTAGAGTAGTTAGAGGAATCACTACTGAGCCTGAAATTCTAGGTCCGATTCGGCGCCGGTTTATAAGAGGTCTTTTATCGTGAAAATATTACTTTTTTCCGGCGCAGGTACATCGATAGAACTGGGTGTTCCAGGCATGGAAGGACTAGCAACTGAATTCCTTCGATATAGTCGGCAATGGGAAGTCGAGCCAAAGCTGGTCCAAGAAATTATTGGAAATACTCTGGATATTGAACACCTAATTGAAGAGCTGGACCGTATGTGTTTAGCAAAATCTTCATTGAATTCGGTTGGCCACACCATCAAAGTGATAGAACAAGCTGAAAAAGTCCGTGCCGAGGTAGAATGGTTTGTACAACATACTGCTGAAAGGATAACAGCAGAAGAAGCTCAACTAATGTGGGGCCCGGTGCTTCAAGTTGCTAAGACTACTGAGATCACATTCGTGACTACCAACTATGATCGTGCGATTGAGTTAGCAGCTAATAGTGAGGGAATACAAATCGATGATGGGTTTGAACAGATTGCCGGGAAAGAAACGGCTCATTGGGTAGGGTTCTCGCAAGATAAGCAACTCCCTAAACTTGTTAAACTCCACGGATCTACTAACTGGTTTGCTGACAATAATACAGATAGTCCAAAGAAGTTACGGCATCCAATGCCTTTATTTGGACGTTCAGTTTTGTCGTTTGAAGGACGCCAGCTTTGCTCTGCTCTCGTATTACCCTCTAGGGAAAAGATGTTGACAAAGGCACCTTATCCTCGTCTTTCACAAACCTATCTTAATTCTGCCGACCATTGTGATCTAGCCTTATTTGTGGGATCTTCACTGCGTGATGCCCATATTCGAGATGCAGTAAAATCTATTGCTGAACGAGTCCCAGTATTCATTGTAAACCCGTATGAGGAGGAGTATGCGATCGAAGGTGCAGAGGTAATAGCCCAGCATGCAAGCACTTTCTTGATATCGACATTACCAAATGCACTTCTGACAAAAAATCCTGAGTCTGCTCTTCGAGGTGCGGCTAACGCGACCACCTCTAATACCAAGGGCATACTCTCTACTGTCAGTAAGCTGCTTGATGTGAATACTAAGGTGACTCAGCGCTGCCTAGCCATTGATATATTAGATCAGATGGGTGTTACATTACCTCGCATGCAAGTAGAAAAGCTTTTGCACGATAACAGCTCCATCATAGCTAGGTATGCCTTAGGTTTAATACCTTTATCTACTGTGAAAGATGTATTATTTGACGTGGCTAATAGCTGTGATCATGTGAGCGACCCAGCATTTAACGAAGACCTTGATATCCTTCGCAAGTTGATTTCTTCAAATCGACAGGATATTTTGGCACCTGTGAACCAACTGCCTTCGAATGCTAGTCCGCAAGTAAGTCATGCTTCTGACTGCAAAGAAACTGCAGCCTAGTACAGCAAGAACAATAGCAGGAAATTTGTCATACCAACCACACCTGATAGATTGTAGGGTAAGAAATTTCATTCTGTCGGTACCTTTGGCGGTATCATTAAAAACCAAGCCTGTAAAAGTATCTGGCAAACAAGAATTAGGGCTGTTGTTCAAGTCCGGTCATGTCATTTGTACGTGCCGAAAAGCCAATCCCAGACGGGAACGATCGAGGAGTAGTTTTTGTCCATGTCGTTCCAGTGGTGCCGGTCGTGTCGAATCACCCATGAGTTCATGATCCTGAATAGGGGGTGTGGAAACACCAGGCTGGTATGTACGACGATGTTGACCCACGAGTGAATGAACGCGATGGCAAGGAACGACACGATATGCAACGGGGCGATCAGGTACATGCTGGCGAACAGGAGTGTGAGTGCTGCTAGGGATTCAATGGGGTTAATGTACAGCCCGTCCAGGGCTTCCGGATATCGAACTCTGTGGTGGATCCCATGGATCCAGCGCATCAGTGTTGGATGATGGAGTGAACGGTGCATGACGTAGTACAGCAGTTCGAACAGCAGCAGGCATGCTGCAATCTGGATTGGTATGAGCCACGCGGCTACGGGTTGTATGAGCTGGTCTGAAAATATCCACAGAAATGTCAGGTAGTACCCGAGCGATACCGACCCGCTGAGTCCGATTAGAAGATACTGCCGCTTCAGTGGCGGATACCTGATCGTGCGGGGTCGAATATGATATCTGCCCAGTCGATCGGAGCGGACGGCAAGAATGGCGGCAGTCCCAAAGATCGAAATGAAGACAAAGATGGCAGAAATACCCACAATCAGCGTGTAATCCATTGTCCCCCCATACAGTGGTCCTAGCGTACAAACGTTGGAGGATCAAGAAAATGCAGCAAGCAATTTTCTCGAGCCTGTAGCCATAGCCATTATACTACATAGAGGCTGGCGATCCTGAATCTACTCATGGATACGTTGCAAGTTCACTGTATGGTCACCCCAATGATGAACCCTATTCAGGTCTTACCGCAAAGAGAAGGCCGGGTATTTGAGTTGACATTTCAGGCTGGGACACAAGTCATGTCGAAGGGACGCTTGACCAGTGAAATCTGGGAAAAACACAGGTGTCTGTGAATGAGGGGGAATTGGTACGCCTAATGTTCGATTTGCAACGAGGGGCACCTGGACCATGGATCACGCCCGCCCTTAAGCCTCCATGGGCAAGTTCGCATATATTTTTTCAAAAATTTGGTATTTCCATTCGAACAGAATCTTTTTCGTAGAATGTCCGAGTGGATCAGGGAAGCAGGTCAAATGTCCAGTAATCAAAATGATCGGGCATTTGAATGAAAACTTAGACTAACATATGAGGCATTAGTTACAGAGGTAAACTGTAAGGACTGTGGGAAAGTATGTTTGCTTATAGATAAAGTTAGTGATACGCCTAATGCTTGTTAGAGTTCAGAGGGTACTCCACTGTGCTGAATCTTCTGCTTTTGTTATTTCTAGGTAAGTATTAATACACCCTAAAATGGGTGGATTTAATACATGAGTGTTTTACACTAAAACTGGATCAAGTTTATAAAAGTACAAGACACTAATTGATTAGGGCTAACATATCACCGTGAATTTTGTTCCAGTTCTGGGCAAGATTGATACTCCGGGCACTAATCAAGAAACCCTCTAGGCAGACATCGACCGCCACCTGTTCGTTTACTGTTGGGTATAGAAGGATTCCTTCGTGCTTTGCCCCAGGAGACACGGTGGCTTCGCGATTACGTAAGTAGGCCAAGAGTTGGTAGAGATTGTTCGAATGCAACTTCCCTCCGTACCGTCCACCAAAGGCTTCCTGATAATACTTGGCATCCATGATGATACGCCGATCTGATGACTCGA
>MKWU01005260.1_pt1 | contig 14271 bp, 9 predicted proteins | sample 809101 | NCBI WGS metagenome assembly MKWU01 (sample SAMN05860141, study PRJNA318959) | sponge metagenome | host: Aplysina aerophoba | place: Slovenia: Piran, Adriatic Sea, Gulf of Piran | collected 2013-05-07 | reverse complement strand
TAAGTGTCTCGCAATGATCCGCATGGAGTGCCCTTCCTTCCTCATCTGTAAAATCTCTTTTTGCATAATCACACTCGTTCTTTCTAATCCCATAACGTGCCCTTATCTTAAGTGGTTAAAAAGAACACATATAAAGGATAAAGAGGCGCTGTAATCACATACTCAAGAACTACATTTCTTGATAGAAATTCTCACATTACAGATGGTGGCATAACCTGTAAGAGGGTGGGAGCGTAAAATGTAATCAGTGGTGGCGTATCTTGTAAGAGGGTGGTGTCGTAGGATGTAATCGGACAGATGATATTTTATGTATGAAAATATTCATAAAAATCAGAATGGAAAGATCTCAAGAGGTAGACTTGATTGATCAACCTGATAGTTGAATCATCGCTATGATGATGATGTAGGAGCATAACTTGAAAATAGACACTCACTCTACGAACATCCACCATTCACTGCATTACCAGAGCATGGAGCTTCTTCCTCATTGGAATCATTGGCTAGTATTCTGTCGTGATTCACACACCATTTATCGGTTACCGGAGTACCACTAACTGTGTTTGCACAGCTTCCAAGTACTTGTTTACTTACTGCTGTACCTTTAAAAAACACCGACCCATCAGTAGCCGCTGCACTTGCAGTTTGATCAGCAACAGACCCTATAGATTTTCCAATAAAAGCATCATATTCATACTTTTGAGAGCTATTTATTGGAAATTTTATATCGTTAACACTATCATCTTTTTTAACAGCCCCATATTTATCATTTTCTGTATAATATAGCTGTTGTAGTGTATACATTGATGATAAACTTGACTGTGCCTCAGCTCGTGATGCATTCACTTTATATTTTTGGTACTTAGGCACAGCTACAGATGACATCACACCAACTATTCCTACAGCAACCATGAGCTCTACGAGCGAGAAACCTTTGATATTGTTCATCTTATCCTCTCCTTTAACTCAGATCTAGCATGAGATCTGGGTCTTACTTGTTCACTAGACAATTGTCTAATGAACAAGGAAATTTGAGGATAATAGAAAAATTTTAGAAAATTGAATTACAGCTATAAATGAACGATTTAAAACTGTATGATAGGCATAAGTTTATTATATCAGCAAGTTCATTAGTAATACAAAAAATATTTCTTACTGTTGCTATTGATCAATGACTATAAGCTCTACCTTGATGATATTTATGTGTGAAAATATTCATCAAAAATTAGAATGAAGAGATCTCAAGGACTTTGGTCTTTCAACGTTTAGGATCTACTTGAGAAATAACCATTTGAACACCTGTATACTGGCGACTGTTAAGCAAAATTTGCATAAAAGTAGATTACGCCTTGCTCCTTCCATGTACACCAAAGTGAGATTATAAAGAACAAAAGCTTCTTTGCTAAGATGTTTTTTGTTAGCTGCTTTTTCTATGTATCATCTTTTTTTTCAAAAAATCAGTCCATCCTTTATTCGGATCATCTTTTTTCAATTTTGTTAGACCAACTTCAGGACCTAGGTGTTGGTATTGGATCCCATCCACACCAAAAACACTTGTGGCAATATCAACTACGCGTTGATGGTGTGTAAACATAAGAATCTGGGTTTTAGAAGATAGCTCACCTAGTATCTCAAGACATACCTTGGTACGATCATCATCAAAGCCCATTAAAACATCATCTACAATAAATGGTACTGGCTGGGACTGCTCTACAAAATCTTCAATTATAGCTAATCGTAAAGCAAGATAGAGCTGATCACGACTTCCTGTGCTCATTTTATCTATCATCATCTTTTCATCATTTTTTAATCCCACTAAAATAGGTTTGTTACCTTTAAGCTCATCACTTAAACCAACAAAAGAACCTAGAGTAAGACGTGAAAAAAGTTCGCCTGCACGCTTTAGTATTGGATTTTGATGAATATGGCGAAAACGCTGCATCTGATGTTGTAACATTAAAGAAGCGGTCTGCAGGCTAATATACTTGTCGATATAACTCTCGATTGTCGCACGACAATACGCCGCTTCCTCTAATAGCCGCGCTGCTTCTGAGCCTTTTCCTATCTGTTCTAGATCCCTTTCATAATGACCTATCTGAACTGAAATCTTGACACGATCTTGCCGCAAAGACTGCAAGTCGTGCTCTAATGACTCCAACTTATGAGCGAGATCTTCCACATCAAAACTCTTGTATTCCGCCTCAATCTGCTCCAAGGACTGACCACCTCCAAGCCGATCTAGCTCTCGAGAGGTACTATGGAGATCTTCTTCTAATTTTCGCTTCTCTTGTGAACGCTCTCCTGCTAATCGAAGCTCCTCATCTGAGCTAACTTTCGCTTGCTCTTTCCATACTGCCACCTGATTTAAAAGCTCTTCTTGACGTCTTTGACTTTCTTCTATTTTTTGTTCCTGCTCTTCCAAAAGCTCCTGATTGTGGAGCCATTGTTGATACTCTTTTTTAGCCTCATCCCATTTGTGATGTAAATGACGCGCAAACTCTACTGTGTTTACCGAAGACTCTCTTGAGATCCCTAAGGTTTGTCCTAATCCATCTACCTTGGCAGCAAAGTTTTGAAGATCTCTTTTACAAGCATCAGCGCGTTGCTTTTTATCATCTCTTTGCTGCAAAAGAGTAAATACTTCATCTGCAGCATCTAGCTTTGCTAGAGCTATCTTAGGATGATGAGCATCTCGTACTAAAGATCCTGTGAGTTGTTGCCACCTTTGCTGCAACTCCTCAAGCTGAGCGCACGTGAGCTTCAATGCCTGATTAGCTTCTTCTAAGTTTTGTTGCTGTTTTGTGATGTCTTTTTGCAACTCAGCACGCTGACGCACGTGTGCTTGCTTGTGACTAAGGAGCTCTTCAAATAAACTTATACATGCATTCAGATCCAAAGAATCTACCTCTACATCTGCATCAAGGAGGCGAATCTTGGCAACCACAACACTTTTATGCTCGGCAGCTTCAACTAAAAGATGCTCCATATTACAAAAAAGCTGCGTTACTTTTTCTACTCGCTCAGATAGGGCATTGACCTCTGCCAGCCAGCGGATCATCTCCTGAGGCAAGGCATCCTTTACCTCTACTTTTACTTCCTGCCAACTTTTTTGCCAGGAATCAACGAGTAGAGCGTACTGGTGATTCAAATCTTCTAGAGAGGCTCTTTTCTCCTTTGTCACATGATCAAACTCAAAAAGAGACAATTGCAAGGCGTTTCTTGCATTCACTTTTTCTGCTAGTAATAAGGAGTGTTGAAAAAAATCATCCACCGCTTTTACTGTCTTTTCATAACTATGTACTTTTGTGCGAGCTTGTTCTACTGTGAGCACGTGCTTTTTTAATAATGGCTCTTTTAATTCTTCCCAGATTTCAGATCTTTTTTGCTGGAGACGTTCTAAATCATCTTCTTGTGGTAACTCTTTATCACTTTCAATTCTCTGTAGCTCTCTTCTTGACCGGCGAGCATCTTCTTCTAACTTTGTGAGTTCTTTTTTCAAATGAAGACGATCTTGCTTTAGAGCTTGAAATTTTTTTTGATATTTTTGGATACTCTCATGACTTAAGAAACGCTGCCTGGGAAGACTTTTAAGATCACCTTGATACTTGCCAAGCCTCCTTAAAATGTTGTCACACGCGGTGATCTCTTTTTCATACTGCCGCTTTTCTTCTCCGTACCGTGCTTCTATATCTCCTGCTTTTTGTGCTGTAAGTACAGACGCCTTCATGAGCGCAAAATTGAAAGAGCCGGGCTCATCCTTTGCAAGTGACTTCTGTAATTGATCACAGATGCTTTGTATCTTTACTAGCTGATTTTGCTGCTCTTTCTTTTTTTCTTCCAACACGCAGTACTCATTACTCAGATCTGTAAGGATAGATTTTTGATCCCGTAGCAAAAACCAAGCATCTATGCCATCTAAAGTTGTATGGAGTTTGTTATGACAAATCCGCTCTGCCTTAAAAGTCTTATCTTCATAGTCACTTTCAAGCTTTGGCAGATCATGTTGTGCCTTTTGAATCGCACCCACCTCTTCACGAAGAGGAATGATTTGCTCTTCGTGACTCAAAATCAAGCGAATAGTATCTAAGTTTTTAACACTTTGGGCTTTGAGGTGTAGTTTCTCACGCTTATGTTTATCGTGCAAAAGGTTGCTTCCTACATTACGCAAGTCAGTGCTGGTGATAGTAAACTCACGGCTGAAATTCTTAGGAAGGGAAACCACCGCATCTAACTCTTTAAGATCACTTTGCAAACGATGATAACGAAGCAAAGGTTCTTGTAGTCGCACTACACGCTGATAGCAGCGCAGCTTTTTTTCGTTAGCAGTTATTTTCTCTTCTATCTCACGAAGCTTGCTCTGTGACTCCTCATACCCTTGCTGCAGCTGCTGCCAATCATCATCATTGAGTGATGATTTTTTGATGTTTTTTGCTATATCTTTGTAAAGTTCCAAAGCCTTATTGAGCTTTGGAACTTTACCTCTTGGCAGATAGATGTCTTCTATCTTTTCTTCTAATTCTTTTACCAGGTTTTGAATCCCTGCAAGCCCCATAGCAGCACTAAAAAGAGCACGGCCTATATCACCAGAATCTGATAAAAGCTCCTCTCCACCCTCTACCAATTCTTCATGCTTTATGCCCCATAGTCGAGAAAAAATATCTTCGTTGATATGAGAAGGAATAAAAGCAGTTAGAGCGTGTTCTGATATGGGTGAGTTGGTGTGATAATCTATAAGAGATTTGCTTCTAGACTTTTTGCGGATAAATTCTATGGCCTTACCATCTTGAAGAGATAACTTTCCTCCTAAACGTAGATCTTTGCTTTCATGTAAAAAGTTATCTTGGCATCTTGTTGGAATGCCAAAAAGCCAGGCTGTCAAGGCTCTTAAGGAAGTACTTTTGCCAGCCTCGTTATCACCATAAATAAGATGAAAGTCTCTAGGAGCTGCTTTAAACTCTAGAGATTTGGCAGTAAAATGACCATAAGCCATGATGTCAAAACGATCAATCCTCAAGAGAGTTTTCCTTTTCTAATAAAACGGCTTTTAGCATTTTTTTTCCTTTGATAACCATATCAGCTATGTGAGATTCATCATCAATACTCATACTTTCCATATTACTTGCATTAGGGATATAAAAGGAACGAGGAAGCTTTTTTCTTAGCTTTCCTCTTAGCTCTGTGATCTTTTCTTGAAGTCCTGGAATAGCATCCACATTGTATTCTGGACTTTGTACCGCTTTTAAAAGATGACTTAAGGCATCATCATAAGCTGCTGAAGTTATCTGCTGTTGTGGCATGCTGGTTTCGTTTTTTATTTTTTCTACCCATATGCTTAAGCCCAAATGAGACGACATCTCCTCTAGTCGGCTTCTAATCTCTGCTTCCCAGCGTTCTGCATGAGAGAGAAGCTGTGCTGCAAGAGTACTTTCACCTACAAGCTCAATACGCACCATAACAGGGCGTCCATCTGCCTTTTCAGTGAGGGAAATGCCATGATCCAGACGTTCAAAGAGATCCTCTGGACTCACTGATCCTGAAAGATCAATACGACATAAAAACCATCGCAATACATCAAAATGCTTTGGTTCTAGTGCCATAATGTTTTCATCTTCTACTGTAACAAGTGTTGCGCCTTTAGCACCTTCTTCTCTAATATGACGCCCTTGTAAGCATCCGCTAAACACCACTGCTGGATCTGATGGACGTACCACCTCACGGGTGTGGACATGCCCCAAAGCCCAGTAGTCATAGCCTTTTGTGCAAAGATCATCTAAGGAACAAGGAGCGTAATTCGCATGTCCTTCACGTCCATCTAAACTGGTATGCAATAGTCCAATATTGAAATAGTCTCTTTTGGCTGCAGGATACTTTAAAGCAAGATTATCTGTTACTGAGCGCTCCGGATAACTCTGACCATGCAAGGCGACTTTATGCTCTTCTAGTAAGAAAGTTTGGGGCTTTTTATGCGAAAAGAGCTTCATGTTTTGCGGTGGTGTAAGTTTTTTGGTCATTTTGTTTGCAGCATCATGATTTCCTGCCACCACATAAACCATGATTTTGCCAAGACGCGCTATCTGTTTATGAAAGAATAAGCCCGTACTATAATCTTTCCAGTCACCATCGTATAAATCTCCAGCCAAAACAACAAAATCGACTTTTTCTTCTAGTGCAAAGTCAATAAGATTAACAAAGGCTTTTCGCGTTGCACCGCGAAACTGGTCACCTAAGTCATCTTCTAGATTCAAAGATGACAAACCACGAAGAGGACTATCCAAGTGGATATCAGCGGCATGGATAAATCGAAATCTCATATGGTCTTTCTATGTAAAAAGCATCTTGCGTTCTTTTTACTGTCGCCATGATAGCTTGCAGACTAAAGCATATATTAAAGCTTTTGTTGGATTTTGTTACATGTGTTCTGAAGAGCTATAGCTCTTCAGAACACTCTTGATACTTTATGATACAAAACCATCGACACCTTGCTTTTTTTTATAACAACTTTTTATAATCACAATAAAAGAAGATCCCATGCCACAACACGCTAAGTTGCAAGCATGCTTCTGTCTTGTGTGCCATATCCCATCTTGATAGAGAGCAAGGGCTTTTTTTGCCATTGATCATCCACTGCTGTTGCATGACCCCTAGTATGGCTTTAAGCAGCATGGCTAGCAAGCATGATCATTCTTTTCTGATAGAGAGATAGATCTTATCCATCTGAGTTTATGGCTCGAGGGTAGGTCTGCTTTGGCATTATAACGTCTTATCTTTTCAAAAATAACAGATATTCACATGAGATACATCACTTCTAGATGCAGATAGAGTCTTGTGTGATTATCCTTAATTTTTTTATGGGAAACCCGAGACATTCGCGATAGTTATAAAGATTTTGAACGTGGCATCTCTAGGAGTTTGATGTTGTCTCAGAAATTGTCTCAAAAAAGCATTGCAGGTGATACGAGCAGGAGATTAGAGCAAAAACCGCGTAATTATGATGTATTTGAAAAGATGTCTCTTATTTTCAAAAAACCATCACGTCAGATCTATAACTTTTTGGAAAAAGGCTCTCCTTTGAAGATCAAAAAGGCTTTTCAAAAAGAGAAGACGAAAAAAAAAGAAGCCTCAGAGAAAAGTACTCAGTTACAGCTACAGAAGATACTTGCTGGTGTTCATCCTCAGGAAGAAACGCTAGAAGAGGAAGCAAGAATAAGTGGGCTATCTAAGAGTCTTGGTCATATCATCACTCAACTGATGAAATGTCAGCAGTTATCTCAGCAAGAGTTTTGTGCCGTGGTGCGCCAATTGATGGAACAGGGAGTAGTAGAAGAGATTAATGAATGGAATCATGAATATTTAGACTTAGACGATGATTTTTTACGTTTTGATAACACCCAGAAAATCTATCAAGTGCATCCAAAATCCATGGAGGCTCTGCAAGAGAAAAAAGATTTAAGGCATCTCATATCGGATGCTGCCACCCAAAGAAACAAAAGGCTCTTATGGGGGCTCTTATGGTCATTAAGAAAACTTATGAAGAAAAAAGATGATCACGATACAAAAACACAGAAGGAGAGGGTTGTAGCTAATGATAGGGCCATATCAAACGTATTGAGATATATCTCAATACGTTTGTCTATCTTGATGTTGGCCTGATGCTCTAACTATCAAGAGGATCTTTTGGGCTGTATAGAAGAGATGATAACCAAAGCTTTAGCACATAAGAGCAGTATAAGGTGAGTGACACAATACAGTAAGGGCAGTGGAAGTGATTATAGATTTTAAAAGCAAGCGAGAAAACAAGGTAGATGAGTCAGGTTTAAACGCACAGGAAGTAGCGCTTAAAAGCATGGTAGAAAAGATCATGCTTTTGCAAAAGGATCATGAGCCTCTGTCTTCTTTAAGTGCTGATCAAAGGATAGCACAACAAAAGGCAGGGGAGGTTTTAACTCATATCAGGACGCAGGGGGTAGAAAAAACAGATAATGAGCTCCTTTTACTTCTTACAGATGAGTTAGCAACACAAGGCATTCTTATGGCCCCTGATCCTTATCTGGTTCGAAGAATAGTACAGCCATTTGAAGATCTTTTCTTTCTTGCTTCCAGTTCTGATGCTATTGATCTATGGCAGAATCTGCAATCCTTAAAAGAGCAGTACTTTCTTTTTGAAGTAGGCATTGTGGTAGCTAATGCAGATGATCATATCTGTGAATCAGAAAGAGCTTTTTTTTATGATAAAACTCTTCAAAGTGATCTTGATGATAAGGATAGAGCACGCTTGCAGCTTAATGTGTTATGGCACCTTACCTATCCTTCACAGATGAAAAGTATTATTTCTCGTCTTGAGAAGCTTCCAGCACAACACAAAGAAGAAGTAGCACGTTTTATTCTCAGTACCATGATCTCAGATGGTTGGTTTGATCTTGGAGGAGAAAAGCGCACCTTAGAAAAGATTTTTTCTATTCTCAATATGCCATCAAGTGCGATCTATAACTTTTTGGAAAAATACTCTCCATCACAGTCACATCCATCACAGTCACATAAAGATACCCAAGAACAGCAGCTGCAAAACCAAGAAGCATCAGAAAAAACTCAAGTGGATCCTGCCTCTGATAGAACAGTTATACCCATGGTTACGTTAGATTTGGATGATTTTAGCAGTTCAAAAAGCAAGGCAGAAGAAAGTGCTCAGGAGCTACTAGAGAGTATATTTGATGGTGCCCAGGAAGAAATGCTTCAAGATGAGGTAACCATAGGGGGGCTCTCTAAGATCCTTGCTCATATTATCACTCAACTGATGAAACGTCAGCAGTTATCTCATCAAGAGTTTTGTGCCATGGTGCGTCAGTATCAATTGATGGAGCAGGGAGTAGTGGAAGAGATTAATGAATGGAGTTATGAATATTTAGACCTAGACGATGATTTCTTAATTTTTGATGACACGCAAAAGATGTATCAGGTGCATCCAGAATCCATAGAGGCTCTACAAGAGAAAGAAGATTTAAGGCAGCTCATACCAGGTTTTGCCACTTAGAAAAACACAGTGGGCTTATTTTTATGATGAAAACTTACCTAAGGAAGAAAAATGACCAAAATAAAAGTAAGAGAACGTAGAGCGATTGTTCAGTCACTACGTGCTGGTGTTGTGCCTAAGGTTGGGTTGCAGCATATTCAGGTGGGAAGAGATAAGGAACTCACAGAAATTATTCGCGACCTTGATTCGGTAAAAGAAGGAGCTGCAGCCATACGCTATATTGTGGCAAATTACGGCTCTGGAAAAACCTTCTTTCTTACTTTGTCACGGCTTATTGCCCTCAATAAAGGTTTTATCGTGATGCATGGTGACCTTTCTCCAAAGAAAAAAATCTATAGTTCCAGTGGTGAGTCACGCTCCTTATTTTGCGAGTTAACACAACATATCTCTACACGCTCCAAAACATCCGGTGGTGCTTTGGAGTCTATTTTACAGCGTTACATTAATGCTATCTCTAGTAGAGCACAAAGCAACAGTCTTTCGGTGAAAGATGAATTAACCAAATCACTTACTAAGTTTAGAAATTATGCTGGTGGTTATGACTTTGCTGAGGTGATAAAGATCTACTTTGATAGCTATGAAGATGGAGATGAAAAGCGTCAGCAGGCTGTTATGCGATGGCTGAGAGGGGAGTATGCTACCAAAACAGATGCTAGGCGTGACTTAGGCGTACGATGTATTATCCATGATGATAACTGGTATGACTATCTTAAACTGTATGCCCGATTTGTTTCAGAAGCGGGTTACAGCGGGCTTGTGGTTTGTATCGATGAGGCTGTGAACATTATGTTGATTCAGCATGGCTCTTCTCGGGCGAAGAACTATGAATTTTTACTGAGAATTCTTAACGATATTTTACAAGGTGTAGCCGATCATCTGAGCATTATGATTGGTGGTACGGAAGAATTTCTTGAAGATGAGCATCGTGGTGTGGCAAGTCATGAGGCCTTATATACTCGTTTACGGCCTAATGAGTATGCCTCAGAGGTTTTGGTGGATTTAAGCGGACCTGTTATGAAACTGCCACAACTTACCAAAGAAGAATGTTTTGTGTTGATACAAAAGATACGAGAGGTGATGCAATCGGGTGAAAAAAAGAAGCTCGATCTTCCCGATGAGGCATTACAGAAGTTTCTAGATCATTGTTATGACTATATCGGTGAGGCTTATTTTCAAACACCACGTAAAACCATCAAGGCTTTTGTGGACTTCGTGTCATTGTTAAAACAAAATCCTTCACAAAGCTGGAAAGATATTTTGCAAAAGATTCAAGTAGAACCTGATCATGAAGATGACTTTGCTGCCTATGGTTAGTGATCAGACAATGGAATAAAGCTTACTTTGTCACATCATTAGGATATGGATGAATTATAAGAAGACATCAGTTGATCGTTTATCAAAGTCAGTACTAAGATGGATAGACCATAAGCGTTGGCGTTCCCTTAAGCCGATACAGCGTCAGGCCATTCCCATCATCTTGGATTGTGACAATGATGTGCTTATTTGTGCTGCCACAGCTTCAGGAAAAACAGAGGCAGCATTTCTGCCTTTGATCACTCAGCTAACAACTTTGAGTAAAAAGAAGGCTCATTCTGGCTGTCATATTCTTTATGTTGCACCACTGAAAGCATTGATTAATGATCAGTGGCGGCGCATAGAAGATATGTGTCGGTATGCACATATTCCAGCTACAGCTTGGCATGGAGATGTGTCTTCTACGGTTAAAAAGAAGTTTAAAGAAAATCTAGAGGGAGTGCTCTTGATCACACCCGAGTCCTTAGAAGCGATCTTTGGTCAAAGTGAAGAGAACGTGAATCTTTTCTTTGGAGCTATCCAATGTGTTGTTATTGATGAGTGGCATAGTTTTTTAGGAGATGTACGTGGTATACATCTTTCTTCTTTGTTACATCGTTTAGAGCAAACTTTGGGAAGAAAGATACGTCGTATTGGTATTTCAGCAACCTTAGGGCAGCCTAAGCTTGCGCGATGTTATATACGTCCTGATGATCCTGAACAGGTAAAAGTGCTTGAAGATAAAAGCAGTGATCATCAACCTCCCACACTCTCTATGATCACCATATCCTACAATCCCCATGAAGAAGAATTTTATAAGGGTAGTATAGGGGTTCACCATCAACGCTTAACTGAAAAGTTATATGAGCATCTTAGAGGCAAAAAAGCTTTGGTTTTTGCTACATCTCGCTATGACGTAGAGTTATATGCCCATCTTTTGAAACAAGAGTGTGAGCGTAGAAAAGTACCTAACGAATTTTTCCCTCATCATGGCTCTTTGAGTAAAGAGATACGAGAAAAAGTAGAAAAAGAGATTAAAAAATCGGATCTTCCCAAAACCATTATTTGCACTTCTACTCTTGAGTTAGGTATTGATATTGGTGATGTGGAGCAGGTAGTACAGATAGGTTGTGCTCGCTCAGTGGCATCCTTACGTCAGCGTATGGGAAGAAGTGGTCGTGGCGGTGGCGCTGATACTCCCTCTCGTCTCACTTGTTATCATACGGTTTTGGAAGAAAAAAAACGTTACAATATAGAAGATATTTTGTTTATGGACTTTATGATGTCACTAGCCTTAATGGAGCTTTTAATAAAAAAAGAGTACGAGCCTCCTCCACCTAAGAGATCCCTTGAGCTTTCCACATTATTGCATCAAATCCTTTCTGTGATAAGAACACATCGTAAGATCACCAAAACCATGGTCTATCGTTTACTCTGTGCTAAGGAGAGTCCTTTTGCTGGGGTGTCAAAAGATATATTCCACCAGCTCTTTGTGCAAATGGAATCACCTGATATAGCTTTGATTAAAAAGACGGCTACTTCAGAGTACGTGCTCGCAGAAGCAGGAGAAAAGCTAGCAAGTGATTATCGGTTTTATGCAGCCTTTGTAACACCAGTAAGCTATGAGATCAGCTGTAACGGTAAGGTTCTTGGTACTGTAGAATCTCCTGAATCTTTGCGTAATCATCTTATTTTTTCTGGACAAAGCATGAAGCTTGTAAGTATTAAAAACAACACAAAAACAGTGTTTGTCAGCGATGAAGGAGAAGACGAAGGCTTACCACCGAGGTTTAAATCTACTGGAATGTGCTTAGTGGATGATTTGGTGATGAAGGAGGTTCGTTGCCTTTATGATAGTGATCAGCAGCCAGATTATCTTTGTGATGATTCAAAGAAAATCTTAAACCAGGCACGGCAAAAATATAGAGCATGTGATTTACATGAAGATTCATTGAATATTCATCTGCATAGCGAAAGTTGCCTTATTAGTCATTGGTATGGAGATGAGAAGAATACTTCTTTATGGCTTGCTTTGAAAGCAAAAGGATGGTCTGTGAAGCGTCATCATGGTTTGCTTATGGTTGAATTAGATTTTAGTAAGATCTTTTTATCCACAAAAAATAAACGACCTTTGTTCTCCTATTGTTCACCATATGGTTTTTTGCTTGATTCAAGACTAAAAAGAGAAGCCCCTATGAAGATGATAAAGGAATGGGTGCTTGGTGAAGCGAGTACAAAAAACAATCAGCTACATACTTTGATCAAAGATGTTTATAAAATGGCTCTTCTTCCATTGCTTATAGATCTCAATGCTCTTAGCAAAGGCACAGACGATCTGTTAAAGGAAATGCAGAGGTTTATGGGCTCTTTTACTCAAAAAAAATTTCACCATTATCTCACCAAAGAGCTCATTTTTGAAGATATTAAGAGCTCACAGATAGATCTCAATTCAGTGCCAAAGATAGCAGCAGATATACTAGCAAGAAGTGCCAAATCATCTCTGATCAATAGATAGTGCATGAAAAAAACTGTTGCTTAAGAGTACGTTTTTTACTAAACTTTATTTATAAACTTATAAACACATCGCTTGAGTAAAAAGAAGGTACTTATTTTCCTAGAAAAAGGTAGCTATAAAATAAAGTTTAGATTAGTGAGGCCTGAAGAAGAGAGTAAAAAAAAGGTATTATAGGATAGGCATTTAGTTCTTTTTTTTTGGAATCTGAAGTTACCTACTCCTTTGATATCAAAATGAGAAAATTGTGCCTAAATACCATTACTATCAAGTTTTTGGATAGATGATTTTTGTGATGACTCGCTTAACTTCATTTAAGTTGATATGCTAGATCCATGAAAAATACTGCATCCACAAATGAATGATGTAGGTAGTAATGAGATGACTCACAACAACTATTTTGGGGTTTTTGATAATTCGCTTTTTTTAACCAAGAATTTGGTAGAAAATGAGCTCACAGTATATTATAACGAACACAATAAATATAAATCTTTAAGGAATATTCTTTTCAATTACTTCGAGAAAAATATACTCAGAAGAAGCTTATTTAGTAGTTTTGTTTGTGTCAAAAGAGTATACAGAAAACCCTATTCCTAAACACGAAGCAAAATCTGCGCTCAGTAACTCAAAAAATCATATCATTGTCTTTAGGGTTTGATGATTCTCATTTGGATCGCTTTGAAGATGTAATTTATTATGATATTAATACAAAAAGTCCTAAATGTATTGCTAATATCATTTATAAAAAACTATGCGAAAAAGGTTTATTTTTTGAAAAAAATGAGGATAATTTATTTAAAACAGAGCATCGTTCTGCTAGTAATAAGAAAATTATATTTTATTTTTTGACTATAAAAATAATCCAATAGAGTATGAGAAAATTTATACTATTAAATGTAGTTACTGAAGTTTCGCAAAACTTGTAGCAAAATTGAACATAACCCATTGATAATACAATGATTTTTAATTATTAAGGTAGAAATTTACTGGCTAGGTTTTCTGTCCAAGTTTAAAAGTTTTGTTGTTTAAATACTTTTTTTTGATCACATTCCCAATCTTCATGAGCGAAAGTTATTGTATGTGGGCCTGCGATGCGATATACAATCACTGCTAGACAAATAGAATGATGTTTTGATTTCTGATCGCAGGTTTTTTTCAAGATATTGAGCTTATCCATTAAGCTTTTCACAGCTGGCTTATGGACGCGGTGACTTAAGGTTCTTATAACTTTCATGATATCTCCAAGTTTATCTGTTAAGATAGTAGCATTTTTATTTTTTAGAAGACACTCAATTTATAGGATGTGTTTCTCAGGAAGCTTGGTGATGTTAGCTATAGTTTGTTTGTGGTTTTTATCATTATTTGCCATTATATCTCAACGAAAGACAAATCAGTACCGTTTTTTATCTGATCCATGATTTGGAACTATATCAACATACAC
>MKWU01005259.1_pt1 | contig 14272 bp, 12 predicted proteins | sample 809101 | NCBI WGS metagenome assembly MKWU01 (sample SAMN05860141, study PRJNA318959) | sponge metagenome | host: Aplysina aerophoba | place: Slovenia: Piran, Adriatic Sea, Gulf of Piran | collected 2013-05-07 | reverse complement strand
GCATCCGCGTCTTCCTGTGGCGCGGGGCGCATGACGGCGCCGTCGGGCTCGACGATGCGGCGGGCGACCCGGTTCCGCCCGCCGCTACCGCCGCCGACGAGCCCGCCTTCATGGTCTACACCTCGGGCACCACCGGCCGGCCCAAGGGGATCGTGCACGCCCATCGCTGGGCCGTGGCGCTCGGCGAGGCCAATTGCCGCCGCATCCCGCCCTCGCCCGGCGACGTGGCCCTCGCAACCGGCGAGTGGAGCTTCATCAGCGCGCTCGGCCACAACCTCGTCTTCCCGCTGATGAACGGCGTGACCGGGGCGATCCTGGAGGGTTCGGCCCGGCCGGAACGCGTGCTGGCGGCGGTCGAGCGATTCGGGGTGACACTGCTCTACTCGGTGGCGACGGTCTATCGCCGCGTCCTCGCGATCGAGGGGATCGAGGATCGCCACGACCTGTCGAGCCTGCGCGGCTGCAGCGCCACCGGCGAGGCGCTGGAGGCGGCGACCTGGCAGGAGTTCAAGCGCCGGGTCGGCTGCGACATCTGGGAGCATTACGGCGTCTCCGAGATGCAGATGGTGCTGGGGCAGGGGCCCGGGCACCCGGTCAGGCCGGGCTCGATCGGCAGGCCGATACCGGGGACGCGGGTCGCGGTGATGGACGAGTCCTACCGCGAGCTGCCGCCGGGCGAGATCGGCCGCTTCCTGGTCGCCGCCGACAGCCCCGGCTTCTTTCTCGGCTATCACCGCGACCCGGCGATGACCGCGCGGGTGATGCATGACGGCTGGTACCACACCGGCGACCTCGCCTGGCGCGACGCGGACGGCTATTACTGGATCGCCGGGCGCGAGGACGACTGTTTCAAGAGCCGCGGCATCTTCATCTCGCCCTACGAGATCGAGAACGCGCTGAGGGGCCACCCGGCGGTGGCCGAGGCCTGCGTGGTGCCGCTGCCCGATTCCGAGATCGGCAACCGCATCCGCGCCGTGGTGGTCGCCCGCGACGGCCACGCCGCGCCCGGCCTCGGCGAGGCGCTGCGCGAGGATTTGCGCGCCCGCATCGCGCGCTACAAGGTGCCGCATGTCGTCGAGTTGGCGGATTCGTTGCCGAAGAGCGCGGTCGGCAAGGTGCTCCGGCGCGAGGTGGCGGGCGGGTAGGGGGCCTCACCCCTCCGGCGGGTCGAAATCGGACGGGAAGGGCGGCAGCGCCCCCAGCGCGTCGCGCACGAAGCTCCGCGCGAGGATCTCGTCCTGGCTCACCTCGCGCAGCGTCGGGTTCAGGGCGCGGAAATCGGCGAACTGCGCGTCCCAGTGGGCGGCCGACATCTCGCCATTGACCGCGAACCCGCCATTGTCGCGTTCCTGCCGCCAGATCGCCGCGATCCCGTCGCCCGGCAGCTCGACGATGGCGTTGCCGCAGAACACCCGTTCGAACGCGTCCCCGTCCGCGTGCAGGGTGCGCGAGGCCCGGATCATGCCGCGCGCCACGCGGGCGAGGGTGTCCGGCGCTTCCGCCTCGAACGCCTCGGTGGTCGAGAGCACGCCGTGCGGCTGCACCGGGACGAGGCGCTTGAGCTCGGCGAAACCGAGCAGCGTGTGGAGCCTGTCGCCGTGCTTCTCGCTCAGCGACAGGGCCTCCTCGACCCGGATCAGCGAGACGTCGACCGAGCCGTCGAGCAGGGCCGCGATGCGTTCGGGCGGCGGGCCCAGCGCGCGCCATTCGATCTCGTCCTCGGCGATGCCGAGCGCGCGCACGGCGAGCCGGGCCATGTGGTGGCTGAGCGCGCCGAACCCGTCCAGCGCCCAGGTACAGCCGCGTAGCCGATCCGGCTCCGCGATCCGGTTCTGGACCACCAGGTTCTGCGCCAGCGCGCGGGCCATCGAGACCACGATGCGCACCGGGGCGCCGCCGGCGCGGGCGGCCAGCGCCGGGCCGAGCCCGCCATAGGCCACGTCCACCCGGCCGTCCATCAGCGCCTCGATCGCCCGCACCCCGCCATGGACCGGAATCCAGGACGGCTCCAGCCCCTCGTCGCGCCACAGGCCGAGATCGGTCGCCGCCGCGCAGGACAGGTCGTCGACGCCAAAGGTCTCGCCGGAGCCGGCGGCGAGTCGGACGGGGATCGGATCGGGCATGCGATTCTCCTGTGGGGCCAGCGGCTTCACTCAACCGGACGGCGGCGGACGAAGTGGAGGCTGGTGAGGGTCATCACCGCCTCGCCGTGCTGGTTGCGGGTCTCGTAGGCGATGCGGACCGCGTCGCGCCCGCCCGTACTCTGCGCCGGCGAAACCTCGATGATTTCCGCGAATACCTGCAGCGTGTCGCCGGCCCGCACCGGCTTGAGCCAGCGCAGCCTGTCGATACCCGGCGAGCCCATGCCGCAGGCCCGGAACGTGCCGGTGTCGACGAACAGCCCGAAGGTCAGCGCGGCGGTCTGGTAGCCCGGCGCGACGATGCCGCCGAACATGGATCTGGCCGCCGCCTCGGGGTCGGTGTGGTAGGGCAGGTTGGAATAGTCCCTGGCGAAGGAAATTATCTCGGCCTCCGACAGCGTCTTCCGCGCGCTCTCGATGATCTGGCCGACACAAAAATCCTCGAAATAGAGATCGCCCGTCACTCTTCCTCCTCCGCGATGGCGGCAAGCCTGTCGACCAGCTCGCGCACGCCGTCGAGCCGGCGCGCGGGTATCGCCCAATCGCGCGTGACGACGAGGCGGTGGTCGGGGCGGAGCCTGGTGCGCCCGAGATCGTCCTGGATGTACTGGATCAGCCCGCCGGGGTTGGCGAACGCGTCGCCCCGGAAGGCCGCCACCGCGCCCTTGGGCCCGGCATCGAGCTTGTCGATCCCGGCGCGCCGGCATTGCTGCTTGACGGCGATGACGTGGAGCAGGGTCTCGACCTCGCCCGGCAGCGGGCCGAAGCGGTCGATCAGCTCGGCCGCGAAGCCGTCGGTCTCCCCCCGGTCGGCGAGGCGCGCGATGCGGCGGTAGAGCCCGAGCCGCACGTCGAGATCGGTGACATAGGAGGTCGGGATCAGCACCGGCAGGCCGATCGCGATCTGCGGCACCCAGTCCGCCGCCTCGGCCTCGCCCGCCCCGCGCGCCTGGGCCACCGCCTCTTCCAGCATCTGCTGGTAAAGCTCGACCCCGACCTCGCGGATATGGCCGGACTGCGCCTCGCCCAGCAGATTGCCGGCGCCGCGGATGTCGAGGTCGTGGCTGGCCAGAGAAAACCCGGCGCCCAGCGTGTCCAGCGTCTGCATCACTTCGAGGCGCTTTCCCGCCGCTTCGGTGAGGGCCCGGTCGGGCGGCAGGGTGAGGTAGCAATAGCCGCGCAGCTTGGACCGCCCGATACGGCCGCGGAGCTGGTAGAGCTGGGCGAGGCCGAACAGGTCGGCGCGGTGGACGACGAGCGTGTTGGCGCGCGGGATGTCGAGCCCCGACTCGACGATCTGGGTGCACAGCAGCACGTCGATGCGCCCCTCGTAGAAGGCCACCATCGTGTCCTCCAGCGCCCGGCCCGGCATGCGGCCATGGGCGATGGCGACGGTGACCTCGGGCACCAGCTCTTCCAGGCGTTCGGCGACGTCGTCGAGCTGGCCGATGCGCGGGCACACGTAGAAGCTCTGCCCGCCGCGAAAATGCTCCCGCATGATCGCCTCGCGGACGATGACGGGATCGAAGGGGAGCACATAGGTCCGCACCGCCAGCCGGTCGACCGGCGGGGTGGCGATGGTGCTCATCTCGCGCACCCCGCTGAGCGCCATCTGGAGCGTGCGCGGGATCGGGGTCGCGGTCATGGTCAGCACGTGGACGTTGGCCTTGAGCTGCTTGAGGCGTTCCTTGTGGGCGACGCCGAAATGCTGCTCCTCGTCGACCACCAGCAGAGCCAGGTTGCGGAACGCGATGCCCCTGGCCAGCAAAGCGTGGGTGCCGATGACGATATCGACCGTGCCGTCGGCCAGCCCCTGCTTGACGGCGGCGGTCTCCTTCGCCGGGACCAGCCGCGAGAGCTGGCCGATATTCACCGCGAGGCCGGCGAAGCGCTGGCTGAAGGTCACGAAATGCTGCCGCGCGAGCAGTGTCGTCGGCACCACCACCGCGACCTGCCCGCCGGAATGGACGACGTTGAACGCCGCCCTCAGCGCGACCTCGGTCTTGCCGAAACCGACATCGCCGCAGATCAGCCGATCCATCGGCTGGCCGCTTCCGAGATCGGCCATCGTCGTGTCGATCGCCTCGACCTGGTCCTCGGTCTCGGTGAACGGGAAGCGCGCGCAGAACGCCTCGTAGAGCCCGGGCTCGGCGGCGATCGGCTCCACCGAATGGAGCTTGCGCCGGGCGGCGACGGCGATCAGCTGGTCCGCCATCTCGAGCAGCCGCTTGCGGAGCCGCGCCCTGCCCCGCTGCCCAGCCCGGCCGCCCACTCGCGGCGGCGCGCTGGGGGGCCCGCCCCTTGCGCGCCGCCCGGCCCGCGCCGCCCAGCCGGTCGAGCACCGCCTCCGAATCGCCCGAGCCGTAGCGCGACAGCACTTCGAGGCTCTCGACCGGGACGTAGAGGCGATCGCCGCCGGCATAGGAGAGGCGCAGGCAGTCATGCGGCGCGCCCGCGGCGACGACGGTTTCCAGCCCCTCGTAGCGGCCGATTCCGTGCTCCACATGGACCACCAGGTCCTGCGGCGAGAGGTCCGAGGCATCGGCGACGAAGTTCCTGGCGCGGCGCCGGCGCGGCCGGGTCAGGCGCTCGCCCAGAATGTCCTGCTCGCCGACGACGAGGAGATCGGGGGTCTCGAAACCCTGTTCGATGCCGAGCACGGCGAGCGCGGCGGCGCCTTGCGGCAGAGCCTCGACCTCCGGCCAGCTCGCCGCCGGGGCGAGGCCGGAGACGCCGTGCTCGGCGAGGATCTGGCCGAGCCGTTCGCGCGAGCCCGGCGACCAGGCCGCGACGACGACCCGGACGCCGTCGCGGCGGCGCGCGTCCAGCGTCCGCTTCACCCGGTCGAACGGGTCGCCCGGCTCGCCATCCGCCTCCGCCGCGGCGCCGGAAAAGGCGGGCGCGCGGCGGCCGGCGAAATCGGCGACCGAATCGAAGGCTCCGTGCGGCATGTCCCCGGGCGCGCCGTAAGGCTGGAAATAGCCCAGCTTGCGCCGCGCCAGCAGGCCGTCCCACTCGGCCGCGTCGAGATAGAGCCGGCCGGGCGGCAACGGCCGGTAGGGCGGCGTGCGGTCGGTCCCCGCGCGTCCGTTTTCCAGGTAGGTCCGCCTGGCATCGTAGTAGTCGGCGATCATTTCGAGCCGGGCGTCGCGCGCCGCCTCGATCTGGTGTTCGAGGGTCACCATCGCATCGGGCAGGTAGTCGAACAGGGTCTCCAGCCCGTCATGGAACAACGGCAGCCAGTGCTCCATGCCGATCTGCTTTCTCCCCTCGCTCACCGCCTGGTAGAGCGGGTCGTCGGATACCGCGCCGAAGGATTCGCGATAGCCGGCGCGGAAGCGGCCGATGGAGGGCGCGTCCAGCGCGATCTCGCTTACCGGGGACAGCGCGAGCCGCTCCAGCGTGGCCGTGGTCCGCTGGGTTCCGGCGTCGAAGCTGCGGATCCCCTCCAGCGTGTCGCCGAACAGATCGAGGCGGACCGGCTGGTCGGGGCCGGGCGGGAAGATGTCGACGATCCCGCCGCGGATCGCGAACTCGCCGGCCTCGCGCACCGTGCTCGCGCGCTGGTAGCCGTTGCGCACCAGAAACCCGGTGAGCCCGTCGAGGTCGAGACCGTCTCCCGGCGCGGCCTCGAAGGAGGCGCCGAGCCAGACCGCGCGCGGCGGCAGGCGCTGCAACGCGGCCGCGACGGTGGTGAGCACGACCATCGGGCCGTCCGCTTGCCCGTCGGCGAGGCGGGCCATGGCGTCCACCCGCTCGGCGACGATCTCGCTCACCGGCGAGACCCGGTCATAGGGCAGGCAATCCCAGGCGGGCAGCCGCAGGACCCGGAGATCCGGCGCGAAGAAGCCGATTCCCTCGGCGAGCCTGGCAAGCCGGGCATCGTCGCGCGCGATGTGCAGCACGCACGACCCGCCGCCCGCGGCGAGTTCCGCGACGACCCGTGCTTCCAGCGCCTCCGGCACGCCGGCGAGCAGCGTCCGTCCGGCCCCCGCGGCGGCGTCGATCCGGTCCGGCCGGGCGGCGGGCGGGCTCACAGCGCGCCCTTGTAGGCCTTGAGCATGGCCATCACGTCGGTGTCGAACTCGGCGGGCACGGGGTGCAGCCCGATCACCCAGCCGAGCAGCTCCGGGTCCGGCCGATCCAGCAGCTCTTCGAGCGCATCCAGCTGCGCCGCGTCGAGACGCGGGAGATTCGATTCGGCGAACCCGCCGATCACCAGGTCGCTCTCCTTGGTTCCCCGGCGCAGGCTGCGGAACAGGATGCGCTTGCGGCGGGCGTCGAGGTCTTGCTGCAAATGGAGGGCTCCCCGTGGCGGGAGACCTCTCGCACAGCGCCGCCGCGGGGGCAAGGGAGGCGGGCGGCGCTCGCTTGACGGCACCGCGCGGGCGCTGTCCGATGGCGCCAGCCACAGAACCGGGTTCCGCCGATGCGTCCGGAAATCCTGTTTCCCCTGTTCGCCGAAATCCGGTCGCTGCCCGGCGTCGGGCCGCGCATCGGCAAGGCGATCGAGCGGCTGGCCGGGAAGCGGCTTGTCGACCTGCTGTGGCACCTGCCCAACGGGGTGATCGACCGCCGGTTCTCGCCGCAAATCGCCAGCGCGCCCGACAAGGCGATCGTCACCATCGCGGTCGAGATCGACCGTCACCTCCTCCCCGCCAGCCGGCGGGTCCCCTACCGCGTGGTCTGCCATGACGGGACCGGGGCGCTCGACCTCGTGTTCTTCAACGCGAGGCCGGAATATCTGGAAACCGTCCTTCCGGTGGGCGAGAAGCGGGTGGTCAGCGGCCGGGTCGAGCGCTACCGCGACCGGCTCCAGATGACCCATCCCGACCATATCGGCCGCCCCGGCGAGCTCGACGCCCTCAAGCGGGTCGAGCCGGTCTATCCGCTGACCGGCGGGGTGACGGGCCGGCCCCTGGCGCAAACCGGTGCCCAAGACGGGCCCCGCCGGCCCCCGCCCGCCCGGGCGGCCCCCACCCCCACAGGGGGGTGGAGCCGGTCTATCCGCTGACCGGCGGGTTGACGGCCAGGCCGCTGGCGAAGACGGTTGCCGAGGCGGTGCGCCGCGCGCCCGGCCTGCCGGAATGGAACGACCCGGCCTGGATGGCGCAAAAGTCCTGGCCGGGCTGGCGCGAGGCCGTGACCCTGGCGCACGCGCCGGAGGACGAGTCCGCTCTCGATCCCGCCCATCCGGCGCGCGAGCGCCTCGCCTATGACGAGCTGCTGGCCAACCAGCTCGCGCTCGCTTTGGTGCGCCGCCGCCGGCGCGCGCGCCCGGGCCGGCAAATCGCCGGCGACGGGGTGCTGCGCGGGCGCGCACGGGAGTCTTTCGGCTTCGCCCTGACCGGCGCGCAGGAAGCGGCGGTCGCCGAGATCGCCGCCGACATGGCCGCGCCCGAGTGCATGATCCGGCTGCTCCAGGGCGATGTCGGCAGCGGCAAGACCGTGGTCGCCTGTCTCGCCATGCTGGCGGCGGTCGAGACCGGCGCGCAGGCCGCGTTGATGGCGCCCACCGAAGTCCTCGCGCGGCAGCATTTCGCCACCGTCGAGCCGCTTGCCCGGCGGATCGACGTCCCGGTGGCGCTGCTGACCGGGCGGGAGCGCGGCGGCAACCGGGAGCGCGTTCTCGCCGGACTCGCCGGCGGCGCGACGGCGATCGCCATCGGCACCCATGCGTTGCAGCAGGACGCGGTCGCCTTCGCCGACCTCGCGCTGGCGGTGATCGACGAGCAGCACCGTTTCGGCGTCGACCAGCGCATCGCGCTCGCCGACAAGGGGCGCGCGGTGGACATGCTGGTGATGACGGCGACGCCGATCCCGCGCACCCTGACGATGACCGCCTATGGCGACATCGACGTTTCCAGGCTGCACGAGAAGCCGCCCGGAAGGCGCCCGGTCGATACGCGGGTCCTGCCGGTCGACCGGCTGGGCGCGGTGATCGACCGGCTCCGGCGGGCCATCGCCGGCGGGGCGCGGGTCTTCTGGGTGTGTCCCGTGGTCGAGGAGTCGGAGACCCTCGACCTCGCGGCGGCGACCGAGCGGCATGCCGCGCTGGAGGTGCTGTTCGGCGACCGCGTCGGGCTGCTGCACGGCCGCATGAAGGGGCCGGAGAAGGACGCCGCGATGGCCCGCTTCGCGGGCGGCGAGATCGACATCCTGGTGGCGACCACGGTGATCGAGGTCGGGGTCGACGTCGCGGAAGCCTCGGTCGTGGTGGTCGAGCATGCCGAGCGTTTCGGGCTCGCCCAGCTTCACCAGCTTCGCGGGCGGGTCGGGCGCGGCGAGCGCGCCTCGTTCTGCCTGCTGCTCTATGGCGGCCCGCTGACCGAGACCGCGCGGGCGCGGCTCAACGTGATGCGCGAGACCGATGACGGTTTCCTGATCGCCGAGGAGGATCTGCGCCTGCGCGGCGCGGGGGAGCTGCTGGGCACCCGCCAGTCCGGGCTGCCCGATTTCCGGCTGGCCGACCTTGCCGCCCATGCCGGGTTGATCGAGGTCGCGCGCGACGACGCGCGGCTGATCGTCGAACGCGACGCCGATCTCGCGACGCCGCGCGGCGCGGCGCTGAGGACCCTGCTCTACCTGTTCGAGAGGGATGCCGTGGTCAGGACGGTGCGCTCAGGATGATCCGCGCTTGCGCAGGTCCTCGATCTCCGCCGTCCCTTCGCTCTCGTCGTAGGGGATGGTGGGACGATCGCGCGCGGCCGGCGCGACCCGCTTGACCTTCCGCTCGTCCTCGTCGCGGCGGTCCTCCGGCGTCACGATGCCGCCCGAGACGACCATCTTGATCCCTTCCTCGACGGTCATGCTGAGCACGACCAGATCCTTCCTGGGAATGAACAGGAGATAGCCCGAGGTGGGGTTGGGCGTGGTCGGCAGGAAAACGTTGACCACCTCGTCCGCGGTCTGGTTCTGCACCTCGCCCAGCGTCTTGCCGGTGATGAAGCCGAGCGCCCAGCTGCCGCGCCTGGGATACTCGAACAGCACCACCTGGCGGAACGCGTTCGATTGCTGGCGCAGCACGGTCTCGAAGATCTGCTTGGTGGCGCTGTAGACGCTGCGGATCACCGGCATGCGGGCGAGCAGGCGCTCGCTCGTCCTGATCCAGATGCGCCCGATCGCACCCGCCGCCATCGCCCCGATCAGTGTCAGCAGCACGAAGGCGATGATCAGCCCGAGCCCGGGGATGCCGAAGGGCAGGTAGGTCTCCGGGTTGTAGGCGGCGGGGATCAGCGGCGTGATCTTGCCGTCGATCCAGTTGATGATCAGCCAGGCGAGATAGAACGTGATCGCGATCGGGGCGGTGACCAGAACCCCGGCGAAGAAATAGGCGCGGATGTGCCGCATGATGCGCAGCCGCATGCGGCGACCGCGGCGCCGGCGGCGCGGTCCGGTGTCCTCGCCGGGCTTCGGCTTTTCGCTCTGGTCCATGCTCGACTTCCCGCTTGCCTAGCACCGGGCTACCGCAACGCGACAGTGCACATGTAATTCGGCGCTTCGTCCCGCGCCATGCCGGCCTGGTCGTTAGATCGTATGGCGGGCGCCCGATTTCCATCCCCGCGGAACAAATTGCCGCAGAATCCCGGCCCACCCGATCGACGCGACGACCGGGGGCTGCCGGGGCGTCAGGCCACGTCCAGATAGTGGAGGCTGAACATGCCGTCCGGGTCGGTCCACGCCCGGACCGGTTCGTAGCGCGCCTCGCGGCACATCCCCTGGAACTGCTCGATGCCGTACTTGTAGGAGTTCTCGGTGTGGATGGTCTCGCCGGCCCTGAAATCGAACCGCCGGTTGCCGACCCGGGCGGTCTGGTCCCGCTCGCTCACCAGATGCATCTCGATCCGCCCGTGCTCGCGATTGTAGACCGCGTCGTGGGAGAAGCCGGACAGGTCGAAATCGCCGTCGAGTTCCCGGTTGATCCGGGCCAGAAGGTTCGCGTTGAAGGCGGCGGTCACCCCCTCGCGGTCGTTATAGGCCGCGATCAGCGTGTCCTCGTCCTTCTTGAGATCGACGCCGATCAGCATCGATCCTCCGGCACCGATGGTCTCGGCGGAGCGTTCCAGAAACCCCTGCGCCTCGTCCGGCGAGAAGTTGCCGATGGTCGATCCGGGGAAGAAACCGAGCCGGCGCCCGCCATTCTCCTTCTCCCGGTCCATCGCGAGGGGCTGGGTGTAGTCCGCCCAGACGGCTTCCACGTCGAGCTCGGGGAATTCCCCGGCCAGCGCGCTCGTCGCGTCGATCAGGTGGTCCCTGGAGATGTCGATCGCGGTATAGGCCGCGGGTTCCTCCAGCCGGTCGAGCAGCAGCTTGACCTTGACGCTGGAGCCGCTGCCGAACTCGATGACGTGGCAGGCCGGGCCGCTGAGCTCGGCGAACTCGCCGCCATGGCGCTCGAGAAGCGCGATCTCGGTCCGGGTGGGGTAGTACTCGTCGAGCTCGCAGATGCGGTCGAACAGGGCCGAGCCCGTCTTGTCGTAGAAGAACTTGCAGGGGAGCGTCTTGCGTTCCCGGGACAGGTTCTCGACGACCTCGGCCATGAAGTCGTCGGTTTCCGGCCCCTCGTCGCGGAACCGGATCCGCTCGCGCGTCTGGTTTTCCTGCATCGCGGGCGGAAACTAGTCGGCAGCCCTCCGCGGCGCAAGCTGGGCTACGTCGCCATCACCGCGACGGTGCAGCCGACCGCGAAGTCGGGTATCGGGTCGTAATGCCAGATCTCGCCGCGCGCGCCGTAGGCCGCTCCGGCCACCGCGATGAAGGTGCGGATCTCGAACCCGCCCTGGCCGGCCTCGCGATAGGTGTCGGTATCGCTGTAGGAGAGCAGGGCGTCGCGGTCGTTGGCCGCGAACCGGTCGAGGAAGGCGCGGTCCCAAGCCTCGTTGATCTTTCCCGAATCCGGCGTCGCCGGCCAGTGCGAGATCCCGCCCGTGCCGATCATGGCGATGCGCTCGGGCACCGCGTCGCAGGCGCGCCGGAGCGCCCGGCCGAAGGCCCAGGCGCGATGGACCGGGGTGAGCGGCGGCCCCTGGCAATTGATGTTCGCCGGCACCACCGGCAGGTCGTAGGCCGGCGTGAGGAAATGCAGCGGCACCATGATCCCGTGGTCGAACTTCCACTCCTCGGCGTAGGAGACGTCGACCTCCTCCAGCACCTCGGCGATCAGCCGGCGCGAAAGGTCGGCGTCGCCGGGGATCGCGGCGCGCGGGATGGCGAGCCAGTCGGGGTCCTCGATCGGCCCCTCGTAGCCGTCCGCCATGCCGATGCAATAGGCCGGCATGTTGTCCATGAAGAAATTGGCGAAGTGCTCGGCGCCGACCACCAGCAGGGCGTCCGGCTCGGCGGCTTCGATGGCGCGGCGCATCCGTTCGAAGGCGGCATGCAGGCGGGCCAGCCGGTCCCGCCCCACCCGGTCCGCCCGCCCGGTGATCCCGGGCGCGTGGCTGCAGGCGCCGGCGAAGACCAGGCTCATCGATCCGCCTCCCCGCCGACCATCGCGTAGAGCCCGGCCCGCACCGGGCCGTGGCGCCGCACGCCCTCGCGCATCGCCTCGAGATAGTCGTTCCAGGGATAGCCGCGCAGCGCCGCGTAGTGCATCAGGAGCTGGCCGTTGACGCCGAGCACGTAGAGCAGGCCGATATCCGGCTCGCGCACCGCCCGGCTCTCCTCCGCGGTCATCGGGTATTCCTCCAGCAGCGCTTCGAAGTCGTCCTCGTAGCGCTGCCGCGTATGGGGGTCGCGGTTGAGCCGGTAGATCAGCTTCTGCACCTGGTAGAGGCTCATAGCACGCCGCGCTCCCTCAGCCTCTCGATCTCGTCCTCCCCGTAGCCCAGCCCGGCGAGGATGGAGTCCGTGTGCTCGCCCATCTCGGGGCAGGCATTGCGCAGCCGCCATGGCGTGCGGTGGAACCGGACCGGCTGGCCGACCAGCGCGATGCGCCCCCGCGTCGGATGGTCGACCGGCGCCGCCATGCCGATATGCTCGACCTGCGGGTCCGCGAAGGTGGCATCCAGGCTGTAGACCGGGCCCGAGGGCACGCCCGCGCCGTTCAGCCGCTCGACCCATTCGGCGGTCGAACGGGTGCGCGTGACCGCCCCGATGGCATCGCTGAGCGCGGCGCGGTTGGTGCCGCGCGCGGGCCCGTCGGCGAAACGCGGATCGTCGAGCAGGTCTGCCGTGCCGAGCGCCTCGCACAGCCTGGCGAACATCGTGTCCCCCGACGCCGCGATGTTGATGAAGCCGTCGCCGGTCTCGAACATCCCGGTCGGCATGTAGAGCGGGTGGTCGTTGCCGGCCTGCGGCGCGACCTCGCGGTCGACGGTCCAGCGCGCGGCCTGGAAGTCCATCACCGCCACCTGGGCCGCGAGCAGCGAGGAATCGACCCACTGGCCCTCGCCGGAAACCTCGCGTTCGAGCAGCGCGGCGAGGACGCCCATCGCGCAGTAGAGCCCCGCGGTGATGTCGGCGATCGCGGTTCCGGCGCGCACCGGGCCGTGGCCGGGCAGGCCGGTGACCGACATCAGCCCGCCCATGCCCTGCGCCACCTGGTCGTATCCGGGCCGGTCGGCATAGGGGCCGTCCTGACCGAAGCCCGAGATGCTGCCCAGCACGATGCGCGGGTTGACGGATTTCAGCGAGTCGTAGTCGATGCCGAGACGGTCCTTGACCCGGGGCCGGTAGTTCTCGACCACGACATCGGCGGTCGCCACCAGCTTCATGAAGATGTCCCGGCCTTCGGGCGCCTTCAGGTTCAGCGTCATCGCCCGCTTGTTGCGGTGCAGGTTCTGGAAATCGGAGGACTGGCGCCCGCCATTGTCGCCGTCGCCCGCGGGGTCCGGCGCCTCGATCTTGACCACGTCCGCGCCCCAGTCGGCGAGCTGGCGCACGCAGGTCGGCCCCGACCGGGCGCGGGTGAGGTCGAGCACCTTGAAGCGCGACAGGGGGAGGGAGGGATCCGTCATGACGCCGGATTGTAGTTCAACGCCTTCCCGGGCGTCGAGTTGTCGCCGCCGCGGGTTGGCGGTCCGTGGAGTCCTTGGATCACCATGCGCCGGAAGCAGGTTGAATTCCCGCGTCCGGCGCCCTATTTTCGCCGATGGAGGCTCGGCCCCTTGAGAAGCTCAGCGACGTCGAATGTTCGTGAGTGGAGCTTGGGGCGTTGCCTCCTTCTTCATGGGGCTGGTCTGGCCTCATACGGGTCCGGAACGTAGGCGATGCCGTAGGTATCGAATGCTTGGCCGCCCCGGCGCGCTTGGCCGCGAAACTGGAGGTCGGCCAAGTCTTTCCCGAACATCCGGGTTATTTCGTCCCGGCCCTTGGCGTTCATGCCGCGACCCGGTAGCCGAAACCCCCAGTTGATGCAGTAGATGCACAAATCCGCCGCCTGTACGGCAGCGCTCATGTCCGAGGAGACGAAGAACGGCGAAGGCACGATCCAGGCTGTCCTCTGCCGACCCGTGACGGTCCGTGTGAAATACGCCTCCATTCTTGTGACAAGCCTGCGATCTTCGCGTTTGTCGGTCTCGTCCATGACCAGGACGCCGTGCTCGCGCTTCCTTTCTAGGAAGTAGAAAAACCTCTCCAGAAAAAAGACCACATCCTTTCTCAGATAGTTGTCGAAGCGATAGGCCCGAGGCTTCACGATCCCGCGGGGCACTGCCGAGGCCATCACGACCGCTTGATGCCGTCTCAAGAGGCCGAAGGTCTCCCGCGCCATGCGCAGACAGGCTTGACCGTAAGCCGTGAACTCTTCCCGACGCTGTTCGACGCGTCCGCGACCTTTTTCCAGGAACGATGTACAAAGCCTCCGTCTTTCGCCATCTGGAAGCTGATCGCCCTGGCGCGCGAATCGGAAACGCTTCCTGTCGACGAGTGTGGAGCCCTTGATCTCCTTTCCATACGCGTCCAACCGGGTTCCGAAACAATCGGCTTCGAGGCGCTGCATGTCCTGTATGGAAGGCCACAGCCTGCCCACGTGGATCGCAAACCCGCCGCGAACCTCGTAAGGCGTGGTCTTGTGGTCATGTCCGCTTTCGTCGATCGTGTCCCAGCCGGTGGTGTAAGAGCCTGGCGTCCGTTGCGGTATCCGGCGGGTCGGGCCGGGGCCGCTCAGGCTGCCACGGCGGGCAGCTTGA
>MKWU01005258.1_pt1 | contig 14272 bp, 3 predicted proteins | sample 809101 | NCBI WGS metagenome assembly MKWU01 (sample SAMN05860141, study PRJNA318959) | sponge metagenome | host: Aplysina aerophoba | place: Slovenia: Piran, Adriatic Sea, Gulf of Piran | collected 2013-05-07 | reverse complement strand
CCTCGTCGACGACCTCGAAGCGCACCACCTTGGTCCGCATGGCGGGCACGAACTCGGCCCAATCGGCCTTCCGGGCGTGCTCGCCGCAGACGTCGAAGACGGATCGCTTGTACTCGGTGTCCTCCGCCCCCTTCAGGTGGACGCCCTTGGTCTCGACCACGAAGACTTGGTGGAAGTCGTCGTCCGCTCCGGGCTCGTCGCCTCGCAGAGTCACGATGAAATCGGCGTAGATCCGGCGCGGCTTCCACCCCTGCACGTAGTAGTCCTTGCGAGCGCGGTTGCGGTACCAGAAGAAGAGCCGCGCCTGTTGGTCGAGATAGGTCGCGACCTTGTTCTCGAACTGGTTGAGGTCGTCCTCAGTGGTGACATCGAAGAGGTTGTGCTGATAGGGGAAGCCGTCCTCACGAGTAGCCGGCTTCGCCTTCGGCACCTCGATCTCGGCGGGCACGCGATTGAAGTCGAGGTCCTCCGTGACGACCAGGAAGCGCATCTCTCCCGACGCCAGCAGGCTCCGGAAGACCTCCCGCGACAAGCGGTCTCGCTCTATCTCGACATGTCGGCGCAGCTCCTCGAGCACGAAGGCGTGATTGGCGGCAACCCGATTGGCGGGATAGCGCTCAAGCAAGCCCTCGAAGGTGCGGCGTGCTAGCTCGCGTCCCCGCCAAGGGTTGGGAACAATGTCCAGGAGGTGGCTGGCAGCGAACAAGTAGTCCACCGGATCGCCTGCCGCGCCGGGGTCGTCACCATCCGAGGTACTGTCTCGCGTGACGTGGGCGCCGTTGCCGGCTCCTTGCCCCAGAATGTGATCCTCCCCGCTGAGGCTCGCTCGCAAGTGGTCCTCCTCCGCTTGCCCCTCGCCCAGTGCCAGATCGCCTAGCGGCGAGATGTCGATCTCAGCCCAGGGCAGCCGCGCGAGGATGTCCGCCTCGTAATGGACTAGGCGCCAACTGTCCGCGTCCTTGATCATGAAGGCGGGCAGAACGAAGTCGCGCGCCGCCGCTCGATACTCATCCCGCTGGCGGGTAAGCAGCGTCTCCTTCTCGGGAGGCTGGTCGTTGTCTTCGATGACCCTTCCTTCGAGACCTTGCAACCCCTCAAGCCCGAATCCCTTCCTGACCTCTTGCAGCACCTCCGCTCCCCGCCGGCTGAAGCAGAACACGTAGCTCTCGTCGAGCAGCGGCACTCCCGTCTTGCACGCGTAGGGCTGACGCAGGATCCGGCCCACCAACTGGGTGAGCCCCGTCCTCGACGCCGGGTTGGTGAGGATGGTCAGCACGTAGGCGAACGGGCAGTCCCAGCCCTCCTGCAACGCCTGCTTGGTGATGATGAAGCGGATCGGGCAGTCGCGCGACATCAAGCCGCCAACGTCGTCCACCTCCTTCAGTTCGTCCGTCGAGCTGGTCTTGACGGCAACGTGCTCGGGGGAGATTCCCGGGTGCTGCAGCAGATACTCACGCACATCGTCGGTGTGGACGAGCCCCGGCTTGCGCTGCTCTCTGCCCGTTCGCTCCACCTGAATCACGCAAATTGGCCGGATGTAGGTCCCGGACTCGGCTTCGTGACGGCGCGCCTCGGCCTCAAGGCGTTCGCGGTGTTCGATCGACTCCAACAGCGCGCTGCGCCAGTCGCTGCTCGTCTTGTTGCGGATGTGCAGGTCGAGCTTGATCATCTCCTCGTCGTTGAGTTCTCGGCCGAGGATCTCGACGAGCACGTTCGCGCCCTTGACCGGCGTGGCCGAGAGCTCGACGATCATGCAGGGGTTGAACCCTTCCAGGGTCTCCTTGGCGCTGGCGCTGTACGCCTTGTGCCCCTCGTCGAGGATGATCAGCGGCTTGAGCACGCGCACCGTGTTACCGAGGGACGTCTTGACGTACCGCCCCCAGAATCCCGCTGTCTGCTCGAAGGTGTCCAGATTGGGGTGGCCCTCAAGGAGTTCGGCGTGCGCAGCGGGGTCGTCGTCCGGGGGGAAGAACCGGTCGAAGCCCCCGCTGTCGCGGAACACTCGCAGCGTTTCCTTCGTCTGCCGGTTGGCAGACGGCAGCATGAGCAGCAGCACACACAGGTTCTCGGCGACGTCGGGCGGGCCGAACGCCGTGGTCTTCTCGAGGATGAGGGTGCGCTGGCCCGACGACAGATCGAGTTGCTGGCGGTAGGGGTGGTCGCGGTCCTTGAGAGCCTTGAGCGTCTGGTTGTAGATCTGGGTCGTCGGCACGATCCAAAGCACCAAACCGCGCCGGCTCTGCCGAAAATGCGCGTTGACGAGACCGATGACCCGCGTGGCGAGCAGCGTCTTGCCGCCCCCGGTCGGGATCTTGAGGCAGAAGACGGGAAGCTGCTCGCCGAGTCCGTTGCGACGGGAGGAATAGGGCCGCCCCGCCGCGGTCTTGGCCCAGGCCCGCTGGACCCAGTCGAACCCCCAGTCAGGATTCTGGCCTCGCGCCGCCGCGTCCTCTCGCTTCCACGCCGCGAGTTCTTCGAGGAAGCCGCGGACCGTCGCCAGCGCCCGCTGCTGATAGTCCTTCAGGATCACCGCTCCAGCCTCTCGATCGCCTCGTAGATCTGGAAGGGCAGTTGCTGGAAGTCGATCCGGTACTGGTGGAGGAACTCGGGGTCGAGGTACTTGGTCGGCGCGAAGACGAGCTTCCGCCTCGATCCCTCGGGCAGGGAGCGGGCCACCGGCAGCGACAGAGCGAGCTCTTGGAGCTTCTCGATGTAGGGCTCGTAGATGAGGAAGACGTCATGGGAGGCGGTGTGTCCGACAAACCCTGTTTCCCGGTCGCTCTCGGCCGGGTCGAACTCCTGCCCGGTTGCGGTGAAGAAGATGTACGAGGCGAGCTTCTCCCACGACGGCAAGTGAGATCCGTCGAGGAGCGACTCCTGGCGCATGGGCCGCCCCAGTTCGAAGTAGCTGAACGTGCCGCCGAGCCCGGCCTCGAGTGCTTCGTCCCTCGCACCCGGAATACCATTGATGACGCGCCGGACCCGCTCGGCGGTGAGGCTGTCGGCATAGTCCTCGCACTCGACGAGGATGAAACGCCGGTTGCCGCCATCTGCCCAGTTCTGAGCAAGCACCGCCTGGGCAGTAGTACCGGATCCCGCAAAGGAATCCAGGACGACGGAATCGGAGTCAGTGGCAACCTGGAGGATGCGACGGATGAGACGGGTTGGCTTCACCGTGTTGAACACGTCCTCGGATCGCTCGAAGTCAATTGCGGAGACCAACTCCTTCTTCGCCTCCTGGGTGTGGCCGACATCGGTATGGAGCCAGAGGGTTTGAGGGACTACACCTTGCTTCACATCGGACAGGAACCGCTTGAGGCGGGGCATGCTGTCGCCATTCTTGCCCCACCAGATTCGACCGTCTTGGTCGAGGGAGCGAAACTTCGTCTCAGAAACGCGAAAATAGTTCCCAACCGAGGGACTGAACGCCTTACCAGACGGACTCGTCACCTCGTATGTGCCTTCGCTGTAGTAGTTGCGTGCAGTGAGATCACCAGAGGACCACGGTCCCCGAGGGTCGTCATCCGGGTTCCGGTATCGCTCGTTCGCCCGTTCACTGCGCTCGACCAGGTTCGGTTGCCAGGCCTCTAGCCGGCGAGCGTATGCAATGACGTAGTCGTGATCTTCCGAGTAGTGCTTGGCGGTGTTCTTCGGAGCGAAGACCTTCTGCCAAATGATCGTCGCGACGAAGTTCTCCTCGCCGAAGACCTCGTCCATCAGGGCGCGCAGGTGGTGCACCTCGTTGTCGTCGATCGACACGAAGATCACGCCGTCCTCCCGGAGCAGCTCGCGCAGGAGCTTGAGGCGCGGCAGCATCATGCAGCACCACTTGTCGTGGCGAGTCAGGTCGTCGCGGTCCACCACCCGCCCCAGCCAGTCCTGCATGAGGGGCGAGTTCACGTTGTCGTTGTAGGCCCAGCGCTCGTTGCCCGTGTTGTAGGGCGGATCGATGTAGACGCACTTCACCCTGCCGTGGTAGGTCGGCAGCAGGGACTTCAGGGCCGCGAGGTTGTCGCCGTGGACGATCAGGTTGTCGCGCAGGCTCGCCTTCTCGCTCAGCCCCTTCTCACGCACCGGCAGCAACTCGTGGAACGGCACGGCCAGATGGTGGTTCTCGACGAAGACCTTCCCCTTGAAGTTCAGCCGTGGCAAAGGATCCTTCTCCAATAATTTTCAGTGTATCTCAAGGCTACCACCCGCTAACCCCCGCTGATCTTGGAGGCATCGTCTACACCCTATTCGACGGTCTCAGGCAGGTCGTGTACATGCTGAGGTGGACGCGGTCCGCAGCCAACGCTGAGGTTGGCCGTCGGTGCCAGCAATCAGCTTGTGCGGGCGCCGCATGAGGGTCTCATCGACCAACAGCACCCGGCAGCGGCGGCTTCGACGGTGCTCGGCGACCACATCCGGTGACAATCATCACGGCCGCTCACACAAAGCTCCCGAGCTTCACTGACTTGGTTGGCCATCTAGGATGGAACAGGGAGAGTTTTGGGGCAGCATTGATGTCGATGGTGCATGTGGGAGAAGTGCGGTGACGGCGGCGGTGTCGTCGTATGCGACCGGGGGTGGGGGCTTCACTCTCGAAAGGCGTGTCGCAGTTCGGTACTTGGCCGCCATGTTGTCGGGAGGGGCAAGGCAGGAACTGGACGGCCACCGAGTTGTGCGGGTGGCGTTCCAGCAGTCACAAGTGTCGCCCGTGGACGACTTGCACGTTCTTGGTGCGCGTGATGGGGAGGACGAACCGTCGTTGGAGCTATGGGTGGCGGCTCGCAGGAGTCCTCGGTTCGTGCGGAGCGACCCGCGTTCTCAGGAACTGATGGCGTCGCTGGTTCAAGCGTCCAGGCTGCCTGAGGAGCCGGGGAGGAACCGGCGTCTGGTGGTTTGCGTCGTTGGATTCGAGAATCGGGCGCCGATCGAGCTGGCTAAGTTGACAGACCTTGCCCGGGAGAAGCTCTCGGATGAGTCGTTCCGAACAGCGCTAGACAGCGCCTCGACACGAATTCGGGACCGCTTCGGCCACCTAGAGGACTTGGTACGTGCCTCAGTCGGAGAAGGCTCCGAGTTCTCGATCTGGCATCTGCTGCGGCGACTGCATGTGGTGATGACCAGGCTTGAACCCCCAGACGAGGAGGACTGGGTCGCCTTGCTCGGGGAACTCCAGAGTTGGTCGCGCGACCAGGCGCCCACAGGTGCCGAGGCCTTGGCGAGTCACCTGATGCACCTGGCAGACCAGTACGGTCCCGCAGCCGCGGAAGTGAACCGCGCCAGGTTGTGCAGAGATGCCCATTCCTTCCTGCACAACAGACGTCGGCGACTGGCGGCCGCCTGGCGGGAACTGTGGCAGCTTGAGGAGGAGGCTCGGGGATACGTTCGTTCCCGCTGTGGAAGCGACCCTGCCGTAACGCTCCCACGTGATGCAGCCCGCGACGATCTGGTGAGGGCTCTCGCGTCGGCGCGGGTTCTGTCGGTGTCCGGCAAGTCAGGTACCGGCAAGAGCGCGCTCGTCTGCGCCGCTCTCGACAAGCTCCGCGAAGCGTCATCGGACAGCTTCGAGTTGCTCTACTTGAGCCTTCGTCTATTGCCGTCGAGCGCCGTTGAGATGCGAAGCGTGATCGGAGCCCCCTTCGATGAGGTCTTCAGCGAGATGAGCGCTCCAACACGGATGCTGGTCATTGACGCGTCAGACCGCGCAGCCGAAGTCAACAACACACCCCTCGCGGCGATCGTGAGGGACGCTGTTGGAGCCGGAGTCTCCGTGTGCGTCGTGTCAGCCTCCGAGGCCAGTGAAGTCGTCGAGGGCATCGTCGAGGGTGCGGCAGGGGAATCTCCGCACCGGCTTATTGTGTCGGCGCTCACCAACGACGAAGTCCACGAACTGGCCCGAGCCCTGCCGATCCTGCGCGACATGGCGGCCAGCCCGAGAACGCGAGAACTGCTGCAGCTCCCCTTATACGCGGATCTGCTGTCATGGTCAAGCATCGGCGACGCACCGCTTAGTGAGAGCGCCGCCATGGACGTGATCTGGGACCGGCGGATCCGCGGAGAGCTGTCCAGGAGCCGAGGGACTCCAGATGCCCGTGATCAGGCGATGCGGCAGCTAGCCCTCCACGAACTCACCCCCAGCGACCCCGATCATCTGTACGCGTCCCTTGACGGCGCAGCGCTCGATGGGCTGCGCCGAGACGGCATCGTTCGCGATAGCGGTCGGACTTCGCCGCTGCCAGCGTTCGCTCACGACATATTGAGGGACTTCGCTGTCGCCAAGGTCTTGACCAGCACCAACGATCCGGTCGAGCGGCTCCAGTCGTTCAACGCACCCCGCATAGCGATCCCGGCAGCCCGACTCGCCTTGGAGTCACTCATACAGGGCAGCGCCGACGGAGCCGCCGTGCTCGACCAGTTGCAGAGGTCGTGCGATGAGCTAGCCGCGTCCGGTGCTGGTGATCGCTGGGGGGATCTGCCTATGGAGGTCACCCTCAACGTTCCAGAGGCACGGGAACTGCTAGCGGGATCATGGGGCACGCTGACCGCTGGCGGTGGTGGGGGTCTGAAGCGGGCGCTTCGCCTGATGGCCCAGCGTCACATGTACGGGGGGATCGCTGACGTTCAGGTCTCGGCTCCCCTCGCTTTGCTGCTGGTGGAGCGCGGCTGGCCGAGGGAGCTACAAGCTCCGGTGGAGAGCTTCTTGGCTGCGTGGCTCCGGGGTCTGGCGACCCAAGCGGCACCCGAGGGGAACGCGGCTCGCGTAGGTCTTCGAAACCTGCTGGAGCACAAGGTCGCAACAGGTGCACAACTCGACCAGCAGCAAGCGCAGAATGCGGCTGCGACAACCTTGTGGGCTGGTTACGGGGACGAGCCCAGGCTGTCGCCTGAACTGACTGAGGAATCTACGCTGAGGTTTCTCGCGCTGCTCGGATCCGATCTGGGCTCCTCGGGCGAGACGCTGCTTCGTCGGGTGGCCAAACGGGACCCTGCTTGCCTTCTCGCGGCTGTCGAAGAGCCTGGGGCCGGAGGCTCCCTCGCCCAACACGACTCCGCCCTGTTGATCGACCTTGTCGAGGCCTATTACATCGACGAGGATGTTGATGCCTCCGGCATTCGATTCCATGAAGACGGCATTCGTGAACATGAGTTCCATGGCATAGGTAGCCCGATGGCCGCAGCTTGGTACGGGCCGTTCGTGGCCATGTTCACGTATGACTTTGTCAGCGGAGTGGTCTGCCTCAACCGGCTCCTCGATCACGCTGCCCATGTCCAAGCGCGGGAGCGATCCAGACCTTCGTGGGACGATCCGAACTATGAGGCTACTGAGGATCTCGGCGTGGAGTTGTCAATTCTTGGATCACCCCGTCGTTACGCGGGTGTCGGGAACACATGGGCTTGGTATCGAGTTGTCGGCAGCGGCCCGTATCCGTGCACGAGCGCGCTTCAAGCGCTTGAGTTCGTCTGCGATCAGCTCCTGACGAGCGAGTCGATTCAGCCCGACGAACTGATCCGCACGTTGCTGTCTGACTGCGGGAATCTCGCAATGGTCGGATTGGCCTACGGAATCATGGTTCGTCACCTCGAACGCTTCCAGAGGAGTCTCGACGCTTTCCTAGTCGAGCCGTTCGTATGGGAGATAGAGATCAGCAGGGTGGTCCACGAAAGTTCGGGCCTCGTCAGCAATACGCCGACGGCGGCAGCTGCTGAACGACGACAGTGGACACCGCATGAGACAGTACTGCGGCTCGTGTTTGCCGCTGACGAGACCCGAGCACAGGAACTCAAGGTCCTCGGCCATGTCTACCTCGAGAACGCCACGAGCGGACTCGAAGACGTGTCAGACAATCCAGAGCGGCTGGCGGTTGCTCGAAAGCGGGCGCTGGCGTTTGACCGAGATGAGTACGAAGTCACCCAATCCGGGGATCAGGTGTTAGTTCAACAACGGATCGACCCCGAAGTCGAGTCAGCCCTTGCGGAGTCAAACAGGGATCTGCGACGCAGCATGGAAGCTCAGCGTCTCCTTGACAGGTACGCCGAACGATGCGACCAGATTCGCCGCCCGGACCCGCTGGATGCTGAGGAACTGCGCCATGACATCGCCACTGCACGAGACCTGATCGCTGACCCGCCGCCAAGCGGTCCGTTGGACAGCGATGCCGGAGCCGCTTCGGTCGCCGCGGCCACCATCGAGGGGTACTTCCTCGACGGCATCGTAACAAGCGCAGACGATGTGGTATGGGCAGCTGTCACCCTCACCAGAATCGTCCAAGACCGCCGGAACCGTCTCACCGCTCACCGGGCGCGGGTACCGATGCTGTTTTGGAAGGGCGCGGACCGAGGCGCAGGACGGGGTCTGCCGCTGCTTCTGCGCGAAGACGCCCGACCAACGCTGAGCCAGCTAGCGGCTCAAGGACTCCACGAAGAGGAGATACACCACGCGGTCATGTGGCTATTCACTCGCGCACCGGCCGAGACGCGGTATGCGGCAAGCCGTGCCCTTGACTCGCTGTGGTTATCACCGTGCACCGAGTCAGACCCGTGCCCCCACCGTCTGGCACTCGGCTTCGTGGAAGAGTCTCTTCGATATGTGACTGCCCGCAGGCGTCAACCCTTCGACGAGATGCCCGACGACACCCCACTTAGCGGTCCGATAGTCGAGGCTGTCGCGTCCGTTGAACCTGAACGTCTTGTCCTTGAGTTCCTGAATGCCGCTCTTCGCGCGTTGGGTGCCTCAATCGGTGCGATGACTTGCATCAACGAACCCGCCGCGCGACTGCTCGATCTTGCTCGCAGCGCCCATTGCCGAGCCAGACTCGCGATCAACTTCGGGCACCACACCGACTGGGACGCTCTGTTCGCCGCGCGAGCGGTGCTTCAACAAGCCGCCGCTGGCAACACATCCGCGGTGCAAGAACACATAGCGGCCTTCGCCGACCACTTCCACGGTCTCCAAGAGTGCCTCCTGGCGCTCGCCGCAGCCGCCGAAGAGTCCCCTCAAGCCGCAGCAGCCGCATCCGCGGCGTGGCCATCGGTGATCCGAGACGGACTGCGCTTCTTTGAGGAAGCCAGCCAGGTGGACTCTTCACGTAAAAGCTCGCGGGTTCAAGACCAGGTCTTTTCGGCGCTGTTGCCCTTCCGACCCTCCGAGACTAGGTACATGTACCGCGAGATGCCCGACAGACCGGCGGCTTGGATAACCCCAGCGGGCTGGGAATCCGAAATCGACCAGTGGGTGAACGTTGCCGTGGCATACCACGAGTCCGCAGCGAGCGACACCGGTGCTGCGCCACACACAAGACGCCAACCGCTCCCGGCGGGCGGAGCGTTCGGCACCATCGACGCACTTATCAGCATGTTGGTAGCGCTTGAAGCTGAGGAGCAGGCCAAGATCGGAATCCACTGGGTTGAGCGACTAGTCGTTGCGACAGGCGAAGCAGCCGCCACGACACTCGCCCTCCCCGAATGGCTCCGAGATGTGCAACCACACTGCAGTCCCGACGAACAGCAAACCTGGGAACGCATCGTCGACCTCCTATTCGTCCACGGAGATCCACGGGTCAGAGGTCTCGCTGATTGACCTTGGGATCGGGACGCCAGAAACACTCCTGTCAGGCCCGCTGACCTAGGTGTCGGCGCGCACTTCCACTTCGCGGCACATCACGGGCTACCTGGGAAGTCGCAAGCTGAGGAGCGATCGGCCAACGTTGGAACGGCTAGGGCAGATGGTCCACGGCAGTGCAGGGGTCTATTCCCCATTCGACGGCGAGATGATGGGCGTGGGTCAGCATCGCTAGCTCATCCGTGACGTCGCTCAGCACAGCCGCCGTTGTGATCTGCTCTGCAAGGACGGGAGCGGTACTGGCACCGTCTCGTTCTGCTTGGACTCGCCCTGCAAACTGCAGTAGGACGCCACACACGATGTTGATGATCGGGTCGTCCTGTGGCATTGCCGAGACTTGCTCTAGGACTGCCTCAAGCTCTGTCTCGGCGGCTTGGATAGCGGCCTGGGTTCTCTCATGGGCCTGCTGTTCTTCAGGCAGGCTGAAAACCGCAGAAAGCACCTGGAGCGAGTTGCAGGCCTGGATGAATGTGTCAGCAAGCTCACTGGGGTGCGGTTCGGGCAGATTGCCGAGGCCTTCGGGGTTTGGGGCAGCTTGAAGGTCCTCGATGAGCCTCACCGCAAGGCTGGGGACGGGCCTGCCGCGCCGGAGCGGGACAAGAAGGTACGTCTCGCCTGGCTGACGGTTCGAGCCCAGAGCCGTCACTAGTTCCCCGGCCGCTTCGTGCCAGTCGACTACGGAGTCAAGTTCAACGCACACGCGGTACTCCCTCAGCGCAGTCTCTTGGGCCGAGTCGAAGACCCGCGCATCCAGCCCAGCTTCTCGGCATGTGGACTGGACTTCCCTGTGGCGCTTCTGGTGCCGCCGACGCGCCGCTCTCCGGCACGTTGATGCGGCACGGCGCAGCGCCGTCCGGCTCTGCCCGGAGAGGGCGCTTGTTCTGATCCTGGCCGCGTCTATGTCGTCGTTGGCCAATTCCTCGACTAGCTCATAGAGGTCCTCCAGCACCGATCGAAGTGTGGTCAGCTCAGTCGGATGGCCGTCGATCCCAATGAGTCGCCACGGCTCTTGGAGTGCTCCCGCGCTATGGGTAGCAAGGACGGTGCCTGAGATGTAGCCCGCCAGCGACAGATAGCCGGAGCGGCCTTGGATCAGTCGCGGGATGACGTTTCCTGTGATATCGAGAACGAGCGCCGACAGGTGGTCGATGAGTTCTGGGGACTTGTGCTCTGTCATGGCGGTATCGCCTATCCCCGCGTGTCGCAGAGAGGGCCGCATTTGTGTTGCGGTATGGTGGAGATCTGCGCGGCGCTGGTCGAAGTCGCTGCGAGGTGGTTGCCCGGCAGCAATCACGGTACCGATCTGGTGTGCCAGGTCGGCGGCCTCGCCCAGCATGGGAAGCGCTGCCTGCAGCCTTGTAGTGTCTGCCTCGCCCAGTTGCGCCAGAGCGACGCGTGTACGAGCTTGAACCCAGGCTGTGCCAGTTCTCGGGCGCTGGTACTGGCGCGACAGCTGGCTGATTCCGATACCGAGGCTGCCGGGTAGCGCTTGATTGCCCGGGAGCACGGCGCTGATGTCGACGGAGTCAATCCGAGGCAGGCACCCCAACAGGAGCCGTCCCAGGCTGTGGGCCTTCACGTCGGGGTCCTGGTCCCCAGCAGCCGCTGGGAAGACCATGAACTGCGCGACGCCAACATGGCTGCCGTCGCGGTGCTGAACCTCGAGCAGGGTTATGCCGGGCGGCCCAGCGCGGACGCGCTCCATCACGGCCGCTTCCCCGCCGACGGCCTCCACAATTGCATGGGCAAGGTCAGGGTCAATGTCGTGGGCGGAGGCGACACAGTCGGCAAATGCCTCCAATGAAGCCTCCCGCAGCGACACAGCTAGAGGGCTGGGCGCATGGAGGGCTTCACTCATGGCGCCGACGGTGTCCGGACCGATACCGGCGAGAGCGGCAAGGATCCGGCTCGCCTTCTCGGGATCCTCTGCCGATGCAACAAGTTTGGCGACGGTGTCGTGGCCCAGGGCTTCCACCAGCTGAGAGCGTGTATCCTTTGCTGGGGCAGCGACGAGTTCTTGCCATGCCTGGTGGAAATCGGCGGGCAGGAGATCGAGGGGATCGACCTCGGCGATCGCCAGGCCGAAGAGCAGAGGGCGCGTCGACGGCGGCACATCGTGCCGGTCCGCGATCTCGCTCCATCGCCTGACCCGATCACTAAAGTCGGCAAGGCGCAGACCCTGGAGGCACCCAGCGACGCGCAGCAGGTTCAGGTCCTCCTCGCGGAACGCGTCGATCACTGCGTCGCGCATTTGGGGGTTGTCGGCGAGCACAGCCGCGATGAACCGGTGGAGCTGCGACGTGTCGATGAGGGGGATCACTCTTGTGATGGTCTGGCCCAGAGTCGGCGGCGGCCGGTCGTGTATGGCCTTACAGATCGCCGTGGACCGCAGCCGGTGCAGACCCCCTATCCGTCCACGCCTTTCCACAACCAAGTGCTCCGCGTCGAGCCGCTCCAGCGCGGCCCGCAGATCAAAGTCCGACATGTCACATGCCCCAGCCGTGCCGGCAGTGGAGATCTCCGCTGACCAGCGGTCTGCTGTGGCAGCCAGAGCCAACAGGTCGAGCTCGCGGCTGCGTTCCTCCTGGATGCGCCTGTTGACTTGATCGCCGATCACCGCATCCAGCCGTTGTCCGCGCATCAGCAGGTGCGTGAACTCCAGCGTGAGTCCATTGGCCTGCTCGAAGGCCTCCCTCCAGTGCGCGGCGGTAGTATCGCCTCGGCGCTTGAGTCCACTGTAGATCGTCTCGGCAGCTCGCTCATCCAGCCGCACCGCGACCGTCGCGCACTCTGCCAACCCACCGAGAACTGCCACGTCTTCCTCTCGCGCAGTGGCAGCGAGCACCAAGCCCGCTACGGCTGCTGCCTCTCTTCGAAGCCGAGCCCAGCCCGTGAAGTCGCCGGTGCCGGCAGCGTCCACCAAGAACCCGACCCGGGACCGAGGCGAAACCCCATAGGCACGGGCTAGACGGAGGATGTCTGTGACATCTTCGACGGCGAGACGCCGCACACGGAACCACAGCACGTCTGGGCTGTCGTGCGGGATTGTCCAAAGCACGGCGCTCTTGCCGACGCCCGACGGACCGGTGATCACGACCGCGGACCGATCGTCGAGCCCTACCAGGACCTGCCCGATGATGTCTGGGCGTGTGACGACCAGACCCGACGCGACATGGTAGGGCTGAGTGGCTGTGCCCTCATAGAAGCGGTCGGCGTTGTCGTCTTCTCGTGGGCCGTACTCGAACGGCTCGCACACACCGTCACGTACGGCGGCCTCGATCGACTCGACAGCGACTTGAGCTGCGAAGCTGTGGATCTCACCGACAATCTCAGTCCTGTCGAGACACCTCCGGTCCCCGCGTTCTCTAGAGGCGTTCTCGGCAGACGCATGAGCAACGATCCCCACGAGCAGGTACGCGACCATCCGAAGCGATGACGGAGGAAGATCGACCACAGCACCCACACACGCGGCGGTGTCATTCGTCACCTTGTCCCACGTGACGCCAACAACCACCACCGACGACAACAGCCGGTCCACATCCGCATCCGACATCCCGCGATGCCGACACTTGTCTCTCAAGCTAGTCCGAAGCCTTGAATCGTCTGGCAGTGATTCAGCCAGAGTCGGCGACGACGCAGCCATCCCGCTCGGCAGGGTCTCCCCGTTCACACCCCGCTCCAACACCACAGCGAGCTTCGCGTCGGGTTCGGCGCGATCAATGTGCCTCTCCCACGAATCCAGAATGTGATCGGCCGCCGTAGGCACTGGGAATAGCCCGGAAGCCTCGCCCCGAGACTTGGCCTGGACATGCCAAGACGCCCCGTCTTCCAATCCCTCCAGCGACACATCCTCAAGTCCCTCAGGCACAACAACAGCGCTGATCAGCCCTGCCCCAACGCCCGCGGTGAGCCAGGCCCCTACCGCGTACTGAAAGCTGAACCCTCGCCCAGACCACGCCCCCGACCTGCTGTCTTCCCAGGCTGCATCGAGACGTTCGTCATCGTCGTCCCCGCTCGGTGTCTCCTCCGCACCTTGAGCAGAACCAACAGCCGGCATACCACCATCACCCTGCGAGGCGCGCCGCCGAGCCTGCCTGCTCTGCTGCCGTCTCCTGTGCTTGCCAGCCACACCAGCATCATCGCAGCACCCTCCAGCAGTGCCACACCCCTCCGAATCCGCCCGTAGCACGCCCATGTGCACCAACAAGCCACGATGAAGGCGTGGCTGTGGACGTCAGTTGCCGTAGCCGTCGGGGTGGCGGCGGGCGAAGTTCCAGTGGTCGGCCAGCATCTCGTCGAGGCCGCGACGGGCCTGCCAGGCCAGCTCGTCGCGGGCTCGGGTGCAGTCGGCCCAGGAGGCCTCGACATCGCCGGAACGGCGCCCGGCGACCTCGTAGGGAACCTGAGCGCCCAATGTCTCGGCAGCCGCGGCCAGCAACTGGAGCACGGTGGTTCCCGAGCCGGTGCCCAGGTTGTAGACCCGGCTGCTGGCCGGCGCGATGTCGGCGTCCAGGGCGGCCACATGACCCTCAGCGAGGTCCATGACGTGCACGTAGTCCCGCACTGCGGTGCCGTCTACCGTGGAGTAGTCCGTCCCGAAGACATCCAGCCGGGCTCGACGACCGGAGGCGACCTGCATCAGCCGGGGCACGAGGTTGGCCGGCT
>MKWU01005256.1_pt1 | contig 14280 bp, 11 predicted proteins | sample 809101 | NCBI WGS metagenome assembly MKWU01 (sample SAMN05860141, study PRJNA318959) | sponge metagenome | host: Aplysina aerophoba | place: Slovenia: Piran, Adriatic Sea, Gulf of Piran | collected 2013-05-07 | reverse complement strand
ATCACTGCGGTTTACAATTGTTAGATTTCAGCATAGGCAGTAGACAGCACATGCATGTACAGCAGAGCATGGCTATATACAGGTGTAGTGCACAGAATAACCCATTAAAGACTCCCTTCGGCGAGCTTCCCCCACTGCTATGGTGCATTCAGACGATGGCATTTCTATGACGGTGCTTCCAAATAACAATGTGCGAACCATGCACGGAAGTCCGTATACTTTCTCTGTAAAACCAAAATGGCGGACGGTCGTTCTCTGGTTTTTCGGCACGCGCTCCTCGGCTGTAGCATATTTTTGCACGTCGCCCCCTCGAGGACACTCTATGGTAGGGGTTCCAAAGCGCTGGGAAGGTTTCGTGGCGATTTGGTTGCGCGCACACGAGGAGTTCACGGACAACGGTTTTCAACTCCTCTTTATATATATACATGTAGATGTAAAGAATAAACATACTCTAGCATATAAATTAATTTCTGTAGAACATGGTGGATAGATAAGCTCCAACCAGAATCTCCCACAAGCGTGAATCGTTTCTTCAGTAGAATGGTTTACTTCCAGCACATCAGCACTTTAAGACTGCAAGGAGAACTATTACTTCCAAATTAGTGCTGTTCAGCTGGAAGCAAGTATATAATATGTTTCAAACTTATCAGTAGATTCAGAAACCACAATGATTGTACTTACGTACGTATACCATGACATTCGTATATACGTACGTAAGCCTTAGTAGAATGGCTCATCAATCAAATATTCATTGAAAATGTACAACGAATATTCGAAACCAATTCTTTTCACATTTGGCTTAACTCTAGTACATACGTACGTACATGCACTATGGCTTGTGCAGAACCTCCATGGCACATCAGTCGTTCACCTCAAGAGAATCAAGCATGCTTTGTATCACGTCACTTGTTATGCGTGTAAAACATCATCATTCTGGTAACGTTGGTAACACCGGACAACTAGCAACCAGCGCCAGAGTTACAGTCTGCATGCACAACCAGTCACACAATATCACTCGATCGTCGACTGCCGTGAGCATGCAGTAATTTCAGCCATGACATTCACACGCAGCTCTCACACCATACGTAACTGCAAGACGCGATGACGTACAGAAACCGGCGAGACATACCTTACAATAGGAATGCATGTATGCTCGGATATGTGAATGCTTTCATGATGCACTGTACTAGAGGCTCATTGCTACCGTAGACATAGACTGGCTTGTCAACTCATGAGCGAGAATGTATGTGGAAGGACAAAGAAAGGTACTAAAGCAAGATGTGGGACATTTGACCATGGGCCGCTCAGCATATAATTACAAACTTGTGGTCAAAGCAGCTACAGTTTGCATTGTTTAAATTATTGCATTGACCTACTGTGTGTTATGCCAGGAATCAACTACTGTATATGAAGACTCTCGATGCATTAATCGCGGAGTGTATGTAAGCAAGAATGTACACCAGTAAGTTTTCACCAACCTCCTGGAATACAGAGGACCAAGCATTCCAGAAAGGCCTGTTTGTCGTGGCTCAGTTTGAAAGCTACAGAAAAGTGGATCACTGCTTCTCTGATTGGCTGAAACGCAAGATGCAGCGGGTACAAGTCAATAGATGCACGGTGTGCCTCTGCCAGACAGTAATAGCCCTGTAGACAATGGAAGCACAACACACAACACTATCATGTGTGCATTCACCATACATATCCCTCCCCCACATGTTTCCCAGAGAGAGCCATTTGCAACTCTTTCCTGTGTCCATACAGGACATGCTGTGGTATCCTTGGCATGCAGGCTGACCAAACATCATATTCTTCTAACAGATGGCAAAAGGATGCGTCACATGACCAGCTAACTGAATCTCCAAGAAAATTACGTCTTATCACATATATTGGTGGAGTTGTCTGTGGTAGTGCTTCTTGGGTCAGTGGATAGGCTCAAGTGCTGCTATACATACATACATACTTGGTCAATCAGTTAGTAACACCCATGGTGTGCATGCAATTATGATTCTGTACGTAGCTGCAACTCCAGGTTTTCAGAGTGAAAGAACAGTCGGAGTAAATGTGCGGCTGTCTAGAAGGTAAAAGCAGATAATGGTGTACCATGTCTGTATATAAGAGCAACCACGGGCTTAGATGATAGCGGAGACAAAGCTAGTCAGAGTCCAAGTCAATTCCTGTAAGTGGCTACGGGAACAGAAGTACGTATGTAATCTATGTAGACATGACCCAGACCCCAGTTCAAACTTCACTAAAAGCAAAACACAACCTGAGGCTTCTGCGGCACTTGTTGAAGGCTTAACAGAGTAGACAAAAATTGAAAAAACGTTATGGGAACAATCGTTACTCTTCTTAATAATGACAAGTGGGACTGACTGGACACACTGTCTGTACAAGTGACACACACCACTGTAAATAAATTACGTAAATGATAAGTTCGCGACCTAACAGAAACTACCTGTGCCTCCTCCTACCTTGGCGTGGTCAGGATACTTGTCCACACAGGACTTTCCCACCTCAATGGCTGCCGTAACATGCCCCAGCAAGCGGTGGACTTTAGACAGGTTACACAGCAACTTCTGATCTTTCTCCACAATAACAGACATAACATAGGGATCCCATCCATATTTTTCATACAATTCGCGAATGACAGTCAGAGCTAGCTCATATTTCTCTCGGGCCTTGCTGAAATTATGGCTGCGGAAGGCGGCGTTCCCTTCGTCATGACACTTGTGGACTTCTTCCAACAGTGCCTACATATGAAAACGTGCAACATGAAGGAACATGTATAAGCGGTTTAAACAGACTAACTACTTCACGTACCACAGCACTCATGCCGAATCCGCCGGCAGCCATACCTGGCCGGACCAGGAGTATACGTAGTTACGTAAATGGGAAACAGCCAGACGACTACCGAACAAAATAAAGTATAGCTGAAAGGTCCTCAAGAATTCTCTGATGTGCAAGGTAAAGAAAACCAGCGACTTTTACTAGTTAGGCTCGGTCACGAAGGCAGCCAGACAGGACTCGAATCAGTAGTCTTGGCAGGCGCCATTTCTCTTCCAAGTAAGGAATGCATGCCTCACGTGGGCAATGGGGGGCGCGCGCCAGGTGCGCGGCTGACGTAGATGCAGAATAGGGAGGGCGGGAGGGAGCAGGTGGTAGAGTAGTATATGTGTATGGGAGGTCAAGAAACATAGGGCATGGTAGTCTGTCTAAAGACAGGGCGTGTCCTGACTTCTCAACTAGGTTGTAGAAGGTGGGCTATCAGCTAGATGTAAAAGCCAAAAATAGAATGTAGGGAGTTCCCCAAAGTGCCGATTCGGCGAATCAGCACATGGGGCTGCGTTGAACTCTAGTCAGTTCTGGTCAGATCAAAGGTCTCTGCTCAGGATCGAGGTCTACCACGTGAAGTCGACATGGACGCCTCTAATGGCTCGTTGTTACCAGACCAGCAGATAGGTTGGTGTCTTGCTGTCAATGACACTGTCGTCCGTTAATTGACTATCTCTCGGTGATTTACCGTGATTCCAGTTTAGGCTGTAATCTACCAGTAATTAAAGTAGCCAAAGGCTACCGAAACTTCTTAAATTTTGTGAATTGGCTACTGTCAATAAACTGGAATTATGTCAGACCTACTTACGTATGTATGTACGTACCAAACCACTCACTATTCAACATATATGGATGATTAATCAATCTATCTATACCAGAATGTTTTGTCTTTGTAGCGTTTTCGTATCTCTGACACAGTCTTGACTAAGCCCTCAGAATGCATGTTGGTCAACACTGTCAGCGTGTTACTCATTTTAAAGTGAGTGACAATGCTTTTTCTCAGCAAGTGCATAGCTTCAGAAACACGACACGGAATTGAAATGGTGACTAAATCACCCTAGTTTGCCTTAGCAAAGGTAATCGTCCCTATACTTTGCAGCTTCCTTTAATTACAGTCTTGTGTTCCAGGCTCTCTGTCAAACATTTTAGGTCCATGTAGCTACATATATGGTCAGCATAAGGTAGATTAGAATACATTCATTACTAGGATTCAGTTTTGGCCTCTTCACCTCCACAACTGATCAGCGCACACCTCCCTCTGTGGACAGCCTGCAGGTGTCCCACTTGCAGGAGCACTAACGCCCCCCCCTCCTCCAGTAGTAGTACAGAAGCCCGTGATGAAAATAACCCAGGGTTTTTAAGAAGTGACTAAATTACCACTAGTTTTCGCAACTCTGTTCACATTGATTAATGTTTATATCTATTGATTAGTCTCATGTTATGACCTAACCCATCATTACCCTGGTGCACGGGGCCACTGTAATCACATTAGCTGTGAAACAGCATTAGTAGCAGACATGCCCAATCCAACTTCCAGTGAGACTTGGGTTCTGAGCCTCCTGGTGATTGGTGTATAGCTGTCCCCTCATTGTACATATATACATACGTAGCCACCCATACCTATGTATAGAGACCCATACCTATGTATTGAATGCAATACATATTACACATAAAAATGTATATAATATGCCCTTCATGCTATGCAACCAGCACACTCGTTACAGTTCTCTTTGTTTCTTGTACTCAAAGGTCTGCTTTTGGATAAGATGATTGAAAATGTCATTCACATCTTCAGCGAGGACATTGTGAGGTATGTAGATCTGCAGAAGTTGGTTCCACACTTGTTGCAGCAGCACCTCCTGACCAAAGTGGAGGAGGCTTACCTGGTCGATGAGCGAGAGGATCACTCAGTCAGAATACGAAGGTACAAACTATACAATTGCTAACTAGCCTACTTTTGTAGTAGTTAAAACTGTATCTCATGTGTATCATCAGTAGGTAAACCCACAAAGTGTGTGGATTTTGCATGGCCTGCTAGTGTGTACATCTAGGTGGTACATCTGAGGTGTACATCTAAGTGGCAGCTGTAAACTGGTGCAAATGTGTCCATCATGATGTGCCAGAGTGTATCTATGCATGTGAATGCTTGTATGGATGACAGGTACGTGCCATACGGAGTTACTGTTCAACTTCTGGTTTGTTGTGTTCATAGGCACCTTATTCCGTTGCTGATGAAGGAGGGAAGTGTCGGCTTGGTCGGCTTCTATGGCGCTTTGTTGTCAGCTAGCATGGAACATCCGGGTCACGCCGTCTTGGCACAGAAAGTTCAACAGGAAAGTGAGGAGCCCCGTCATACTGCCAAATGTACATGTGTACTATTGACATTCTGTATGTTGCGAACACACCATTGGACCTTACGTATATCGAAGTATCCATATGGAAGCAGTAGTCTTTCACTGACGTACGTACTGTATGTACGTATATGTTGGTGCCTTTGTATGCAGTACTTCAGTTTCTGTTCAACGCTGTCTTATGCTACTTTCAACCAATGGTCACAATAGTCCTATTCACAATAGACTTGAGCTAACACAAATACGTACAAGTCAGTGACTTGTGGTTGTGCTGTGTGAGTTGTATACATTAGCATTGAGACATGTAATGGCAAGAATAGTCGCCCCCTTGATTGATGTGTGAGATGGATCAAGATACAGTAATATACGTACTGTACTGTACGTGGCTCCGCCCTAGTCAAGTCTCTGTTCTTTACCGAGGTACCACTATATATTCATGATGGGGATATGCTTATGTACATGGATTGTATGCATCTGTGTTTTTACAGTAGTTTCAAACGTTTTGTATCGTTCGCACATTGTACATTGCAATTAGTTACGTGATTAAGGCATTGGAATGATGGAGCCTTACACGAATTTCGAATGTGTATGGCACCTGAGACTCCATTATTCCAATACTTCGGTCGTGTGAGTAATTGTGGTGTGCACTATGCAAACTGGACTAGAAACCGTGAAGCAACTGTATTGTGACTGTATACGTACGTACGTACGTACACTGATTTCTGGGCATATGTGAACGATGCAACCATGAATGGTGTTAAGACATCATCTTGTTGTCCACGCATCAATATCCCAAAATGCCATCAAGGACAAAGTGTGTTCAAGTGTTTGTGTGATTTGTCTTTACGTACAGTTGATGAGTTTTGTAAACAAGAAGAAGTGCTTTTAGAGAGAAACTATGTTGAGAGAGCTGCAGCTATTGACGGGTATTGCTCGTACAGTGATCTGCTCGATCAGTCACAGTCTGGTAAGTTGTTTCATTTGCATACATATGTATGTATACCCATTGCCGTCGTTGTTCTCCATGACAGTCCTTGCATTTCTCTGCTCAGTTACTCTAAAGCTGTGCAAGCGGTTGAAGAAACATATCGCTGGACAGTTGACTGGAGGCTATCTGCAGCTCTTTGCCATCAGCATAGGGATGTCTTTTGACACTGGAATGAAGATAGTGGAGGACTACCTGCCCACACAGCACTATGACATGGTGGTTTCTTATTTCCTTCAGGGGAAGTGCAAATACGAAGCCACTCCTATTCGCGTTGTGTTTGCTCTTGCTCATGCCAAGGGACTTGGTAGACTCTTCTGTCATGTGTCTGACTTGTGGGGTTAGTCTGCGGATTTGAACCTCGCAGTATTACCATTGCTATGCATGTGCATTTCACCTTGCTCCCCAGGTAATGCTCACGGAGCGTTCACTGATCTGTTGTCTAAGTTACTTGTCTATGATTGGCCAACTCTTGCACGACACCTTGGCTATACTGAGAAGGAAATTAACAATATTCTGGACAACAATGAAGATGCCCGTGCTCAAGTTGCAGAGTTCCTACGCATGTGGCGAATTCCCGACTGTGGCCCCCACACAGCAGATGTCATCTGCCAGGCTCTGTGGGGTGCTAAACTTGATTCCGTTGAAGAAAGTTATTACAGGGAAGCAGCACTGCTAGGTGAGGAACGCACACACATGTGCCTACCCACGACCCCAGTTACATAGATGATGGGAGGTCAGCACTAAGTAGCCGCTGAATGTGGAATGATGAAATGGTTGTACGTAGCTTGAGATGCTTTATTTGGACTTCAGAGAAAACCAGGAAATTGAGTTCCTTATTATAGCAATTTACTGCAACCTTTTGCCTGCCATGGCTTTGTTATTGAATGGGCTGTCAAGCAAGGCAAGTACAGTAATTGCTGTATGGGGCTCGAGCCACTGTGTGTTTGTTTATATTTATTTACTATAACCTTTCAATATGAATATTTTCTCACACACTCATTAGTTGCTGATCTGAATTATGGTGTGATTCTGGCACATCGTGCTGAAAGACTGGAAAGAAGGGAAAGACGAAAGTTATATCCCTTACCGAAAGTTGGCACACCTCAAGCCTGCTCTGTGCCCACGGCAAGGCTGTTCACCCCCGCAGTACCTGCATGGGAGATGCCTCAGTGGCAGAGGAAGCTGCATCAGTGGCCAGCCACGAGGGTGGTAGAAGCCACTCAAGGTGAACCAGAGGAGACCATGGAGCTGCAGCCCCCTCCCAGCCATGCTGGACTTCTTCCACATGCGATGGCAGATGTGGTGCAAGAATCGAACGCTGTCTGTGATGATGAGCATGTCATTGCAACCTCTGCTGACACTGAAGTACTCGACCAAAATCCAGAGGTTGAGCAAAGTGGTTTGAAGGCTAAACCGGTGTCAAGCGATTTTCCAGTTCATCATGACAAGCAGCAATCGGAACCACAAACTAAGATTGCTAACTTATCCTGCTCATCTGCAGGGGCAGACAGAGAATCAAAAACAGCCAGTGATCGGATCGTGGTGCATCCCGTTGAGGAAACTCACTCTAGGCAGGTGAGTGAATCTTCCGAAGCAGCTCGAGCTCCTTCACCTGCATTACTGAAAAGTGAAGCAACTCGCAAGCCAGTTTCTCCTACAATGCCTCCTATTGCCACTGATGGAGCAAAGAAATTGGAACAATGCAGCACCAATAATGAGCAACCGCTGAGCATCAGCCCTCCCTCTGACGACCGTCCTGTTCCAGTGACTTCAGACACCGCCAAAGAGGCACTCCTGCCCCTGCGTGAGCTGAGTGATGATGATCGACATAGGCCTAGTATTGCCCAACCTAGCAGTACTCCACCACTGGACGTGTTAGTGGGGCATGACAATTTCGTGCATTCGCCATCACCCACCTTTGAGGAACAAGGCGGCCATGGTGTCAACCCTCTATGGCAAGTTGCATTGGGAGGGATTCCAGACGACAGCCAGAAAGAGACTGTATCGGACGTTAACACTGCTACTAATGAATTAAATGTTCTGAGCAGAGCAGATGATGATGTAACACACCCTGTTACCCCAGTACCCCAGGGGACTGCTTCTGCGTCACGCTACGATCATGCTGATGTTGAGCAGTTGTATGAAGTGTGTTTGGCACAGTTAACTTCAGACTTTGTGTTAAGGTGAGCAGAGCAGTGTAGAATGAAGATTAATTACCAAGCTGTATTTGAATATGGAATGGGGAATGATTCTTTGAATATCAGGCACATAGTTTAAGTATATTGCAAATTTAACCTGATCAATATGAATATGATGAGTTTACTTGCTAGTGTTAAAGGGCTGTTTTCTTGCAAAAATTCTCTTACTTTACTAAATTAGTCTACCATGTAAAAATACCTTGTCTGTTCCCGTACTATACCTCAAGTAGTGTTGTAAGTAGCAAACTGACCTGATAGAATCCAAAATATGTGTTAGTTACTGTACTGTATATAGTGAAAGCTGAAAAATGTCTTCTACTGTACTGAGTGTGTGAAATGCTTTCCTCTGTATGTGTGTATGTAATGTTATGTTTGTGTCTCGTAGGAACACAATTGAGTATCCTCGATTCGTGAGTGACTCAGAGCATTACCTCGTTTTTCATCGTGCAGCCTCACCACAAGCCAAGAAGAAGGTACATCTGAAATAGTTTCTGCTAGGATGCCTTGGTGGGAGTGTAGAGACTAGGGAATGGTGGAATAGGTACTGAGAGTTATGTAAGCCTTGGGTGTTTGTTAATGGGATTATCCCCTGGGAAATTCCCTAGGAAGCCATGGCAGTGCGACTGTCCTTCGATGTAGTATATATATGGTCTGTGCCAGCACCAGACCCACTCGCGCCACTGTGCAAAAATGTGAATGGTTCTGGTGCAGGAGACTATAATGCAGTACATGGCACACAAGGAGCTCTCCAAGCAGATTGGGAATGCGTAATTAATGCCATTTACTGAATTACGTATGTATGCATGTAACCACACTACATTATAGGGGGCCGTTAGCCTCACGTGCCAGCCCCTACTGTCATGATAATATTATTGCACAATTGTGAAGGGTACGATTGTGCAATGGCAGTAACGCAACTGTATGGGCTGGCGCGTGAGACTACGTAGGTGACTCTGTGTGTATAATCAGACCACCTATCACCAGTTCACAGTCACATGTGATGCTTGCCGAGTGGTAATGTAGCAAGCACACTGGGTACTCTTTGCTGCTGTAGACGAGCAGTTCCAGCGAGCTTCTCAGAGCAATTTGTGCCCAAGAAACTGACCTCGACTTCATCATAACCCTGGTGGACACGTGCACTCCGGCGGATTTGGAAGCAGAAGACAAGGTCCATTGAATCACTTGTTGCATTTTGCTATGACATACTAGATAAGTAGGTACTGTATGTTGTGTTGTGTTTTCATACAGGATGGAGCCACTGCCTTCTACCACGCTGCTACTCGTGGACTGTATGATGTTGTCAAAGCACTTATCCACAGAGGAGTTGAGATTGATAGTGCCGTCACTAATGACCCTGTAAGTACCAAGCAATGGCTACATACGTTCATTACAATAGCTCTAGTTGAAGGCGACCCACACATTGTGTATCTCGAAACACTTGTAGTTGAAGCACCTGTGTGTGTGTGCGAAGGGAGGGGACTGTGTGTTAGGCGCTTGCGTATCAATCAGTCCATAGGCAGCCGTTCTTCTTATGTTTGTTTCCACTTGTTCAGTTGGGCAGAACACCCTTGTTATCTGCCTGTGCCAGTGGGCATGTGGATGTTGTCGGCCTTCTTCTTGAACATGGAGCAAACCCAAACAGAACTGACCAAGTGAGAACTTAGCGAATTGCACACAATGTGTCAATCATTGTCTAATTTTTGTTGCCCTGCTCATTTTAATTTCAATGCCATCTCCCTAGCTTGGACGCAGTGGCTTGTTGCTTGCATCAGTTCTAAAGAATCTTCGAATTCTATATCAGTTGCTTGAACATGGAGCATCAGTAAACGTCCGAGCCCATGTAAGTGAAGTAGTTGACACAATATGTATGTATGTACGTATGAAATGTGATCTTGCATGCATGCGCTGTACATACAATATGTGCGTATGGTTGACGTTTTGCAGACATACAACACAACACCGCTGGCCCTGGCATGCCTCATTGGAGAAGTGCCTGCAGTTCACATTCTGTTGGATAAAAAGGCCGATCCCTCCGGCTTCCCTGCGTCTGAGGTACCTACCTATATACACACATGTCAATACGATTTTACTGATAAGTAGGAGGGGGAGAGAGCAAGAGAGCCGTAGACTGAGAGGAGAGGGGGAGGGGATAGAAAAGTGTTTGTACCATTGGATTGATTTTCATCGAGTGTACTTCAGTTTGCGCTGTTACGTAAGTTTAAATCTCCATCTGAGTAGCAACTGTTCAGTTTCTTGTGGTCTGGTTCTTGTAGACCGGTCTGTCCCCGTTGGCAGCAGCTACCATTGCCTGTAACAAGGACTTGGTGGAGATTTTACTTGAGAAGGGTGCGTCCGTGGACTCCCTGACTCCTGTGAGTGTATCACATCTTCGTATGTATGAGCTCTGCAGTTCCCATTTTGTCCCTTAACATTTTAGAGCGTGCTTGATTGATTTAATGCCCTCTACCACTATCCACTGTACAACGTACCCTGTATACATAGCTACAAGGCTGTAACTTTCCTTTGCTTCCAGGTACATTACACTCCTCTTCACATTGCTTGTTTTTTGAAAAGAATAGAACTTGTGAAGTTGCTTATTGCCAGAGGTGCTACAGTTAACTTCAAGGCACTTGTAAGTGAATCATCTGGCAGTCGTAATCCATGCTGTTACTGTATGTGTACTTACTTATCTCCAAGTGAGTTCTTTCTCATGCCAATTCTGCGCAGAGAGGTGAAACACCCCTCATGGCGGCAGTTTCCTCTGGATCTGTGGATGTAGTGAACTATCTTCGCAGCCAGGGTGCTGATTTCAGCGTTGGCAGAGTACGTTGTGTTGGTTTCATCTGAGGCATGGCGTTTGCAGTGTGGCATTCAGCAATAGCTGGTTGCATGTCGTCTAACTGGCACTTCACATATAAATAATTATGATAGGGCTGTGTGCTAATGCATGACGCGAGATTTGAAGTGTAGGACTGATAGGTTTCCGTCATTTGCAGCTAATTCAAGATGGAGCGCTTACAGTCGAAGTGTCACCGCTGGGAGAGGCTGCTTTGGCAGGCCAAGAGAGTGTCTTTGAATCCTTGATGGAGTTTGATTTGGACGTTAACTTTGCTTACAAGGTGCACCATCTTTGTGGAATAGCAGTATTAAGTAATCACTGTATATGTAAGTATTTCAGTCACAAGGTGAAAGTTGTCCTTCATTACATTGTACAGGGATTGGTGTCGGTCCTCTGCTTGGCATGCATTGGGGGAAATGTGAACATTGTCGACTACCTGTTGAAGACCAATGATATCGATTTGTCTGTAGGAATGTCTGTGAGTTCTGAGTCACACTGTAGGTTGCTGTGTGGTAATAAGGGATGTACACAGTGTGAGCTCCAACTCCAAAGTACATTGACTGTTATCTTGTCAAGCTCTTGACTGGCTTCATATGCATGGCAGTTTGGGATGGCAAGTGGGTGCCAAAAGTCTGTTTGAGCTTATTTTCATGATATACTGTGCTCACTTTCCACTATAATGGTTTGTACAGTATGATGTGCGTGCATACACTACATTTATATGCTCATTTTGAATGATGTGGTAGAAGCTCATGCTACGGCAACAAACTTTCTCTGAGGTATCTGAGTAATTCACATGGCAAAACGGAAGTTAATAGTAGGACGTTTCGACCGCGAAGGTCTTCATCAGCTGCCAGTTTTGTAGCTGATGAAGACCTTTGCGGTCGAAACGTCCTACTTAACTTCCGTTTTGCTGCATGAATTACTCAGATACCTCAGAGAAACTCATTGTTGCTGTGTTGTCTAGCATTGTCAGGTACGTACGTGTGTCCAGCACGGCGCGTACATGCAAGTTGCCCAATGCAGTGTTTCCCTAGAGGGTACACAAGTAGATAGAGGAAGAGGTTGGTACCTATGTATGTTAGTTCTCAGAGGTAAAATTGCGGAAATACCAATTGTGTCTGAAATACCCTTTCTGCTCTCCACCACTAGCTGGAATTAACTCTCGTGTCAGCAATGAAGCGAGGAAACAGGGAATGCACACAGCTCATTCTTGACCACGTTGGACTGGTACGCCTCGAATGCACTAAACATGGTGCATTACGTACATGGTCATGTGCGTGACTTTCCGAATATCATCATTGATTCTGTTGTTTCAGGACAATATTGTATCTCATGGAAAAAGGAATGGCAGGAAGCAATTGCTAGCAGCACTGCAACCGTTCCAGGCACATGTTGCTCCAAACGACGAAAAACATGGTGCTACACCGGTTGAGGTGGTGGCCATTGCTGATGGTAGCAAGGTTGGCGTGGTGGACAGTGTTGCTAAAGCTTCTCCTCTGCAAATGTCTAATGACTTATCTGCCGCAATGGAAACTGATTGGGAACAACAAGACTTTGATCCGCAGTCCCTCACAGAAGTGCCCACGAGTGTACCTGCACCCAAACCCCCGCCTTTGCCTGCTTCTACATCCATGCCTCAACAAAGGCAGGTAGCTACAGAAGAACGAGCATCAGACAGGAATGAGAGTATGACCTCTTATAGAGGGCAGTCAGTTGATTCTGGTCGAAGGTTGGAAAGATCTGAGTTGGAATTAATGCAGCTGCTGAGACAATCTGATATGTTCCACGCCAGACGTGATCAGCTTAATCTTCAGTCAGAGGTTTGCTGCATACCCAACAAGTGTACTAATACTAATTGTACAGTAGGTACCATAGAGTGTGTTCACAGTGTGTTCGTACGTACGTCATACAGCGTGTAGCATGTGGCATTGGGTTTGTCCACAGAAACTTACTGAATGTACTGTAGATGGCATTAAAATCCTGGCTAGATTGGTGTAGAAATGTGTATCAAGTAATATAATGCCGGCCTTCGACATGCTTCCTGTGACAGTGTCTTGTGCACCAGAGAGAGTGGCCCCTGTGAAATACAGAGTACACTGTGATGCATTGCAGTTAATCACTGGATATTACTGCTATTTATCACTACCGCCCCACACTGGGTACAGTGTGTGTATGTCCCCATAGTATACAGGCGTAGTATACAGTAAGTATAACTTAACATACAAACAATTGTGATCAGAGAAGCCACTGATGTATCTCTGCTCTAATATGGAGGAGTGAAAGACACTGACTGCTCTTCCAAATGTGGTGTACGGTGACAGACCATACATAGCATTGTCACTGTCAATATAACGAAGGGTCACCAGTGATGGCCAAGACTGAATATCCAAGGTTGATAGAAGAAGTGTGACATTTTTACCACTATTTAGTAACTATAACGCATTCTCAGAATTTTAGAGTCATTTTAAATGCATGTTGCCATGGAATGATATGTATATCAATGTACGTATTTACATATATATGTATATCCTGTTCCAATGGTAACATGTGTCAAAACGATGATTTGAACTCCCAGAGAATCACTTTGATTGCTTGGCGTGGGATTCTTAATCCTGTAGACATACGTATGTGGCAGACAGAGTGTGTGAGATGATTTGTGTTCGCAGACACAGCGTCTGCTTGGCGTATGTTGCATTGAGTATAGGTTTGTCGCCATTTGGTCTAATCATGATTGCTTCAGCGAGTCATTTTACATATGCTGTGTGACTGACTACATACGTACTGTAAATGCCAACCAATCGGTGTTTATTGTATATGTAAACCCCTTATCATTCGAGCACTTTGCGCTCTTGAGTTGTGATCTAAATCCTGTAAATGCCTCTTAGTTGGTATTTAACTACTACACGCTTGCAATCTATGTATACGCACGTTCAAATAGGCATTTTCATGCTCTCTATTATTTACTCTACTATCGCCTGCTGCACTTCCCACAGAATACAGAGATGCTTAAGAGACTTGCCAGTCTTATACGCTTTCTCATTATTGCAGCTGGAGACACTGTGAGTTCTT
>MKWU01005255.1_pt1 | contig 14281 bp, 16 predicted proteins | sample 809101 | NCBI WGS metagenome assembly MKWU01 (sample SAMN05860141, study PRJNA318959) | sponge metagenome | host: Aplysina aerophoba | place: Slovenia: Piran, Adriatic Sea, Gulf of Piran | collected 2013-05-07 | reverse complement strand
AGGTAGACGTTCACAGCCCAGTACGTGCTTCGAAGAGTAGTTTTTGGCTGGTAGCCTGCTTGTAGCGATTCGAAGTCGTCGTCATTGACGAAAGAACATCGTGGTGCCTTTGCAGAACAAGAAACCGGCGTTGAATCCGCACGCTTTGACATTTCGTTCCTTCTATCTCACGAAAAAGACGCTCGCTGATTTCTATAGTAACGTCGGTCTCGTTCATTCAGTGAATTGATTCGACGGCAAAGGAGGTTTAAGCATAGAGCGTTCCCTGGCGATTTGCAACAAGCCAGTTATCACATGGCCCCTCGGGCGCTTAGCTAATTTATCGCCCTCGGGCGCTTCATGCCCTCGGGTGATAAATTAGCCAGCGCCCTCGTGGCCATGTAATAACTAGTACTTAACCGAAGATTCATGGTGTACTTGTCACTAGATTAAACTGGGTATAGCGGATGCCTCTGATGAGTTTTCCCAGTAAAGTGCTATGGTTCTGAAGAAAGCCGCAGAGTTGCTAAACACGAGAAAGTATTGATTGTTCTGCTGGCTTTTTCTACGCTGCATTCTAAGCACTTAAATTGCAGTCGTAGTATAGAGGCAGTCAAACAAGCTACTGTGCCATGCTATAGCATAGTTTTGAGGTAATGGTCACCATATACCTCCCCTTGTTGTATTTGTTTTGGAGTCGACATAGCTGTGTAGGAGTTACAGAAAGCATGCAACTCATGTGTGTTTCATGTGTATGGATTTATTAAATTTTATTTCCAAAATTAGCTGTCATGGTTATTCACTATTCTTCTTTTTTTCTTGCCACTTGTGACTGGAATTCACTGGCTGACATTTGGAGTTGGTGCTCCCTAAACATGCACCTCATCCTTTCCAGAAGGTTGCAAATGGTAGAGTAGATTCATTCTAGACTGTTGAAAATTTTGTGAATGGATTCTGCTCCTTCCTTGCTATGGAGCCCCAGTGCCCATTGCCAACGGTGCATCCATGGCACAGCATGGTCCTCCAGCATTTGTAATGTTGGTTTTATTGTGGCAGAGGGAAATGCTTCACGATAGAAGCCAAGAAACGCAATGCAGATATTGCAGCAGCTACCTTCACATCTAACTCGTGGCAGGTATCCTCATACAGTTTGTAGAGGTAATCAAAATACCTAGGCCGATATGTAGTGCTGAGATGGCAACCTGCATGAGTGATGAGATGTAATACTGCTGAAGAGTGTGTTTTCTTTGTATTGCTGTAGTACAATGTATAGTGTTTATGTGTTACCTGGTCAATGGGAACTTCAATAAGGGGAGGCGCAATCACATTGTTGTAAAAAAAGTTTGCTTCAGCTCCCTCGTAGCTGATTTACAGAGTCCTTGGTGGTTTAACAGCTCTAGTCTTACGTGGCACTGGTAGCTCCTCCTGCGTGATGTGGCGCAACAGACAGCAGTGTCATCCTATGTTCAGATATAATAAAAGGATTTTGATGTCAGTAAGTGGGAGATAATTAATCTTGCTCCGTGTGCCTCCAGCCTTGTACCAGCAGAGTAGACGTGTTCTCTTGGTGGAGTTGGGATTATCGGTGTTGGCAATCTATTGCATTAAAGAAGAATATGGCATACACTGTTCACATTGAGTGTATACGTTTGTGACAATGTGGTAAACTCTCAGCTGCTGTTCGCTTAGTCAGTTACTTGAAATTTCTAATAATTTTCTGCATGAACATACCTGGTAGGACATCTTGAAAGAGCCTCCTCCTTTGTCCACACCAAGCTTCACCCATACCTCTTCCTCTGGGATGCCACCGTTATGCCATGTTAAAACCTCGGCACTATTTGGCAACCAAAAATGCATTTGAAATCCTGCTACACATCACTTATATGACCTGTCCGCATATTTTGTGCCACAGGTTGAGCTCTCAGTATTCTTTATTTCTGTACTAATTACCTGAAATACTCCTCCTAATGGGTCATCAAGCTGTAAGGTCTAGTGCATAGACACAAAGAGCGCTGTGTACTTCCTGCCCGTCCTTCACTGGAAATGTGAAGGGCATCATCTCAACTCCTATGCTGTCGATGGTCCACTGCTTAGCTGTTTGCCTCATAGCCTTCTCAGATGCCATCTTTACCCCCCACCCCCGCCCCCCACTGTGATAACCGCCTATAAGAATTAGAAATCAAAGCACAGTGCTTTATTATATATTAATTTTGCATACAATATGTTTTGATGAAGGTATAGAATAATGCTTACCCACGAACATGTCTCACTCTATGAGATGGTATATCTATAGCTGCTTTCATGCCTGACAGACTACTAGAGTTTAGTATGCCAGCGTCTTGAAATACCAGCTGTCTCTGTTCTTTAGAACTATGCTGCAGCTCAGCAGCAAATTGAGTTGCGGTGGCCTGATCAGTTCCACGTGATACATCTGCCCTTGTGAAACGCATAGAGTGGGTCCGCTCTACAACTGTTCTAGAACTAGCATTCTCACTTGGAGCTCGTGCAAGCACAGTTCGTCTGAAGTATGCTGGCTAAAAATATAGGGTGATGAAAGTAGCTACCTGAAGTAAGTTTGTGCAACTGTTGTTTTTAACATCACAGACACTGACCTGGCCTCCAGTGGGGAGTCGGAAACTGCTGCCTTGAGCACACTCGCTGGATGAGTGCATCATCCTCTTTACAAGATGAGTTGCAGCCCTTACTTCCATACTGTTTGGAGGTTTGTCTACTGGAGCATTTAGCACCTGACGTAGACTTACAGCTGATGGCATTGATGGTACATCTGGCGCAACCCGTTGGGGCAGTTGGGGCACTGGATTGGTGTTTGCTAAAGATGATGTATGTGGTGCTTCATAGTGCTGCCTCAAACTCCCTAGGTTGACAATGGCTTCACACTGCAGATTGCAGTACTTCACATTAAGTGAACGCATCACCTCCAGAAAGGGATCTGGTGGCTGTCGGATGTCAGCTGTGCTCCCAATGGCAGTGGAACAGCATGGGCATCTGGGGTGAGTAGGCATTTAACGAATGGCTTGCACCGAGCAGTCTCTGCACACTGTGTGCCCACATGACAATGATATTGAAACATCTAGAACTCCTAGGCATCCCATGCACATTACCCATTACGACCCCATGAGTGTAGCAAATTTGATAAAATTGCATCAGTCTCTGAATGACTGGGATGGCCACGGACCTACATAGGCCAAACTGGTAGTACTCTAGGACAGAGATTGAAGGAGCACCAGCGAGCAATAAGGGACAGGAACATTAGCACATCAGCCCTAGAGGATCACGTCTGCAGCACAGGTCACCCAGTTGATTGGAATGAAGCCCAGATAATTGACAGTTGCCCCCACACATCCAAGCGGTGCCTACTGGAGTCATGGTTGATTCAGAAGCAACCCTCAACCCTGAACAGAGAACTTGGACCTTTACCGACTGTATATAGACAGCTTTTCTGACCTTCACACACACCCTATCTTATGCGCAATTTTGCCTTATTTTCATGTACATTACTCAATGGTAAATTAGTGCTTCTTACATTATTCATACATTGCCACATATAATATTATTGTTTATGCATCACCACACATCATCCCCTGTCACATCACCCACCTCGTCATCTCCTGTCACACCATTTACTTTATAATTCCCACACCCACACACTGTATTCCCAACCACTGAAGAAGACAGCAGCTGACTGTCAAAACGTTTGGTTTAATAATATTTCTTGGCTAGTGAATTCCACTGAATTGAAACAAGCTGGAAACTAGTGCACTCCAAGCTGCCTACTCTACAGATGTTAGTGTTAGCAAATTTGAGAAGCTGCGTAAAGTACAATACTTTAATTCGCCAAGTGTAACCAGTCTGGAGAAGAAACGTTACGCATTACGACTCCATGAGTGTGGCAGATTTGATGAATTGTGTCAGTATCTGAATGATTGGGATCCTGCCAACACCTTTGTTGCCAGTGAACTAGCAAAGACATTTGATATAACATGCACAGACAGCAGCCACAAAATCAAGCTGTTAGCTCAGGATGTGAATCCCACCATCCCTGGCCTTGAAATTGTTCCAAAATGGAAATCAACTAGGGTCAAGAAGTGTCTCATTGAAATAGACTGCTCCCTTGTTGAACGTGGTGTGCTGAATGAAGGTGTTCTGTCTGTTCCTGTTAGTTTAGTGAGGTTTCACAAAGGTGTAAAAGTGTAAATTGTGGCCCAGACTCCACTGAAGGATATCCGTCAATCATTGCTTGATTGTCATGAACCATTCATGAGACTTCACAATTATTTCAAAATTTTTGAAACGAACAAGGAAGACATCTTGAAGATCCTTGAGTGTGGAGCCTGCTTCTTAATAAAGCAATTTGAGGAAGCCGCTTTGGAACATCTGAAATGTTTTCTCACTAAATTTGAACAGAATCAAAAGATTTGGATTTGGCATGATCACTCTGGTTTGGCATCACATGGCATTGTAGCTGTAATGATTGGACTGGTGTATGATCCAATAGTCTTTAAGACTGAAACTGAGAGTGGTCAAAGTGTGCAAGAGTGTGTGGAAGAAGGTGAGATCCACATGGTTGCCCATGGTTCCTAAACACTTGCAGACCAAGCAACCCTTATCCCTGAACCACTGGCTGAATTGGATGGTTTGACCGATGAAGTCACCAGCAATCCAGGCATCAAAATAGTTGATACAGTGCGATTTTTCAAAGGGGACAAACCTGCTGCAGAATTTGAGGCGTCAAGGAAGTGGCTCTGGCTGGTCACTTTGGTGGAATACCAGGAAAGATGATGCTCTGTTACACACTCCTTATAACATTACAGGCAAGCACCAAAAGTACATTAAGGGCCACACACATACATCACGGGCAAGTATCAAACATAACTAAAGATCTAAGCAATACAGGCAAGCGCACAATACGGTACGGTGCATAGAAAACATGACAGTAATTCTGTTTTGCCGGTTAGTGCTGTTCGTCATTATCGCTCCTTTAACTGTGAATATTTTCGATTACCCGTTAGCGTTTAACCGGTAAAGGTTAACGGAAAACCGGAAGCCAGTATCGGTTGACGTTTTCGTACCTAAACTCCGCTCAGATCAGAAAATGCTGAATTTGGGGACACTGTGAGATGCTGCTCTTTTGAGACACTGTTACGCTGCCATACGTGAAGATGCTACTATTTAGAGCCGTTTCAAAAGATTTGGAGATGCTTGGATCAGCAGCCGACCTTTCGGAGAGACTTGCTATTCGGAGCCGACTAAAGAGATATGGACATTGTCATCATCGACATACAAAGACAGCGGCTCAGTGCGCTACGACGGGAAGGAGTACATAGAAAGTCTCTCCAAGGTAGGCAGAGAAAAGAGCGCGACTGGAGACTACAGATTGGTGAGAGTGTCACAGTGAAGACGAAGTCACGCATATAGTTGCACGATCCGCTGCTTGCATTGATAATACTATTCTCTTTCACGAACACTGAAAACTGCTCCTACACAACTCGCTACCAGTTAACGATTAAGCATTACTAGCTACCGATTAACGGTTCACGGTTGCTATCGATAATCGACGATAACTGTTACCAGTTTTAGGGTAACGTAATGATTTCTATGCACCATACTGTACATAACGATACAGGTAAGCACGCATCATAACACCCAACACTGTGTCACCACATGGACTGTTACATTAGGTTCCCCACACTCCTCCCCCTTAAGATGGGTCCACAAGGCCAGTCCAGCGGTCATCCCCTGGATCAATGGGAGGTGTTCCATGGTAGAGCCCATCGGCGTTGTAGTTGGTAGCCCCACTACGATGGACAATTGAGAAACAATACGGCTGTACGGCTATGGCCCAGTGAGTGACCCTCAGGTTGGTGTTTCTCATTCTTTGCAGCCAGGCAAGAGGCTGGTGGTCGATCTGAATGGTGAACAACTGCCCATACAGATACTCGTGGAAAAAACGAAGGGCCCAAACAATGGCAAGGCATTGAGAAGATCTGGTCTCCCTGGCTAGGAGCTTTCGACTAGCGAAAGCTACAGGATGTTCTTCTCCTAACCAATCAGCTTAGCTCAAGGCAGCCCCAAGCCCCTGATCAGACGCATCTGTTTGAAGAATATACGGCTCCGAAGGGTCTGCCACTTGTAGTACGGGGCCCTGGACAAGGCTATCCTTCAGCTTTTGAAACACATCCCCTTGTCTTTGAGTCCAATGCACCCGGTGAGGTCGACTCTTCCATGTCAGCTCAGTCATTAAGACAGTGACAGCAGCAAAGTTTGGAATAAACCGTCGGTAGTACCCTGCAAGGCCATGAAATGCACGTACATCCTTCTTTGTTTCTGGCTAAGGGTACTTCTTCACGGCCTGTACCTTCCCAGGGTATGGTTCAAGGTCACCTTCTCCCACCAGGTGACCCACGTATGGAACTTTTGGCCTTCCAAATGGACACTTTTTGATCTTAACGGTCAGCCCAGCCTCTGCAAACAAGTGAACACTTGCCGAAGGTGATCGAGGTGTTCTTCCCAACTTCTGCTGTAGACCACAATGTCATCTATGTAAGCTCGCGCAAAGTCTTGGCACCCACTGAGGAGGTGATTGATCATCCGCTGAAAAGTTACTGCAGCGCTGTGGAGCCCAAAAGGCATGATAGTAAACTTAAAAAAGCCCAAAAGGGGTAGCAAATGCTGTCTTCTCCCGAGACCCCTCGCCCATGGGAATCACCGTGGAAGAGCCAACACTCTCAAATACTTCCTATATGGCATAGGGTAGGTGTCAAACTTCGACAACTGGTTTAGTCTACGATAGTCCACACAAAACCATAGTGCCCCATCCTTTTTCTCCACAATCACGATGGGCGATGCCTACGGGCTAGTAGAGAAGGGTGGACCACCCCTGCCCCCAACATTCCATCCAGCTCCTTCTTCACAGCCTCCCGTTGAGAATATGGTATCTGGTACGCCATCTGACAAATAGGGGTCGCATTTTTGACATGGATCCCATGCTCGATGATGGTGGTCGAGCCAGGTTTAGCTTGGATTACCAAGGAGTACTCTTTCATGAGGTCTTGTAGTTGCACCAATTGCCCCCCAGACAGGTGAGGAGCCAATTCAGGTATACCCACCTTCGGTGCTTCCGCAATCGCTGAGTACAAGTCCTCCTCTGCATACAATTCACTTCCCAGATCATCCTTGTCTTCTTAGCCCAACCAATCTTCAGCCCCCTCAGGGTCCAAGGCCAGGCACACAACTTCGGATCCACCCTTGGCTGGGTGGCAGTTCTTCAGTAGATTGACATGGTACGTCTTCTTCCTAGAGTCTGCAACTTGTAGTCAATGGCAGTCACCTTTCGCTCCACCAGATAGGGCCCCACCCATTTCAACTTGAGTTTGTTGTGACGTGCTGGCAGCAACACTAGCACCTCTTCCCCCACGTGGAAGCTTCGTGGCTTCGATCCCTTATCATAGGCAGTCTTCTGTTGCCGCTGAGCCCGATCCAGACTCTGGTGAACCAGCTCGGCCATCTCCTCTAGGCGGTCATGCATCTCTAACACAATAGGTAGCTACAGGACTTCCCCCTCATCTGCACACCCAGTCCACTCTTCCTTCAGGATGTCAAGTGGGCCCTGTACTTTCCTGCCATAAAGGAGCTCAAATGGCGAGAAGCCTGTTGAGGCCTGAGGGACCTCGTGGTATGCAAAAAGAAGGTATGGTAAGAAGCACTTGTCCCAGTCCTTTTGATTGAGGCTGATGAAATTCCTCAACATCATCTTTGTGGTGCCATTAAATCTGTCCACAAGTCCGTCAGTCTGTGGGTGGTATGGCGTACTCTGGATGCGTTTGACCTGCAGCAGGCAGTAGACCTCCCCTAAAAGTGCCGACATGAAATTAGACCCTTGGTCCGTGAGGGTCTCTTCACGTATCCCCACCTGAACAAAGAAGGCTACCAACTCTTGGGCAACCCGTTAGGCATCGGTACTGGGCAGGGCAATCGCCTCTGGGTATCGGGTCGCTTAGTCAGAAATGGTAGAGTAAAACGATTACCACGCTGAGTGTGGGGAAGGGGCCCAACAAAATCCATAGCAATCCGTTGAAAGGGTTTGGTTATGAGGGGCATCGGAACCATCCCCACCCTTGGGGGACGTTGCATCTGGGTGCGCTGGCAGACCTCACATGTTCTACAGTAGGTGCCCACATCCTCGAACATCCCCAGCCAGTAGTAGCGATGCAGGATGTGGCTTCGGGTCTTCTGAACGCCTAGGTGGCTGGCCATGGGTACATCATGGGCAAGGTGCAGGACCACCCCCCGGCAAGGTCGGGGCAGGACCAACTGTTCAACACTTTACACGTCCCCTGGCTGGGACCCCTCAGGTTGCCAATGTCGATGCAGTAGTCCATCTCTGTAAAAGAAATAGACTCGACTGCTTGCCCCCTCCGGCTCGCTGTCCTGGGCTGCCTCTTTGGCCTTGCCCAGGCTAGGGTCCTCTTGCTGCCACTGCCGGAGTTGAGATGGGCTAGCCTGCAGAGGCCCCCTTATGACTGAATCATCACCACCACCAGTCTCACTCCCTGTCATCACACGACTTTTGGTTCCATCTCCCACAGGCAGAGGGTCCTCGGAATCTTCTCCGGCCTCGTCCTCAACCTACGGTCCCTGCGACTGGTTACCTCCCCCCTCAGAATCTGGCTGAGGGTCAGCTGGAGGGGTAGGGAGCACCTCCCCACTGGAGTGAGCCGTTGGACATTCGGGGCCCCAAGTAGATTCTCTCTCCATCTGCCTCCACTTTGACTGTGTCAAGACTGCCAAACTCTGATCCACCTCTGCCCTCTCCACCGGAAGATTTGGGGCTACCACCACATGGCACCTCTCTCACCACTGCCCTAACCGCAGTTCCACCCAGGCTGTAGGGTACTTACTGCATGGTGTCCCCGTGTACACACAGTACTGGCACCACTGTTGAGTGGTCCACGTTCGAGGAAGGCACCTGCCTGGCTGAGATCATTGTGTGGTCACACCCCGTGTCAACTAGGATCCTCACAGGCTGTCCTTCCAGGGTCCCACAATGCAAAAATACTTTCTAGTCCTTGCATTCCAGGCAACCTCATTGCAACGACCAGCTGTGACATACAGCCCCTTCGTCGTCCTGGTTGCTGTCGATGACTCCCCACAGGAAGGGCAATTCATCATAATGTGTCTGAAGGTGCCACACTGGAAGCATCACTTTTTCCGCTCAAATTAGTCCAGCTGTGTTTCAGCCCTCCTAGTGTGGGCAAGTGGGACAGAGTGGCCTGGGGCGCCTTATCTTCCACCAGCTTACCCACACTCTGGGTTACAGGTGGAGTCCCTCTTCTGGAAGATCTCTGCTGTGTTCATCTCCCGCCCCAACGGGTTAGGGCATAATCGTCTGCCAGCTACATGGCTTGCTGCAGGGACCCCGGCCTCCTTTCCTTTAACCACACTCGTAGTTCCTTGGGAACCCCATAAAGAAACTGTTCTAGTAGCATCAACTCCTCCACTGCCATCGGCTGGTCCTTTCGCCACTGGGTGAAGTGGTCCTTCAGCCTGCTCCCCCAGTTCTGGTAGGATTCCTCCGCCTTCTTAACGGTCAGAGCGAAACCTTCGTCAGTAAATTTCTTCATTCACGTCAAAACGATGCAGAACTGCAGCCTTTACTTCATCATAGGACGCAGCCTTCTCCCCACTAAGCCCTGCATAAGCAGCCAGTGCCTTCCTCGTTAACAGCCCCGGTAACTGTGTAGCCCACATCTCACCTGGCCATCCCTGCAGCGTCACAATTACCTCAAATGTTGATAAGAAGGGCTCAATGTTGTCTTCTGGCCCCAGTTTCTACAGGGTGGGCTTCGGCAGGCGAGCTTGACCCCAAAGCAGCAGTAAACATTCTGAATCTACCATTGACATGTATTGAGGGAATTTGGCGGAAGGGAGGGGAGCTCCTTCAAAAGCAAAATGCAATCGTAGCAGCACAGAGGCTAGAATGGTCCTAAGTTACTCTGGGAAGGTTCCACATATGGTTACTCCAACCAAAGCTGGAGGATACAGCTCCAACCAAAACTGCCCTAATTGGAAATCACTTGGGTTGTGTTCTCATGTGGTACCTGTTGCAGAATTGCACAGAAAGTTGCAAGGCTTACTGAGCTGTGTGCAGAAGAAGAAGAAGAAGAAGATACCTAGTCTCACACATCTAACAACAACAACTATGCCAAGAGGGAGGGGACGCAAAGGTGGTGTTGCTCCTTGTTCACGAGGTCAGGTATGCCCAAGGCAGTCGTGAGAGTTTCCTCCAGTGCAGAAACTTCCTTGGGCAACTGCAGCACACACACTGTGACAAGTGGACACAGTGCAGCAGTGGTTGCTGGACCTGGTTCAATGTAGGCTGGATTGGATGCTCATTTTGGTGTTGGCCCACCTGTAATCCCTTCAGTATACCAGCCACAGTTCACAAACATTGTACAGCCTCCTTTCCCACCTGTTCCATACTATGCCGGACCATGTTACCTTCAGTGGTATACCCAAATGCATCACTCACACCTACGCTTGCTGGACCTTCTAATCCCATTCTTCTTGCCTTCATTTCCAGCAACATATCTACATCATTCACTGCAAGAATAAGTATGGGAAACAATGTCAGTCCCCTGATGACCTTTGCATTAAGCATCAAGAGTGAAGGGAGTTTATGCCAGTAGGATCGCCAACTCAAAGCAAGTTTGGCAATGTTTATTACCGCTGCAAACCCCAATGTCCTTGGCTCCGCTGCCCTAAGTTTATCCAACTCCAACTGGATGCACAATCTGTTTTGCATTTACTTGACCCAGTAGTGCATAAAGCTTACCTGAGTGAAGTGTTTGGACTGTATTTTCTTTAACCATAACTTTTCTCATGCAGCATCTTTCAAAGTACTAGGTTTAGTGTCTCTCAATTCTGTTGTTATTTACCTTATTGTAGTGAATTATTACTGTATGGTATGATTTGCTAGCTGTTGTGTGTGTTTAGCTGTCGCTGCCACACTAGTTTTTGCTTTGTCTTAATAAATTATTGTACTGTGGTCTCTCTTGCTCTCTCTCTATATATACTAAATAGTTCAGATGATTTCACTGTTCTATGTATTTTACCACCATATAAGTCATTAATTTGATTATTTTATTGCATTGGATTTCCTTTTTCTTGTATAGAATGAACTATTTTTGTATCTTCTATTAGCCTGCTGAATGCATGTGTTTAGCTGTCAGGATGAATTTTGTTATTATACAATATTATCATTGTATTGTGTGCTGTATGAAAATGCTGAATGGTTATATATGCATGATTGACTGCATGGATGATCAGAATGATTGTATATAATAACAATTAATACAAATGATATGTAGACATACACTATGGAAGCAACTGGAAGACATGAAAATGGAAGGTTGCTCGTATGTAAATATAATTATATAAACTTCATCCTCCCAGGTGGCACACATCATACAAGGACACATGTAGGAACCTACACAAGCCAGGTAGTGATATATAGCTACACTTAATTATGTGTAGGTACTTAAGGGGCTGTCACGGTTACATGATAGCTAGCTAGCTGGTGAATCATACGCAGGTGCTGCTGTTGTGATCTGCAAGATATGTTCAGCACTGTTCTCTGAGGAGGATATTCAAAAGCATTTCTATCTCACACCGCCACATTCGGCTAAAGCCGACAGCCTGTTGGCAGACAACACGTTGAATGACAGCCCCTTTGGTTAATCTAAAACATCATCCTTTGCATAGAGATTGAATTGATCTGTGGAATAGATCGGCTCAAATCCATTTGCACAGAGATCCAATCAAAGCGACCCGTATACAACGGAGGCACTAAAGCTCTCTGTGTAAGATGGCAAACGATTATTTATGATGTCATTAATGCTTTTGCATAAAATTATGCCAGTCCAGTAGTCCAGTCCAGTGCTCCAGTCCAGCGAATAGGGACACCCCACAGCACTCTAGTCAAGTAGTTCCATGTGTCATAAGTTAAGAGAACTCCGGTGAGAAATTACAGCAAGAAAACTACTACTACTGATTGGTAATGCAAATTCTGGGACGAATAACTCTGGATAGGAATACTGCATATTATTATGACACATGGAAAGGCTAGAGACATACCTTACCAAACTATTTAAGTGTTCATCCTGCCTGGAAACCCTCTTGAAAATTACCACATACAACACTTTTGTAAAAGCACTACCGCTTAGCAGAGGCACATCACATGACATTCTCCTGACATGGCCATATGTTTCAAACAAAATGGCTGCCATGCTCCGGGAAACGTCAGCACTACCCTCCAGTACAATGTGCTAAGATGTTTTGCTTTGTCTGGGAACGATTATCGGTGCAAATAGTGCGGATTTTTGTGACAAGTGCTTCATTATAACACCATTTGGTTGTTGAGTCACACGTACATCACGCACAGTCATGTGCATTTCCACGGAAACACGAAAGAATGTGACAAACCACAGAGGTCAGTTCCAAAATAAACAATCTGGTTTTGAATGGACATGTCCCACATGCGTGGTGGACGATTCACGACAGATGATGTAAGATGACGCATTATGACAAATTGCAGATGTAGGGATTAAAGTCACGCGCATATCACATGGCTGGTCATGCACTATAGGGAATTTTGCACAATTTTGCGCTAATTGGGCTGCACGTCGCCTCAGGTATACATAACGGACACGTCCAACATGCGATTGTGCCTGTTGGCACTAATGAGAACCAGCTGCTAATGATTTGCTGGTTTGTACCCCATAATAAATCAATTGCCGGATCTCAGCGGAGCAGTGGCCTACTGCCTTAATTCTTCGTCCATATGTGGACCACATAAATCTAATACGGTACACTAGGTTTGATAAAGTGACCGAACAGGAATCACTGCTTGTATGTAAACACTTTGTATGTAAACAACCCAGTTGGCCTATTTTTTATGTATTGCGTTATAATGCATTTTGCTAATGCCAGCTGTTAATTTACTTTTAATATTGTCCCATCCAGATGGTAACCTATTACTACACTGTGCAGGCTAATCCTGGGTTGCTTTGCTGTCCAGTGTCCTTTGAGAGTACACTGCATTGATGAGTCCACAAGTAGGACAAAACACCCACACTGGTTGCGGCTGTCTGCAGTTCTCAATATAAATGTCCATATATATAAGGGCAGCACATACATCATGTGCTGCATTTGTGGGCAACTGATCAATCTGTCAACAGCACTTATCCACAAAAGCCTTCATACTGCATGCATTGTAGCTAGAATTGTTAATGAAGTCCCCTGTTCCATAGTGTCACAAGTGTCTTTATTTGAGCAAAATTGTGCCTGCTCCATGTCAGGGTGCCTAGTGTTTGCCTGTGTCTTCTAGGAATAAAACCAATTTCTTAGCTTAATCGCTATATATCACACTTGTACTTGTAATTAATTGTATTTACCACTGACAAGAATTTAACACATGGATCCCATTTTGGGGATTAGCTCGTCAGCAGGAAGCAACAAGACCCAGCCCCAGCCCCATTGGCAGTGGGGTGAACAGCCTCATCATATGGGGCTTGCAAGCCCCACAGATGAGGCTGAGGCATGGCCTTGAGTGACAGTATCATACTCTGACAGTATTTGTCCTGAAATAGACTGTGAGGTTACTAAAAGGTTACTAAAAGTGATACATTTGCTGGAGAAATAGATAAAACATAGTATGCGCAGGGCTGTATTCCTCTATCATTAGTAATGTACATAACATGTGTGCACAAGCATAGTCGACCTTCCTCAATCGCTACGTAGCGTGGGTGGGTGTAAGAGCACCAAGGCTTAGGTTTACCCCTGCTTCTTCCTGTGTTACAGGATATGACTGAGGTGATATTCTGTAACACAGGGGGTAGTAAACGGCAGGATGCAACCAATTTGACCTACGAATATGGCTAGAAGGCAGCAACCGCTTCCTCTGTGCCTACCACAACTGCAAGCCATATCGGTTGCAGTTGCTGATGCAGTCTCGCCGGCACTGCAGGGGTCTTCTTCTCAGGCAACTGGCACTCCAACCAGCAATTCATCATGACAAGATGTACTTCTCCTTGTTGGTACCTCTGTTGACGCCGATCAGCAGGACACCCACGTATGGATGAGATGCACACTCTATATTATTATTATTATTGTTAAAGTGACTGCAGCATGACAGGTCAGGAGCTGCTCAGCCAGGGCTGGCTTACTGGTCACTAATTGGTGTGTGTTTTGGGTAAATGGGTTACAAAGGTCATTAAAAGAAAAC